>Ga0209345_10000341_pt1 | contig 60987 bp, 63 predicted proteins | sample Cruoilmetagenom7_FD_187294 | JGI IMG/M metagenome (GOLD analysis project Ga0209345, IMG submission 187294) | Oil polluted marine microbial communities from Coal Oil Point, Santa Barbara, California, USA - Sample 7 (SPAdes) (version 2) | ecosystem: Environmental > Aquatic > Marine > Oil seeps ... | reverse complement strand
TACCTTTCCGAACAGAGAAGTTAAGCCCATTAGCGCCGATGGTACTGCATTTGTGGAAGAGTAGGTCATCGCCTTTTTTGAATCCCGATTCATTTTTTTTGAATCGGGATTTTTTTGTTTTATATTTTCTTGGTTTATATTGAAAACTTCAATTTGAAATGTTCTATTTTTTAAGGATAATATAACTAATCACAAAAATTATAATTATTTTAGTGCTATGAATATCATTATCCAATCTACCTTAAAAAACCTTGAAAGAACTAAGAATATATTATCACTTTTATCAGACGAACATTTTAGTTCATCTTCCATTCCTCCTTATTATTCAAGCATAGGTTCTCATATAAGACACATTTTAGATTTTTATGATTGTATGCTAGTTAAAAGTAATATGATTGATTTAACAGCTAGAAAGCGTCAGACTGAAGTTGAAATTAATTGTAAAAGGGCTTTAGAATATTACAGTGATGTTTTTAATAAAATTTCCAAATTAGAAGAATCTGATTTAAATAGAACTGTAATTGTAACAGATGATTTGGGATTGGGTAATACTGAAATTAAATATACTTTTTCAAGTTTGTTAGCTCAAGCTAATAGTCACACCACACATCATTATGCGATCATTAATTATATTCTAGAAGGTTTAGGGCTTAGTGTTAAAGATGAAAATTTCGGTTATAACCCAACGACTCCTAAAACAAAGATTCTTAATTAGAAGTTTTGTAAAACATACTATCCATTATGGTTTTTAATCCTATAAAGGCCAAGTAAATAGCTAGACAACATATTGTAATAGAAAGTATTAAAAGTGGTATATATAGTGTTTTTTCTTGGTTACTAAACGCTACATAAATTAAAGTTGGTCCAAGAAACATGCAAACAAGTGAGAGTCCCATTTTTTTTAATCCTTTTACAAGAATATCTTTATTTGTTCTTTTAGTTTCCATTTTTATATTTTTTTATTGCATTACGAACGCTTTTATGAGTAATTAAAAGTTGCTCTGCCTCTTTCTTGGAAATATGGAGTTCATTCATAATCATTTTTGTACCTCTTTCTACCAATTTATTATTGCTCAGTTGCATGTCTACCATTTTATTTCCTTTTACATGACCTAATTTAATCATTGTTGTTGTAGTTAACATATTAAGGACTAATTTTTGGGCAGTACCAGCTTTCATTCTAGAACTACCTGTTACAAATTCTGGTCCTACTATAACCTCAATAGGAAATTTTGCTGTTATTGATAACGGACTGTTTAGATTACAAGTTATGCAACCGGTTAAAATATTATTCTCATTACAGGTTTTTAATGCATGAATGACATAAGGAGTTGTTCCTGAAGCAGCAATTCCAATCACAACATCTTTATTTGTTATATTATGCTTTTGTAAATCTGCCCATCCTTGTGTTAACGAATCCTCTGCAAATTCAACAGCTTTTCTTATAGCTGTATCACCTCCTGCAATTAGTCCAATAACTAAATCGTGAGAAACACCAAAAGTTGGAGGGCATTCTGAAGCATCTAAGATACCTAACCTGCCACTTGTGCCAGCTCCAAGATAAAATAAGCGACCACCATTTTGTAGTTTATCTACTATATTCCTAACAAGTGTTTCAATTTGAGGAATGGCTTTTTCAACGGCTAAAGGAACCGATTTATCTTCAGAATTTATATTTATTAATAATTCTGAAACTGACATCTTTTCTAGATGATTATATTTAGAATCTTGTTCTGTAGTTTTTATAAAATCCATATCTTCAAAAGTAAGGATTTTTTTAAGCTATTTATGGCGTATACTATTAGATTTTATTAATCATTAATTGTGTATGTAAGTTCGGACACTTCAGATAATCTAAAATAACCTAAGGGATAATTATCTGGATTTGTAATGTTCATACAATTTCCTCGAACGGTTGCTGGTTGTGTTTCAAATGGCCCTCCACCTTCACCAGTTTGTTGTATAAGCACAAACATAAATTCATAAAAACGTTCGGAAACACCATGATTCCTAATAGTTATACTATCACCAGGCTCAATATCTTCATCAACATAAAACCCAAAAATTAAATTACCATTTACAAATTCATCTTTAAATGTATCCAACGTTGGTAGAATAGGAATACTTGGAATAAATTCAAAAAAATAATAATTTTCCTCATCAGCAGGATCTGTAAAAAATGCTTTTATTTCAGTGTTTTCTCCTGTAAGGCCACCTTCTAAATTTTGTTCAACGTATTCTAATTCTGATACAGGTAATAACTTTTCGGTGCCTTTATAGGTGTCATTTTTGTAAACAACAGTTAATTCATAATCATGATTTAATACAGGAATAAAATTTAAATTTTTATATACACCTGTATTTCCATCTTCAATAAAATTATAAGTATTATTATTTTGGTCTGTAATAAAAACAATAGCATTATTAGCAGGAGGCACACCTTCATTAAAAAATGGTGCTGTTAAAGTTAATTTTATTGATTGTTCATTTCCAGCAGTTCCTTTATACCAATCTATTGATGCATCTATAACTAACCTTGGTTCAGATTCAGGAACATCAACATCAATGACGTCTTCACATGAAAAGAAACTAAATAAAATAAATACTATATATATATGTTGAATTTTCATTGCATTAAAATTTAAAATTATAAGAAATGGAAGGGACAATACCGAATATAGATAGTTTTACAGCTTCGTTAGTACCAGTATCTCTATTTTCCTTAAAAAATATTGATGCTGCATTCCGTCTATTATATACATTATAAATTCCAAAAACCCATTCCCTTTGCCAACCTTTATTCTTTTCTGGTTTTGGCACATAAATAGCAGACACATCTAGTCTGTTGTAGCTTGGTAATCTAAACTCATTTCTTTGTCCGTAATTAGGAATAGTAATTCCATTATATTCATATTGTGCGTTTGGGTAGGTTGCTGGCTGCCCAGTTTGAAATATAAAATTGGCATTAATACGCCATTTTTTATTTAAATTATAACTACCAGTAAATGACAAATCGTGAGTTTTGTCGTAAGCTGTAATATACCACTCTCCATTATTAATTCCTGGCTCTTCTGATGTTCTTCCAGGAGTTCTCTGTTCAGATTTGGAAAGTGTATATGCTATCCAACCTTTAAAACGGCCTTCATTTTTCCTGAATAATACTTCTAGACCATAAGCTCTAGCTTCACCATTAAGAATAACTTGCTCAATAGCATCGTTTGCTATTAAGTCTGCTCCATCTATATAATCGATTCTATTTTCTATTTTCTTATAGAACGTTTCAACTTCTAAAGAATAGACATTTCCTTTAAAATTTTTAAAATACCCTAGGGCTATTTGATCAAGAATTTGAGGTCTGATGTATTTACCACTTGGTGTCCATATATCTAATGGCGTTGGGGAACTTGTGTTTGATAATAAATGTAGATATTGATTTAACCGATTATAGCTAGCTTTAATTGATGTATTATAATTAAGCTCATAGGCTAAAGCTAATCTTGGTTCTAAATAACCAAAAGATTTTAGAATATCACTTCTATTATAAGTCTCAGTTCCTATAGGATCTCCTTTTTCGTAAACTTGAAGTTCTTGATTGTAAACTACAGCTAAATCGTTTTCATATACATTTAATTCATCTTGACCTAAACGTAAAAAAGAACTATATCTTAAGCCATAAGAGGCCATTAATTTTTTAGTTATTTTATGTTCAACATCTAAATAGACTGCATTTTCAAAGGCAGATTTATCTATTAATTTATCAGCATTTATTCCAGAATTTTCTCCAGAGGGTTTTATTTCGCCTGGATTAAATTTATGATAGATGCTATTTAAGCCATATTGTAATTTTATATTTTTGCTAACATAATGTTTAATGTCATATTTTAAATTAAAATTCCTTATACCAGAATCCCAATTAAATCCAATAAAATCTAAGTTTAAACCATAGTAATAATCAGAATAAATTATAGAAAGGTTAGAAAATAATTTGTTAGAAAAAAGATGATTCCATCTAAAATTCAGTACTGTATTTCCGTAGGTATTTTTAAAACTATCGTTAACACTAAAAACATCTCTTCCAAAATATCCAGATAAGTAGATGTTATTATTTTGATTTAATTTGTAACTGATTTTTGTGTTTAAATCGTAGAAATATGCTTTATTCTCAATATCGAATAGAGGTAAAAACAGATGTGCATAAGTAGTTCTTCCACCTAATAAAAAGGAGCCTTTTCCTTTGTTAATAGGACCTTCAACTAAAATGCGACTTGAAATAAGACCAATTCCACCATTCATGTGAAACTTATTGCTATTTCCTTCTTTTTGATAAATATCTAATACAGATGAAACACGTCCTCCATATCGTGCAGGAATACCACCTTTATAAAGTTTTAAATCTTTAATGGCATCTGGATTAAAAACAGAAAATAGGCCAAAAAGATGGGATGAATTATAAATAGTCGCCTCATCTAATAGAATTAAATTTTGATCGGCTGCTCCACCTCGAACATTAAAACCTGAAGCACTTTCGCCAGCATTTGTAACTCCTGGTAATAACGTGATAGCTCTAATAACATCAGCTTCACCAAAAACAACCGGAATTTGTTTGATGGTATTAGCAGTTAATGAATTTATGCTCATTTGAGGTTTACGAATATTGAGTTTTTCTGCATTTTCTTTAATAACCACTTCATTTAAACTTTCAATTGACTCTTCTAAACTAAAATTCTTAGTAATATTTTCATATAAATCTAGTGTTTCAGAAATTTCTTTATAGCCTATATAACTTATAACTATATTATATGTTCCTTTAGGAAGAGTAATAGAGTAGAAGCCATATTCATTTGTAGTAGCTCCAGTGGTTAATTCAGGAAATAATATATTAACTGCTATTAATGTCTCGTTGCTATTATTGTCTGAAACAATTCCGCTAATAGTCACTTTATCTTGAGCATGAGTCCAATTGAAACTTAGGGTAATTACTAATAGTAACCAGAGTATGCGTAAATTCATGAATGTTTGCAGTTTTTTAATAAAACTAAAAAAAAAGCCCCTATTAAGGAGCTTTTAACATAATCTTGATAATTATTTTATGGAACTTAATATGTTATTTAAAGTTTGGCTAGGTCGCATAACGTTATTTATAAGATTTTCATCTAGTTCGTAATAGCCACCTATGTTGGTAGAATGTCCTTGAACATTATTTAATTCTTCAACAATAACATGTTCATTGTTCAATAAATTAGTTGCTATTGGTGTGAATATTTGTTTCAATTCTTGATTTTTAGTTTGACTTGCTAAAGCATCAGCCCAATACATTGCAAGATAGAAATGGCTTCCCCTATTATCTAATTCGCCTGCTTTTCGTGAAGGCCCTTTTTTATAATCTAATAATTTTTCTGTAGCAAGATCTAATGTTTCAGAAAGAATTTGTGCTTTAGGATTATTTGTTACTTCACTTAAATGTTCTAAAGAAACTGCTAAGGCTAAAAATTCTCCTAAAGAATCCCAGCGTAAATGATTTTCTTCTAAAAGTTGTTGCACATGTTTTGGTGCTGATCCTCCAGCTCCAGTTTCAAATAAGCCTCCACCATTCATTAATGGAACAATAGAAAGCATTTTTGCACTTGTGCCTAATTCTAAAATTGGAAATAAGTCGGTTAAATAATCTCTTAATACATTACCAGTTACAGAAATAGTGTCTAAACCATCTTTAACTCTTTCTAAAGTGAATTTTGTAGCTTCAATTGGCGACAAAATTCTTATATCTAAACCTGTTGTATCGTGGTTAGGTAAGTACGCATTTACTTTCTTGATTAATTCGGCATCATGCGCTCTATTCTTATCTAACCAAAAAACAGTAGGAGTTTTTGAAGCTTTCGCTCTTGAAACTGCTAGTTTTACCCAATCCTGAATGGGTGCATCTTTTACTTGACACATACGCCAAATATCTCCTGCTTCAACTTGATGTTCAATTAACGTGTTTCCAGATGCATCAATAACGCTAACTGTTCCATTAGCTTGAGTTTCAAAAGTTTTGTCATGTGATCCATATTCTTCAGCTTTTTGAGCCATTAACCCAACATTAGGAACCGTTCCCATAGTTGTTGGATCGAATGCGCCATGTTCTCTACAGAAATCAATTGTTGCAGTATAAACTCCTGCATAACTGCTATCTGGAATAACAGCTTTTGTATCTTGTTGTTTGCCTTCTACATTCCACATTTGCCCAGATGTTCTAATCATTGCTGGCATAGAAGCATCAATAATAACATCGCTTGGTACATGAAGGTTGGTAATGCCTTTGTCGCTATTAACCATTGCTAAAGCGGGTCCGTTTTTATATACAGCTTCAATGTCTTGTTCAATTTCTTGACGTTTATCTGTAGGTAGCTCTTCTAGTTTTTCGACTAAATTTCCGAATCCATTATTTACATCTACACCAATGGATTTAAATGTTTCTCCATGCTTTGAAAATAAGTCTTTAAAAAAGACTCTAACAGCATGACCAAAAATAATTGGGTCGCTTACTTTCATCATAGTCGCTTTCATATGTAAAGAGAAAAGCACGCTTTTGTCCTTTGCATCTTTAACTTGAGCTTCTAAAAACTGTAATAAGGCTTTTTTACTTAAAACGGTTGCGTCAATAATTTCGCCTTCTAACAGATCAATATTGTTTTTTAATATTTCAGTATGACCATCTTCATCTTTAAATTGAATAAATACAGATGTCTTATTGTTAATGGTAACAGATTTTTCATTATGAGCAAAATCTCCAGCATTCATTGTCGCGACATGTGTCTTAGAATCTTTGCTCCAAGTTCCCATAGAATGAGGGTTCTTTTTTGCGTAATTTTTTACCGCTTTAGGAGCGCGTCTGTCTGAATTCCCTTCACGAAGAACAGGGTTTACAGCAGACCCTTTAATTTTGTTGTAACGAGATTTAATATCTTCTTCTTGTTCTGTTTCTGGGTCATCTGGATAATCTGGAAGATTGAATCCTTTAGATTGCAACTCTTCAATAGCGTCTTTCAATTGAGGTACAGAGGCACTAATATTTGGTAATTTAATAATGTTAGCTTCGGGTTTTTTAACAAGCTCTCCAAGTAAAGCTAAATCATCACTTACTTTTTGATTATCGTTTAAATAATCAGGAAAAACAGCTAATATTCTATTTGCTAGTGAAATATCTTTCGTTTCTACATTAACTCCTGAGGGTTTTGTAAAAGCTTTAACAATTGGTAAAAATGAATAGGTTGCTAAAGCTGGAGCTTCATCTGTTTTAGTATAAATTATAGTAGAAGTATTTGACATATTTATGTGAGATTTTATTTATAAAAAAAGCTTTGTTTAAAGCCATGCAAATATAAGAAAATTAGAGCAGATTTTATATGAAGATTGCCTTAAACACACATAATTTATGAAGTTGATAATAAAGTGGCTGGTCTATTATTAATTTGATTATTCTATGCTAATATTATAATGTTTCAATAAATTTAGAGCACCTTCTTTAGAGAATTTTGCTTGATTGAGATTGTTTTTTTCTGGGTTTATTTGAAAATTATGAGATGTTTTGAAATCTGTTTTTTCTAAAATGGTATTGCTAAAAACACTATTAATTAAATTACAATTTGCGAAAATTGCCCTTGTTAAGTTTGTATTGGTAAAATCTGTGCTTTCTAGATTACAATTTTCGAACAGTGTTTTGTTAAGATTGCAATTATAAAATGAGGCGAAACTTAAATTGGATAGATTGAACGTAAATGATAATAAAAATGAATTACAATCATTAAAAGGGATTCCAAGCAATTTACATTCTGTAAAAATGGCTTCTTTAAATGTTGTACTTTTAACTTTTGCACCACTTAAATTGCACCTAATAAATTCGCAATCTATAAAAGTGATATTAGACAGATATATTTCTGAAAAATTACAATCTATAAATGTACAGTTGTCATACTCGGCTTTTTGAAATTCTTTAATTGTAAAATCTATTTTTTTATATTCTTTATCTAATAAGAGAGGAAGGTTCATTGCTGTGTATATGTTTTTAGACGTACAAATATAGAAAGTTTGTATAAAACAAAAGCCATATCACTATAGATTGAAATCTATTTCTGATATGGCTTTCTTTGAGATAGCTTCACATGATCTAATTTAGTATTGCTACTAAATAGTATAAAATTTCATCTATACGTTTCAATTCAAGTATCACTATTTCAAAAGAAACATTCTTATACGCAACTTTCAAAATGTATTGACGTGCTGCAAAAATGTTTCTAGTTTAATCGCTTTTCTTGATGTTATACTTATTGCAATTCGTTTTCACAATTTACAACTTTTAGAACATTGCTTCCTTTCTTAGAATTTGCTTTCGCTAATACCACATCTAGAAACTTTCAACCTTCCTAGTTATTATCTGCCTAAACATACAACACTTTTTAAGGAATCATGGTTCTTCAGTTAAACACGCATACACCTGCCACTTTAAAACCTCAAAAAACAATTATAATAAAGAACGTTACTTTATAGAGTTTATAACTAATCCATTTACATGAAACCAACTTAACGTTGCTTATAAATTCTTTAGCTAATTTAGGATAAGAAATTAAAAAAGCAAATTTTTCAACAGTATAGATATCAACAACTTACAAACTAAGGTTATTAACTTTTGTTAATAAAAAAAGCCCTGTATTTACAGGGCTTTTCAATGTTATTAAACGTTTATTAACGTCTGATACTTTCTTTGATTCTTGCTTTTTTACCAGTAAGACCTCTAAAGTAATAGATACGTGCTCTACGAACACTACCACGTTTATTTACTTCTACTTTCTGTAAAGCTGGCATGTTTACTGGAAATATACGTTCTACTCCAATAATTCCAGACATTTTTCTAATTGTAAATGTTTCAGAGGTTCCAGTTCCTCTTCTTTGAATAACTACTCCTCTAAAAAATTGCGTACGTGTTTTATTACCTTCTTTAATTTCGTAATAAACCGTAACTGTATCTCCAGCGCTAAACTCTGGAAAATCTTTTTTTGTTACAAATTCGTCTTGTACAAATTTTACTAAAGATTCCATATCTTTAAATTTAAATATAATTAATCCGAAACAACATTCACGATTCTCGCCAGAGGTTAACCCGAAATTGGGTGCAAATATAAGTAAAAAGTTATAAGTTAATAGTAAAAAGTAAAAAGTTTTTTAGTGCTTATTTTTGTTTACTTGTTCTCGATACGTTGCTTTGAAACACTCGAACTAACGATAGGTATTAGAATTTAATCTTCTAATAAATCTGGACGTCTATTTTTAGTGTGTTCATAGGCTTTTTCTTCTCGCCATTTTTCAATTTCTGGAAAATTCCCACTAAATAACACTTCTGGAACTTGCCATCCTTTATAGTCTCTTGGTCTTGTGTAAATTGGAGGAGCTAATAAATTGTCCTGAAAAGAGTCTGTTAAAGCTGATGTTTCATTCCCTAAAACGCCTGGAATTAATCTTATTATAGCATCACACAAAACAGCTGCCCCAAGTTCGCCACCTGAAAGAACATAATCTCCAATAGAAATTTCTCTGGTAATAAAATGATCTCGAACACGTTGGTCTACACCTTTATAGTGTCCGCAAAGAATAATAATGTTTTCTTTTAAGGATAACTGATTGGCAATACCTTGATTTAAAGTGTTACCATCTGGAGTCATGTATATAACTTCGTCATAATCTCTTTCAGATTTTAGTTTCGTTATACATTTATCTATAGGTTCCACCATCATAACCATTCCAGCTCCACCACCAAACTGGTAGTCGTCTATGGTTTTGTAGTTATCTGTTGTAAAATCTCTTAAATTATGGAAATGAACTTCTACTAGTTTGGCTTCAATCGCTCGTTTTAATATAGAAGCTTCAAACGGGCTTTTAATTAATTCTGGTAATACAGTTATAATATCAATACGCATAACAAAACTTTAGAGCTGCAAATATACTTGAAATGTTTTTGAAAATTTTTGGTTTGGGTTGAGAAGTTTCGCTAGCGGTTAGGTTATGATATCGTTGTGAAAAAGGGTGAAGAGTTTTCCGATGAAGAAATTACGCGATTTAAAATTACTAATTTTATTTTTTGTTTCAAATGCAACAAATAAATTAGAACAAGTGTTGTGATACGTTTTATTTCATACTATTAATTACCTTCATGAGTTTTTGTTGTACTTCAGATGAAAGATCTCTTAAATTCTCATTTTCAACAGTGCCCATTGAAGCTATTGGGTCTACAGCAGAAACTTCAATTTCGCCATTCTCATGTTCTTCAACAATCACATTACATGGCAATAAAACACCTATTTTATCTTCACTCATCAATGCTTTATATGCAAAATGAGGATTACATGCCCCTAAAATTACGTAGTTTTTAAAATCAACATTTATTTTATTTTTTAATGTCTTTTTTATATTTATTTCGGTTAGTACTCCGAATCCTTCTTTTTTCAATTCGGCTGTTACCTGCTCTATTGCTTCGTTGAATTTTTTACTTTTTAATATTTTGTTAAAATAATAGCTCATAATTCCTTTTTAAGTTATTCTTAATGTGTTGAAATGCAATGATATAAACTATTTATGTCATCAGTTAACGAAGTTCGCCAATTTTTTTATGAATATCAAGTTATTTGTTAGTCCAGAAGAATTGCAAATCAGGATCTTTTTTAAAACCCAAACGTTGGTATAAATGTTGGGCTGGATTGTTTGCTTCTGTTTGTATAGCCATTCCTTTTAGGTTGTTTTCTATACAATGGTTTTTTGCTTTATTAATTATTGCTTCACCAACACCTTTTCCACGATAATTAGCATCAACATATAAATCATTTAAAAGAAACATAGATTCCATAGATACCGAAGAAAATAGTGGGTATAATTGTGTGAATCCAACTGCTTTGTCTTCTAAATATGCTATAAAAATAATGGAATCGTTATTTTTAAGTCTTTCAAATAAAAATTGTTTTGCTTTTGTTGTATTTGAGTTCTGCTTATAAAATACTCGATATCCATCAAACAATGGAATTAAATGGTCTAAATGCTCTATTTGTGCTTTAATTATGGTCATAAAAAAATCTGTAAACGTGAATTTACAGATTTTAAGTTATACTTAGGTAAGCCCAATATTATTTATTTTTCTTAGCTATTAGATTTCTGTTTATTTAATTCATCTTGTAACTGACGTCTTACTTTTTGTTCTCTTTCTAAAGCTACTTTTCTGTGCTCTTCAAATTCTTCTTCAATTTCTTCAAGAGCAGCCTTAGCTTCTTTTGTTACAATATGACTGTTTTTAAACCTGTAAATAAATAAAATTAATAAGGCTAATAACACACCAATAATAGACCACATAAGCATGTTATAGCTAGATTTACTCATTTGTAAACCAAACAATGCCATATTGTTTTTCTCATTAGTGGTTTTATCTAAATTAGTTTGCGTGTTTGTAAGATTGGTTTTTAGATCATTAATTTCTTTTGATTGTGTAGTGACTATTGCTTGAGTATCAGCTAAATCTTTACGAATTGTTCTTAACGTATCATTAGTATGTGTTTGTAATGTTGTAATCATACTACGTTTTACAGCTTCATACATTTGCCCATTTACACCTTTAAAATTACCCGATTTTTTAAGCACATATTCAAATTGATTGTTAATTGTGCTATTGTTTAATGATAGTCCGTCGTCTTCTTCAGTCTTCGTTTGTGCGTTTATAGATTGCATAGTACATACTGTAAATAGTGCAATGGCAAGAAATTTAAACGTGTTCATTGGTTTTAGTTAAATTATGTTGTTTACGAAAATAAGAAATTATGTTTAGTTTAAAACACTAAAATTAAAAAGCCTCAATGTTTTGAGGCTTTTTAATATACGATTAAAATTATTTTTTAGATGTTTAATCTACTAATAATATGTGAAGCGTCTTACCTTAGCAATGTATTTAGCTAGTCTAATTACTTGATGGCTATAACCATACTCGTTATCGTACCAAATATATAATAAAGCATTTTTCCCATCTTTTCTAACTATGGTTGCTTTACTATCGTAGATTGAAGGAGCAGAACTTCCTACTATATCACTAGATACAAGCTCGTCGCTTAATTCATATTTAATTTGCTCCACTAAATTACCTTCAAGAGCATATTTTTTTATAATGCTATTAATACCATCGACAGATGTTTCTTTATTTAATTCTAAGCTTAAAATAGCTAAAGAACCATTAGGAACAGGAACACGAATAGCATTCGATGTTAGTTTTCCTTCTAGAGCAGGTAGGGCTTTTGCAACTGCACTTCCAGCTCCAGTTTCTGTAATAACCATGTTTAATGCTGCTGCACGACCACGACGGTATTTTTTATGAAAATTATCAACTAAATTCTGATCGTTTGTATACGCATGAATGGTTTCTAAGTGACCACTTTTTACTCCAAGAGAATCTTCAATAGCTTTTAATATTGGAGTAATAGCATTTGTAGTACAAGATGCTGCAGAGAAAATATCTACATTATCTGGATTATTTTCCAATTGATTAACACCATGTACAATGTTTGGAACACCTTTTCCTGGTGCAGTAAGTAGTACTTTATCAGCTCCTTTAGAAGTTAAATGTCTGCTTAAAGCTTCTTTATCTCTAAAAGCTCCAGTGTTATCAATAACTAAAGCGTTATTAATGCCATAAGCTGTATAATCAATATCTTCTGGATTATTGGCTGAAATAATATTTACTGTCGTTCCATTAATTATTAGAGCACTATTTTTTAAGTCTGCTACTACAGTTCCAGAAAAATCTCCATGAACAGAATCGTTACGTAATAAAGAGGCTCTTTTTTCTAAAACAGTTTGGTCTATAGTGCCACGAGTTACTATGGCTCTTAAACGTAATTGGCTTCCTTTTCCAGTACGTGTCATTAATTCTCTGGCAACTAAACGACCAATTCTACCAAAACCATAAAGAACAACATCTTTAGGTTTAATAGCTTCGTCTTTATTTGCGTTTTTTAATTTCTCTGCAACAAAAGCTAAAGCGTTGCTGTGATTTTTTTCTTCTAAATGAAACTCGTAAGTTAATTTTCCGATGTCTAATTTAGCAGGAGGTAAGTCTAATGTTTGAATAGCCTGAGCAATTTCAACAGAATCGAAAATGGAAATTGGTTTCTCAACAAATTCGCCTGCATATTCATGTAAGTTTAAAATTTGGCTTACATTTCTATCGATTAATTGGTTTCTAAAAAGCACCAATTCAATAGATTTGTCGTACCAAAGGTCGCTTACTATTTTAATAAATTCAACAGTTGCTTTTCTTCTATCTGCTTGAAAAGCTAACTCGTTTTCATAAGTCTCATTAAAACTCATAATATCTAATTTTTAGTGTGTTGTTAAATATTTTGCAAAAATAATATATTAAAATGTATTGGGTGTGGTTTTATTAAAATAAAAACCCTTCAGTTTTAGCTGAAGGGTTAATGTTATTTTGTGAATTAACTATTTAAAATTATAGCGTTCAATTTCTCCTTTAGAATTAATTAATTCAATGCGCAATGGCTCATAAGTTGATCTGTTTTGCATAATTTCTTCAACATCATCTACATTATTCACTTTAATGTTATTTATGGCAGTAACAATATTGCCTTCGTCAACACCATTTGCTCTTAAGTATTTAGAATAATTTTCTCCCAATCTCGATATTTTCACACCATTTGGAGCTCTATATTTTTTCAATTCTTCTTTTGAAGCATTTTTCACCATACCAAATTGAGGAATGGTAAAAGATTGGTTTCTTGTTAAAGTAACTGGAATTTCTTTAAAGGCACCATTTCTTAAGATACTTACTTTAACAACATCATCTGGTCTTTTGGTGCTTAAGTAACCTGATAAATCTGAAAATTTAGAAATTTTTACATGGTCTATTTTCTTGATGATATCTCCAGACTCAAGTCCAGCTTCTTCTGCACCAGAGCCTCCTTCTACATTATCAATGTAAAACCCTTCAGTTTCATCAACACTTAATTTTTCAGCAAAACCACTATTTAGTGCACCACCTGAAACACCTAAAATGCCATTCTGTACATTGCCATATTCAATAATATCTTGAACCACTTTTCTTGCAATATTGCTTGGTACTGCAAAAGAATAACCTATATAAGAGCCCGTTTGCGAAGAAATAGCAGTATTAATACCTATTAAATCTCCATGAGTATTTACCAAAGCTCCACCAGAATTCCCAGGATTTACAGCTGCATCTGTTTGTATAAAAGACTGATTATTTTTACCTGATAAATCTCTAGATTTAGCGCTAATAATACCAGCCGTTACTGTAGATGTTAGGTTAAATGGATTGCCAACAGCAAGAACCAATTCGCCAATTTTTGCTTGGTCGCTATCTCCAAAAGTAGTAAATGGTAAATCGTAATCTGCTTCAATTTTTAGTAAAGCAATATCTGTTTTATCATCTGTTCCTATAATTTCGGCATTATAAGTTCTATTGTCGTTAAGAGTTACTGAAAGTTCTTTGGAACCAGCAATAACATGATTGTTGGTTATAATATATCCATCTGGCGAAATAATAACACCAGAACCAGTACCTACTTGGTATCTTTGTGGCGATCTTCCATAGAACAAATCTTCAAACGTCATTTGACCAGATTTACCAAGAGTCGTACTTTTTACATGAACTACAGTGTGAATTGTTTTTTCTGCAGCCATTGTAAAATCGATGTTGTTTTCAGGAATAAAATTTGCGGATGCCGAGTTGTTTACAGGAATAGTAATTGGTAATTGGTCTGTTTGGGCAGTGTGTACAATCTGGTTATTATCAATAAACGTTTTGTAAGCCAATAATGTAATAGCTCCTCCTAACACAGAAACTAAAACTAAAGTTAAAATCTTTTTCATTATTTATTAGGTTTAAGGGGTTATAGAATACTAACGATTAAAATTAATTTTTTATTGAATTTGATTTCAAGTTTTAACGATTTTTAACGTCTGTTTTAACGACTTTTAACATGTCAATAAACCATGTTTAATTGTTATATTTGCACAGCTTATGAAACTTACATTTTATAAATATCAAGGAACAGGTAACGATTTTGTGATGATTGATAATCGTCAACAATCATTCGACAAAAATAACACCAAAAGCATTGCTAGACTCTGTGACAGACGTTTTGGCATAGGAGCAGATGGTCTTATTTTACTTGAAAATCATCCAGAATTAAATTTTAAAATGGTGTATTTTAATGCAGATGGGAATGAAAGTTCCATGTGTGGAAATGGAGGTAGGTGTATAACAGCTTTTGCCAATCATTTGGGTATTATTGAAAGTAAAGCTTCATTTGAAGCTGTCGATGGATTACATCAAGCTATTATTGATGATGAAATCGTAAAACTTCAAATGCAAGATGTGATTTCGGTTGAAAGACACAACCAACATGTGTTTTTAAATACAGGTTCACCACATCATGTTCAGATGGAAAACAACATAAATGAATTAGAAATAAAAACTGTTGGCTCAAAGATTCGTTATGGTCAACCTTATAATGAAGCTGGAACGAATGTTAATTTTGTGAAGAAACTTTCAGAAGACATTTTTAAAGTAAGAACTTACGAACGAGGAGTAGAAGACGAAACCTTATCATGTGGAACTGGCGTTACTGCTGTTGCTATTGCTATGTTTGAAACTGGTGAGACACAAAGCTACTTAATTACTCTTGAAACTGAAGGAGGAAAACTACAAGTCTCTTTTGAGAAGAATGACGGCATTTTTAGTAATATTTGGCTTATTGGACCTGCAGTTCAAGTTTTTAAAGGAGAGATTTCATGGTAACATTAAAAGGAAAACATATATACTTGAGAGCTTTAGAGCCAGAAGATTTAGATTTTATTTATGCTATTGAAAACGATGAATCTATTTGGGAAGTTAGTAGTACCCAAACGCCTTATTCTAGGTTTTTAATTCAACAATATTTAGATAATGCTCATAAAGATATTTATGAAGTAAAACAATTGCGATTGGTAATATCCAACTATAGCAATATTGCTCTTGGTATGATAGATCTTTTCGATTTTGATTTTAAAAACAGTAGAGCAGGTGTTGGTATTCTTATTAAAGAAACTTCTGAAAGACAGAAAGGAATTGGTAATGAAGCTTTAGCCTTACTAATAGAATATTGTAAAGCACATTTAAATTTGCATCAACTATATTGTAATATATCTCAAAGTAATCAGGCTAGTTTAAACCTTTTCGCAAAGCATGGGTTTCAAACAATAGGTTTAAAAAAAGACTGGAACTATGTGGATGGTTCCTATAAAAACGAATATTTACTTCAACGTATAAATTAAGATATGTATTTTAAAAAAATTCTTATAGCTATAGCTCTTATTGGGTTAATAATTGCAGGTTTGTTCGCTAACTACATTTATGGAGTGATGTTAGTTGATAATACAGCTTTTAATAATAATGAGGCCAATATCTATGTGCCTTCAAATGCAACCTATGTAGACGTTAGAGAGCAATTAAAACCTTTATTGAAAGATATAGATAAATTTGATGCTTTAGCTAAACAGAAAAAATATGTTTCAAACATAAAGGCTGGACGTTTTGTTGTTAAGAAAGGAATGAATAACAACGATATAATAAATTCCATAAGAAGTAAAAACTTACCAATTAAGATAGTTTTTAATAATCAAACGAATCTTGAAACTTTAGCTGGTAGAATTTCTATGCAAATTGAAGCTGATAGTTTAAAATTATTTGAAGTTATGAAGGATGAAGCATTTCTGAAAGATAATTCGTTTTCTAATGCAACTGCCTTAGGGATGTATATTCCAAATAGCTATGAGTTTTTCTGGAATACATCAGCTATTGAGTTTAGGGATAGAATGTTAAAAGAGTATAAGCGTTTTTGGAATGATAATAGACAAGCAAAAGCAAAAGCCATAGAATTAACTCAGGATGAAGTTATGGCTTTGGCTTCTATAGTTTATGAAGAATCCAAACAAGCTGTTGAACAGCCTAGAATTGCAGGAGTTTATTTAAATAGATTAAGAATAGGCATGCCATTGCAAGCAGATCCGACTTTAAAATTTGCTGCTTATAAATTACCACAATATAAAAACACAGTAATTAAGCGTGTGTTGAATGTACATAAAGAAATAGATTCACCTTATAATACATATATGTATGCAGGTTTGCCTCCAGGTTTAATTACTATGCCTGATATTTCTGCTATAGATGCTATTTTAAATTATGAAAAACATAAGTACCTCTATTTTGCTGCAGATGCTAAACGATTGGGTTATCATAAGTTTGCTAAAAATTTAAGCCAGCATAATGCTAATGCTAGAGAGTATCAAAGATATTTGTCTTCTCAAGGTATAAATAGGTAACCATTGGAATTATATATTAAACATACTATTGTAGCTTGTTTAATAACTTGTTTTTCCTTTTCTCAAAGTAAAATCAATAATTTTTTAAAACCTAGTGATACTTTAAACACGTCAAGAAGAAATACTGTTGTTATTTCTGAAGCTTCAGTTGCAGCTTTAACTTTGATTGGTTTAAATCAGCTTTGGTATGCAGATTATCCAAAATCTAAATTCCATACGTTGAATGATAATAGCGAATGGCTACAAATGGATAAACTAGGTCATGTTTATTCTTCTTACCAATTAGGTAGAATAGGAGCCAATATGTTAGCTTGGAGTGGTGTTAGAAAGAAAGATCAATTAATATATGGCTCTACCATTGGGTTTGCTTTTTTAACAGTAGTTGAAGTTTTTGATGGTTTTTCAGAAGAATGGGGATTTTCTTGGGGAGATATGGCAGCTAATGCAATGGGTACTGGTTTTTATGTAGGACAGGAATTGCTTTGGGATGAGCAACGAATAACTTTAAAGTATTCATTTCATCAAACCGAATATGCACAACTAAACCCAGAGAAGTTAGGAGATGGGTTATCTCAAGAGTTTTTAAAAGATTATAATGGACAAACATATTGGTTAAGTTTAAACCTACATTCTTTTTTTAAGGATAGTAAAATACCTAAATGGTTAAATGTAGCATTTGGATATGGTGCAGATGGTATGATCTCAGGTAATAACGAAACTGATAATGAAGCTAAAGTTTATCAAGAACCCTACAGGCAATATTATTTTAGTTTGGATGTAGACTTAACCAGAATTAAAACAGAATCTCATGTCTTAAAGACTGTTTTTAACATCTTTAACGTTATTAAAATACCATTCCCAACTATGGAGTTCAACGATAAAAATGGCATAAAACTTCACGCTATATACTTTTAATTGCATTTTAGCGACTAATTTTTGATTGGCATCTCTTCACTGATAGTTTTGAGTTATTAACCTACTTAATTATTCTTTTCAGCATTCAATAAAATAACATATATTTGCACGCTGAAAATTTTGAATGATTTATTTATTAACACTAATAAATTAATGTTATGATAAAAAATATCGGAAGTTACCTAGCCCTATCGATGACAATATGTTTCTTATTGTTTGGATCGTTTTATATGAATAAATCGGTTAAATCGAAAAATTACTCTTCAATCCATTATGGAATTAACGAAACTGAGCACGAAGAGGTAGCAAAAGACAAAATTTTCCCTATTCACGAACCACTTGCTTATTTTACACCTACTTTAGGAAAGACATTTGTTGGTTTTAAAGAAGCCTTAGGTTTTAAAGAATCTGGAGGAGACTATTTTACAGTTAATACATTTGGTTACTTAGGAAAGTACCAATTTGGAAAAGAAACATTAAAAATGATTGGGATTTATAATCCAGCTCATTTTTTAAAAAATCCAGAATTACAAGAAAAAGCATTTATTGCAAATGCTGAACGTAATAAATGGATTTTAAGAAAAGATATTAAGCGTTTTACAGGTAAAGTGGTAAATGGAATTACAATTACTGAGTCTGGAATTTTAGCTGCAGCACACTTAGCTGGAGCAGGAAATGTGAAAAAATATTTAAGAAGCTATGGTAAGACAGGTTTTTCTGATGCTTACGGAACATCGGTTTCTTATTACATTAAAAAGTTTTCAGGTTATGATACCTCTAAAATAGAGCCTAACAGAAAAGCAAAAGTTAAGCATAAAATATAACTACTCTTTATGTAGAATGAATAGCGTAGGTCTTTTGTGAAAGTCTACGCTATTTTTTTTCCAATCTTTTACTGTTTGGGTTTTAATATACTCTGTAGGTAAACTAATATCACATGCTAGACAAACTAAGGTTTGCTCATGTAAGGAAGCACAGATTTCTTCCAGCATTTTATTATTTCTGTAAGGTGTTTCTATAAATGCTTGCGACTGATTTTGAGTAAATGAAAGTTGTTCTAATCGTTTTAATTCTTTTCTTTTTTCAGAATTATCTATTGGTAGATAGCCATTAAAAGCAAAGCTTTGTCCATTCATTCCTGAGCTCATGATCGCCATTATAATTGACGATGGTCCAACTAAAGGAACAACTCGGATGTTTTTTTGATGAGCAACTTTAACAACATCTGCTCCAGGATCTGCAACTGCTGGACATCCAGCCTCAGAAAGTAAACCAACATTAAGTCCTTTAAGACATGGATCTAAGAACGAAGGTATTTCAGAAGGGTCTGTAAATTTGTTTAAGAGAAAAATTTTTAAACTAGGTTGCTTTTTATTAGGTGTAATTTTTTTGATAAAACGTCTAGCTGTTTTTTCGTTTTCTACAATATATATATCTACCAATTCTATTATTTTTTTAACAGAAATAGGAAGTACTTCTAAGGGAGGAACATCTCCTAAAGTTGTAGGGATTAGGTAAAGTTTTCCGATTTGGGTTGTCATTAATTTATAATGAGTTTTTTAATTTTTTTTGCTCCAGTTTCAGAAATTAATTCCGTTAAATAAAAGCCTTGAGCCATATCTTCTGTCGAAATAGAAATTACAGATTTATTGTTTTTAGAAATGGATTTAATTAATTTCCCTTGTAAGTTGAATATATTGATGGTTTCAATGTAATTCTGAGAGTCTGAAACTTCAACAGTAAAAAATGACTTTGCAGGATTCGGATAGATTTTTACATCAAATAAAGCATGTTCTTTAATGCTTAAAGTTGGATCAATAATTTTGAAAATATTATCAGAATCAATACCAGCAATATAAATCTCTCCATTAACATCTTCACCAAAAGCTGTCCAACCATTATTTGCAAATTGATCAGTAAAAGTCATATTCCAATTGCTGCCATCATATTCAAGAATCCCAATTTCATCACTACAATAATCGGCAAAAAAATACAAGCCATTTAAATTGGGTTGTACTGTACCTCTGTGTCTATATCCACCTGTAATTGAACATCTAAAGTAGGGACCTCCTGTATGTGTATATTGTCCAACAGGGAAAGTTAGTTCGTTAGAGTTTGTAGGGCAATTACCAGACGTATTATAAACTTGGTCACCTTCATAACATCTCCAGCCATAATTTACACCAGCTTGGTTTAATGGAACCATATTTATTTCTTCTATTTGGCCTTGGCCAACATCTGCAATCCATAGGTCATGAGTTTCTCTGTCAAATGAAAACCTCCAAGGGTTTCTTACTCCAGAAGCCCAAATTTCAGGAAGCGCATTAGGGTTTTCTGCATTCGGATACGGATTATCTGCTGGAATAGCATAATTATTGCCTCCTTGAGCATTATTGACATTTATTCTAAGCATTTTACCTAGTAATGTTGTTAAATCCTGAGATCTATCACCAGGATCTCCACCTGAGCCACCATCTCCCATACCTATATATAGATAGCCATCGTTTCCAAAAGCTATATCACCACCATTATGGTTGCTAAAAGGCTGATTAATAATTAATAGAATTTCTTCTGTTGTATCATCTGCCACATTAGAATCTGGTGGATTGGTTGCAAATCTAGAAATAACAGTATCACCATTATTATTTGTATAGTTAACAAAGAAAAACCCATTAGAAAGATATTGTGGGTGGAAGGCTAAGCCTAACAAACCTCTTTCTCCACCACTTTGAACTCTAGGGTCTATATTAAGAAAAGGCGTTGTATTTGTAGAGCCATCTGGATTAACAATTTTAATTATTCCTCCACGTTCGACTACAAAAAGTCTGTCGTCATTTGCATTCTTTATACTTACTGGATTGTTGAATCCAGAAGCAAATAGATCTAACTCAATGTCTTGAGAAATTAATGTAAATGGTAATAATAAAAGAAACAATAAACATGTAATATTTTTCATTCTACAGGTTTTTAAGAATTGTAGGACAAATTACAAAAAAACATGATGAAATCTAATATAGATGAATATCAATTAATTAAGAATTTTTTTAGCAATTTCATTGCAAGCTTCATCTAACATTTTAAAAGTACTGTCAAAACCTTGAATCCCACCAGTATAAGGGTCTGGTACATCATGATTTTGACCTGGGTAAATTTCATTTAGAATCATTTTTACCTTCTCAATGTCTTTATCGTTTCTAGCTTTTTTAATAACATTCTCGTAGTTAGAACTATCCATGACATAAATAATATCGAATCTATCAAAATCTGCTTCAGAAAATTGTCTGCCTCTTTGGTTAGAAATATCTAAATCATATTTTCTTGCTACTTCAATAGAACGTTTGTCAGGAAGACTTCCAATATGGTAATCGCCTGTTCCTGCTGAATCTATAGTAAATTTACCTGATGGGAGTTTTGATTGTAGTATGCCTTCAGCTAATGGCGAACGGCAAATATTGCCTAAGCATACCATTAGAATTTTAATCATAATAATTGAATTTAAACAGCTAATTTTTTAGAAAGATCTTCAACGTATTTTCTAAATTGCTTGTCAGTAGTAGATAAATTGTCAACCGTTTTACAAGCATGAAGTACAGTTGCATGATCTCTTTTACCTATTTGAGAACCAATACTAGCTAAAGATGCTTTTGTTAATTTTTTAGCAAAAAACATAGCCAATTGTCTGGCTTGAACAATGTGACGTTTTCTAGTTTTAGATTGTAATGTATCAACATCCATTTGGAAATAATCTGAAACTATTTTTTGAATATAATCGATAGATACTTCACGTTTCGTGTTTTTAACAAACTTCTCAACGACTTGTTTTGCAAGATCAATAGTAATTTCTTTTTTATTAAATGAAGATTGAGCTATTAATGAGATTATGGCGCCTTCTAATTCTCTAATATTTGATTTAATATTTTTTGCAACATATTCAACAATATCATCAGGCATTTCTACACCATCACGATACAATTTATTTTTTAAGATAGAGACACGAGTTTCAAAGTCTGGGCTTTGTAATTCAGCCGAAAGTCCCCATTTAAATCTAGACAACAAACGTTGTTCTATGTCTTGCATATCTACAGGAGCCTTGTCACTAGTTAAAATAACTTGCTTTCCATTTTGATGTAAATGGTTGAAAATATGGAAGAATACATCTTGAGTACCAGTTTTACCAGATAAAAATTGAACATCATCAATAATTAAAATGTCTATTATCTGATAAAAGTGAATAAAATCGTTTCTATTATTCTTTTTAACTGAATCTATATATTGTTGCGTAAATTTTTCTGCAGAAATATATAAAACCGTTTTTTCAGGATACTTATCTTTAATGTCAACACCAATAGCATGCGCTAAATGGGTTTTCCCAAGACCTACACCACCAAAAATTAGTAACGGATTAAAAGATGTTCCGCCAGGTTTTGATGCAACAGCTAAACCAGCACTTCTTGCCAACCTATTAGAATCACCTTCTAAAAAGTTTTCAAAATTGTAATTTGGATTTAACTGAGATTCAATTTTAACATTACGAATTCCAGGAATAATAAATGGATTGCGTAATTCTGGACTTTTATTATTTAATGGAATGTCTACATCTTGAGACTTTACAGAAGTTCTGTTAGAACTAGGAATTCTTTCTGTAAAAGGTTGTTTGTTGCCATAGGTGTTTTCCATTTTAATAATGTAAACAAGTTTAGCAGTTTCTCCAAGCTCTTTTGTAAGTGCAACTTTTAGAATTTTCACATAATGCTCTTCAAGCCATTCGTAGAAAAACTTACTTGGAACCTGAATACTTAATGAGTTTTCCGAAAGTTTAACTGCTAGAATTGGTTCAAACCAAGTTTTATAAGCTTGTGGCTGAATGTTATCCTTTATGAATTCAAGACAATTTTTCCAGACCGTTTGCGCAGTTACACTCATTATTAAATTGAAAATTTACTAGTTAGTTATTGGTAAGAGAAATGGAATTCCCTCATTGATTTTATAGCTTGACAAATATGTGAACAAAATTCTTAAAAAAAAAATCAAATGCTATTGAATTTAAAGAATTTTTTTTGCATGTTTAAACCATTGACTAAACTACAAAAAAATATTTAGATACTTATATGAATTTCGACGAAATACCAATAAGAGTGAGATATGGCGAAACTGACCAAATGGGAGTTGTACATCATGGAAATTATGCGTTATACTTAGAAATGGGTAGAACAGAATGGTTGCGCAAAAAAGGGGTTTCTTATAATCAAATGGAAAAAAACGGAATAATGTTACCTGTTATTTCAATGCGCTTAGATTTCAAAAAATCAGCTGTTTATGATGAGGTTGTTAAAGTGAAAACACAACTTAAAAAAACACCTTCTGTTAGAATTGAATTTGATTACGAAATTACAAATCAAGCAGACGAAATTATAGTTACTGCTAGTACAGAATTAGTTTTTATTAATATGGAAACTAAAAGACCGATGAAATGTCCAGATTATATTTTAGAAAAAATGAATAATTAATTTTCTAATTCTTTTATATCTACCTCGAAAATAGATTGAAAACTATCATAAGTCTTATCAGCGTCTTTTAACCTTACTGAAATTTCTATGTTACAATTCAATTCTAAAGTTTGATTAACTATTTTTAGATTGTTTTCTTTTATAACACGCATCACCTTATTCATGTTCTTATAATCAAAGATTATTTCAAAGTTTTTATTAATGGTTCTGGTAACAATTTTTGAAGCCTCAAGAGCCATCTGAGCAGAAGTTTTATAAGCATTTATTAAACCACTAACACCAAGCTTTACGCCTCCAAAGTATCTAACAACAACTATTAATACATTGGTAATTTCAAAAGATTGTATTTGACCGTAAATAGGCATTCCTGCGCTATTATTAGGTTCACCATCATCGTTGGCTCTAAATTGAAGGTTATTTTCATCTGTACCAAACTGATAGGCATAACACCAATGCCTAGCAGAATGATGTTGCTTCTTTAAGGTTTCTAGATGTTCTTTTATTTGATCTTCATTTAGTACAGGAAAAGCGTAACCAAAAAACTTACTGTTTTTATCTTTAAAAAGAACTTCTTTTGAAGGTTTCGTTATGGTTTTGTAAGTATCTTTTTTTTCCATTAAGCCAAAGTTACTAATAAGATTGAAATAATTGCCAAACCAACACCTATCCAGTTTTTTAATGATAATTTTTCTTTAAAAAGTAACAAACCGATTAAGGAAGTAAACATAACGATCGCTACATTATTTATCGTGAAAATATTTGAACTCTCCAAAGTGTCGTGATTCAATGCTTTTAATAAGTAATATATAGACGCATAATTTACTACGCCTAAAACAAGACCTCCTAATATGCTTTGAGGATTAAATTTGAATTCTTTTTTAATCATTCTATAAATTAGAATTACAATCCCAATACAGGCAGCAAAAAAGAAGATAGTAGCAGAAAATATTGGAATGCCTCCATCTTTAATATAAGTAGTTTCAATATATTTTATTGAAGTATCTATTATTCCAGATCCTAGAAATAAGATGGAAGGAAGTAATAAGTTGTTCTTAAAATGAAATTCAGCTTCTTTTTTAATGGACACAAAATACACAGCAAATAGAGCTATAAAAATTCCAAATATTTTTTGAAACCCTGCGCTTTCTTGATACATATAAATACCAAAAACAACTGGAATAATGACACTCATTTTTGTAGCAACTGATGCAACAGACAAGCCGTTGCGTTGTGAAGTGATTGCCATAACGTTAAATATGCTAATAAATAAAAGCCCTAAAGATAAGGCACCAAAAAACCATTCAGAATGAACAATTTCTTGAAAATCAAGTTGACTCTCTGAAACGATAACACCACAGAAACATGCCGTAATATAATTAAACACAATAGCTTGAAGCGTATTTACTTTAAACCTATCAAATAACTTGAAGATTAAAAAAATAAGTGTTGAAGCTAGAATACTTAATAATAAAGATATCAAAAGAGTTCTTTTTTAATAGTAAACAAGTTAATTACATCTTCGGTTTCTGGATTGATGTTCCAAGTGTGAATGTCTAGTTTTGATGCAGCTTTCGTGTTCTCTTCTGTATCATCAATAAACAAACAGGTTTCTGGAGTTAAATTATTTTTCGATAATACAAACTGGTAAATATCTGCATTGGGTTTTCTTAAATTTATTTCATGAGACAAATAGAAAACATCGAAACAGTTTTTAAACTCTTCATAGAAAGACACATTATTTTTAATCCAATCTATATGTAATGTGTTAGTATTGCTAAGTAAAATGAGTTTGTATTTTTTTTCTGAAGCCAATTCTTGAATAAAGTCCAATCGATATTTAGGAAAACCTTTTAAAATAAAATTCCATGCATATAGTACATCTTCTGCATCTAAATCAGGAAAATTCTCTAAATAAAAGCCTATAAATTCTTCAGTTGAAATTAGGCCTTGCTCATATAAACTATTGAAGGCAATCATTTCTTCAGAAAATGTATCTAATTTAAAAAGTTCTAATGCATGATTCATAGCACCTTCTTTGTCTAGGTTTATAAAGACATCACCAAAATCGAATATTAAAGTGTTAATCATATGTATTTGAGTATATTTTTAAGGTGTCTTCTAAAATAGAAGATTCGTGTATTTTTTTTCCTTTGAATTTAGGAGCTTTAATTCCCTTGTTAAAAATTAATTTTCCAATAAAAACCCGAGCTTCATCCCAAAGGTTTTCATCTATAAACGTTTGAAGCGTTTGGCTGCCACCTTCTATAATAATTGACTGTATGTTTTTTTTATATAATAAGGCGCAAATTTGCTTAGCGACATTTTCTGAAAAATTGATATCGTCTTCCGTTACCATAAATGTTTCTGCTTCATTTTTAAAAACCTGAAAATCCTTAGCTAATTTTTTCTTTCGGTCTAAAACCACACGAATAGGGTTTTTTCCAGTCCAATCTCTAGCTGTTAAACTTGGATTATCTTCAAGAACTGTATTGGTGCCTACCAAAATGGCTTGTTCCTCTGCTCGCCATTTATGAACCAATTGCCTGGAGATTTCATTGGTAATCCAAACAGGTTTTTGTTCGTTTTTAGTTTTAGGAGCAATAAAACCATCTTCGGTTTTAGCCCATTTCAATATAATATAAGGTCGTTTTTTATTATGAAAAGTTAAGAACCGATTATGATGTTCTTGGCAAGCTTCCTCAAAAACTCCAACAGTAACGTTGCATCCAGAAGCTTTTAGTTTTTCAATACCCTTTCCAGCCACTTTACTATGGGTGTCTAAAGCACCAATAATAACCTCTGGGATTTGATGTTTTATAATCAGGTCACTACAGGGTGGTGTTTTTCCAAAATGACTACAAGGTTCTAAAGTAACATAAAGAGTAGCTTTGTTTAATAAGGATTTGTCTATAACAGATTGAATAGCATTTACTTCGGCATGATTCCCACCATAAGCACTCGTGCAACCTTCACCAATTATTTGGTTTTGATATACAATTACGCATCCTACCATTGGATTTGGAGCAGTCGTTCCAAGACCATTTTTGGCAATTTCAATACAGCGTTTTATGTAATTTTCATGTATCTTCATCCCGAGAAATCAAAGCGCAAAAATAACATAATAAAGTGAGCAATAATAATATTGTTATTAGAGAAGTAACATTAGCAGATAACAGGCAAATAGCACAAGTAATTCGAGATGTATTAATTGAGTTTGGTGTACCAAAAATAGGTACAGCTTATGCTGATGCTTCTCTAGATTTTATGACAGAAACCTATGGCGATAATCAGTCTGTTTATTTTGTAATAGAAGATCATGGAAAGATTATTGGAGGTGCAGGAATTGCGCCATTAGACAATTTTGAAGGAAACGTATGTGAGCTTCAAAAAATGTATTTTTTACCAGAAGCGAGAGGTAAAGGTTTAGGCATAAAAATGATGCAAAAATGTCTTGAAAAGGCTATAGTTTTTGGTTTTGAAAAATGTTATTTGGAAACCATGCCATACATGGATGATGCAAGAAAATTGTATGCAAAAGTCGGGTTTGAATCTTTAGACAAACCCATGGGAAATACAGGGCATTATTCTTGTAACGTTTGGATGATTAAAGCATTATGAAATTAAAGGGTATACAAGGCATATTTCATAAAGAGTTAGATACAGTTTTTGGTAAAAATGAAGTAGACAGTTTTTTTAATATTTTAATATCTCATTATTTAAAATTGAATAGAATTGCTTTGGTTCTTGAGCCAGATTTAACCATCTCAAAAGAAGAACAACAGCCTTTATTTGAAGCATTAAGCAGATTAAAACAAGAAGAACCTATTCAATATATCATTGGCGAAACAGAATTTTTAGGATTGCCTTTTAAAGTGAGCGAACACACGTTGATTCCAAGGCCAGAAACAGAAGAACTCGTTGAATGGATTGTAAAATGTCTTTCAGAGCGAAGCGAAGAATCTAAATTAACCATTTTAGACATTGGTACAGGAACTGGATGTATTGCTATTTCATTGGCTAAAAACCTTCCAAATGCTAAAGTATATGCTCTGGATGTTAGTGAAGAAGCTATAAAAATAGCCAAAGAAAATGCAGAATTGAATAAGGTTGAAATTCACTTTATAAAAGCAGATATTTTAGGCAAGGATACTTGGAATTTGGAATTCCAAAATTTGAAATTTGATCTGATTGTGTCCAATCCACCTTATGTTAGAAATTTAGAGAAACAAGAAATAAAGAACAATGTTTTAAAACATGAGCCACATTTAGCTTTGTTTGTTGAAGACACCAATCCGTTACAATTTTATAAAGCCATAACGGATTTTGCTATTGATGAATTAGTTAAAAACGGCTTATTGTTTTTTGAAATTAATCAATATCTTGGAGACGAAACCAAGCAGTTATTGCAAGATAAAGGGTTTTTAGATATAGAATTAAAACCAGATATTTTTGGGAATAATCGCATGTTAAAAGGGAAAAAGAATATTTAATGTATGACTATTAAAGAACAGATTTTACAATTACGTGAAGAACTTAATAAACACAATCATAATTATTATGTGTTAGACAATCCAACAATTAGTGATTATGATTTCGATATAAAACTCAAACAGTTAATAGCCTTAGAAGAGCAGCATCCTGATTTTTTTGACGCCAACTCTCCAAGCCAACGTGTAGGAGGAGAGATTACTAAAAATTTCGAAACCGTTGTTCATGAACAACGTATGTATTCATTGGATAACTCATATTCCAAAGAAGATTTGTTTGATTGGGAAACAAGAATTAAAAAATTAGTTGATGGCGATTTACAATTTACTTGCGAACTTAAATACGATGGCGCATCTATAAGTCTTACTTATGAAAAAGGAAGCCTTATAAAAGCGGTTACTAGAGGAGATGGTTTTCAAGGCGATAATGTGACTGCGAATATTAAAACCATTAAATCTGTACCATTACAATTAAAAGGAGATTATCCTGAGAAATTTGATATTCGTGGCGAAATTGTCCTGCCTTGGGATGGGTTTAATAAAATGAACGAAGAACGCATTGAAATAGGAGAGGAGCCATACCGAAACCCACGAAATACAGCTTCAGGAAGTTTGAAACTTCAAGATAGTAGCGAGGTTGCTAAACGTCCTTTAGAATGTTTACTTTATAGTCTTGTAGGAAACAATTTAAGTATAAGCACACAATTTGAAAGTTTAGACAAAGCACGTTCTTGGGGATTTAAAGTGCCTCAGGCAGCAAAACTATTGGATTCCATTGATGCTGTTTTTGAATTTATAAATTATTGGGACGAGCAACGACATAACCTGCCTTATGAAACAGATGGAGTGGTTATTAAAGTTAATAATTTACAACAACAAGAAGAGCTTGGTTTTACTGCAAAAGCACCACGTTGGGCTATTGCATACAAATTTAAAGCAGAACAGGTTTCCACCAAATTAAATAGCATTACATATCAAGTAGGAAGAACTGGTGCTATTACTCCTGTGGCTAATTTAGAGCCAGTAGAATTAGCAGGAACAACAGTTAAAAGAGCGTCGTTACATAATGCAGACCAAATAGAAAAACTAGATATTCGTGTTGCAGATGAAGTTTTTGTTGAAAAAGGAGGAGAGATTATTCCAAAGATCATAGCTGTTGATTTAAGTAAAAGACCAACAGATTCTAAGCCAACAGAATATATTACGCATTGCCCAGAATGCGAAACAGAATTAGTAAGAACCGAAGGTGAAGCCCAACATTATTGCCCGAATTATAATGGCTGTAAACCACAGATCATAGGGAGGATTCAACACTTTATTTCTAGGAAAGCGATGGATATTGATGGTCTAGGAGGAGAAACAGTTGCTTTATTAGTGAATGAAGGGTTAATACATAATTATTCAGATTTATATGAATTAACTAAAGAGCAAGTAATTCCTTTAGAACGTATGGCCGAGAAAAGTGCTGATAATTTAATTAAAGGTATAGAACAATCTAAACTAGTACCATTTGAGCGTGTTCTTTATGCTTTAGGAATAAGGTATGTTGGTGAAACGGTTGCTAAAAAACTAGCCAAACATTATAAAAGCATTGATGCTATAATTGAAGCATCACATGACGATTTAATTCATGTAGATGAAATAGGAGTCAAGATTGCAGAAAGTGTTGTAGAGTTTTATAATTCTGAAACAAATAGAGAAATTATCAATAGATTAAAGAATTTTAATGTTCAATTAGAAATTTCACCAGAAAAATTAGCCAACCAAACCAACAAGCTTGAATCTAAAATATTTGTTGTTTCTGGTGTGTTTCATGTCGTGTCTAGAAATGAGTTAAAAAAGCTAATTGAGGACAATGGAGGTAAGGTGTCTTCATCTATATCTAGTAAAACTAGTTTTATTGTAGCTGGAGATAATATGGGTCCAAGTAAAAAAGAGAAAGCTGAAAAACTAAATGTTCCTATTATTACTGAACAGGGATTTTTAGAAATGATTAACTAAAAAGGACATTGGTTTTTAATAGGTTAATGTGATATTTTAAATATATTTGTGGAGCAATAAGGTTGTTATTACTTGATTTCTAATTAAAAATGCTCTTTTATTTTTATGCTTGGCTTTTTTCATTTTTCTTTAATTTTAGGTATTGTAAGCTCAAGTATATTTGAGACTTTGGAACTTTTAATTGTTCCATTTATTACTCTAATATACTTTATCACTATAAGAGATAAGTCTAAATATTTCACTCTTTTTTTAGTTATTTATTCAATATCTGATTTTATAAATATTAGAGATCAAGATGAATTATATGAATTGATATACTTTGCCTGTAATACCTTATATATTATTTCTTATGTGTTTTTACTATTAGAAATTTTAAAATTTATTAGTCTTAAAGGTATTTTAAAAGCATTCCCAATTCATATTGGAGTCTTGCTCTTACTTAATTTCTATATCATTTTTGTAATGACAACCATTATAAACCCAATAGATTTTGAAACAGAACACCTTAGTTATGTTAGAGTTGTAGAACATCTTTATAATTTTGTCTTACTCTCTTTACTTAGTATATCTTTTTTAAACTATTTGTTTCGCGAAAGTCATAAAGCCTTATTATTGTTCTGTGGCTGTTTACTAATTACATTTTCTGAGTTTTTATTAATTGGGTATTATTATTTATCTGAAAAGATGGAAATTTTAGGACTAATCTCTACTTTATTTAATGTGTTAGCCTTTATTTTGTTTTTTTACCAATCAAAAATTAATAGTATTAATCAAAACTCAAATAGTTTTTCATAGACTTTCTTATCTTTAATTAATTACTTTTTTAAATCAATATCTTTTTCAACTTACTGTCTATCTTTATTATTTATAATGATTATAAATAACAACATATAATCGTTAAAGTGTAATTTTTTATCGTTTAATTACATTTTTTGTATATATTTGCTTTCAAATGAACGTTAAATGGTTTTTAGTAAATCTAATATTCTAATAGGTGCAATTATTTGCCTTTGTATGTCTTTTGCTCTTTTTGAGATAAAAGAGGAATATTTTATTTCAAGTATTTCCAAATCATTTATAGTACCTTTATTTACACTTCTTTATATTATTAATGTCAAGCGAAAATCGCCATATTTCTTCGGGTTTTTAATATTATTTTCTGTTTCCGAATTAATGATATTTGCTGAATACTACTTTATAGATTTCTATCCAGATTTTGATGTCTATTATATAATTGGAAATCTATTATACATTTTTGCGTATATACTATTGACATTGGAAGTATGCAAAAGCCTAGATTATAAGAAGGTGTTTAAAAATTATAAAGCCCATTTGTTTATACTCACTCTTTTGAATGTATACATGGTATATGTACTTATTACTATAGTTACCCCTTATTTAATTGGTACAGTTTTAATTGTTTTTGAATTGATTTATAATATTATCATGTTGTTGTTATTGACCTTGTCGTTAATCGCTTATTTTTATAATGATAATATAAAATCACTATCTATCTTTTTGGGTTCTTTATGTATTGTTTTTTCTGAAGTTATACAAATTGCTTATTACTATATTACCGATCAAGACTTTTTAAACTATATTTCAACTATTCTTTTTGTGTTGGCTTTTTGTTTTTATTATTACTATTCTATAATTTCTCTCAAGAAGGATTCAAAAGCAGTTGTATAGTCTAACTAGATCTACTTTTTACATCATTATTTTCTTAATCTGTCCTGTTTGAATACGAATCTTAACATTATTTTCGACGAAATGCACGTTATTATCGTTGAAATTAAGTATATTTGATTCAACCTACTTATGTTTACTACTGTGAAAGAATGGCTAAAAATTAGTTATAACAGGATATTTTTGTGTGTTCTGTGCTTACTTATCTTAATGAATGTTCTCGCTACATTAAGCGAGAGTGGTTTGTTTTTGCAATTAACAAAGCCTCTTTTTGTTCCAGTTTTTATGATGTATTATTTTATAAAGAATAGATACTTTAGTTTTGTATTTGTTCTTTTTCTATTGTTTTCATTTATGGGTGATTTTTCATCTGTTTTTTCTTCAAATAGTTCTATCATAAAATTTTCTAGTTTTATATACTTCTTTAGCTATTTGATGCTAATTTTTTATGCAGCTTCTAAGTTTAAAAGAATTCGTATTGATAGAGTTATTGCTATTTATTTAATTATTGTTGTTAGTATTAATTCATATTTCATTTATGAATTATACTCCATATTAAAATTACAAATAACAGATCCAATTGAAGTTAATTTATTCGCAGCCAAAAGTGTTTCATTAATAGGACTTACGTTCTTGTCGTTTGTTGTTTATTTAAATACAGAGAGTAAGCAATCTATTATTTACCTTTTAGTTGCTTTGTGTTTTGGATTTTCAGATGTATTACATTATATAAGTAATTACTATATATATAACTGGAGTTTTGTTATGCTAGATCGTGTCTTACATGTAGTTGGATTGTTTTTCTTATTCAATTATATTATTGGAGAAAACAGGCTAAGAAAAAGACAAATTGTTGAAGAAAGGATATCTACAGAATCTACATTAGCATTAACTAGACAATAATAGACGTACCGTTTGCTGTCTTATTTCTATTAGAATCAAAAAAGAAATCTATTCGACCTAAATTAATACCATAACAACCAACTTGATTTACTAGTACATTTTTACCTTCTGCATTCTTTGTTATAGTTGGCTTAGGCAGAAAAGTATGCGTATGTCCACCAATTATTAAATCTATATTTTTTGTGCTAGCTGCTAATTTTAAATCGCTTGGTCTTTCAGAATATTCGGAATAATGATAACCTAAATGCGACAAACAAATTATTAAATCGCAATGCTCTTCTTCTTTTAAAATACGACTCATGTCTTGAGCAATTTCGGTAGGATCTAAATAAATGGTTTCTTTATATAAGTTTTTTAGTACCAATCCATCAAGCATAATACCTAAGCCAAACACGCCAATTTTAATACCATTTTTATTGAATACTTTATAAGGTTTGACATGTGTGTCTAGTATGGTATTTGAAAAATCGTAATTAGCAGATAAGAAATCAAATTCAGCATGAGGTAATTGAGCATACAGACCATCTATACCATTATCGAAATCATGGTTTCCTATAGTTGCAGCATCGTATTTTAATTTACTCATCAATTTAAATTCAAGCTCTCCACCATAATAATTAAAATAGGGTGTTCCTTGAAAAATATCTCCAGCATCTAAAAGCAAGGTGTTTGGATTTTCATTTCTAATAGCTTGAACTAAAGTAGCTCTTCTTGCAACTCCACCTTTATTTGGGTTTCTTCCATCTTCTGGACCAAAAGGGTCAATATGACTATGCACATCGTTAGTGTGAAGAATGGTAATCTTAGTTTCTTTTTTTAACAATGTAAAACTAGGGAGGGTTAACCCTCCAATGGTAGCTAAAGCAGTTGCAGATGCTGTTTGTTGAATGAAATCTCTTCTCTTCATATTCTTACTTTTTTATTTGAATAAATCTGTCATCTATAATAGGATTTATAGTGTCTACTTTTATGAAATAATCTAACAAGGCATTTCGTATTTTATAATTTAAAATATATAAGCTGTCATTTGGTTGAAAGAAAGTCATAGAATCTCCACCACTATATAGGTAGTCATTTGTTGCTACAAAATATGTTTTAGATGTATCAATAGGTTTACTATTAATGGTGGCTTCAGTTAAATTAAAATCTTCATCTACAACCACTTTTAATTTAGAAATAGGATGCGCTCTTTTGGCTTCAAGTAAATAAGTTATTAATTTATTGATGCTACTTCCTTTTAGTTCAACAACAACAATGCTATTTTCAAAAGGCATAATTTTGTATGCTGTTCTAGTAGTGATATTGCCTTTTGAAATAATCGACCTAATACCTCCATGATTAACTAAAACCATGTCAATATCTCTACCAGTTCTTTGTTTGAAAACTGGATTAGATTGCTCAAAAATAACATCAGCAAACAAATTTCCAATAGCTGTATTTAATTCGCCATCTTTTTTTGAATAAGTATCTACAGAATAAGCCAGAACACTATCTAATTCCTTATTAACACGCTCTCTATATGGCTTAATAAAAGCATCTATTTCTAAATCTGTTTCTAGGCTATCTGAAATTGAAATTTGAGTCCCTTCAATTCGTGTAAGATGCTGTTGTTGTTCTTCTTTACAGCAAAAAAGAATAGCGATAAAAAAGAGAAATATTAATGGCTTATATGTCATAATGAAACATCTAAATTTTAATAATAACTTGTTAGTACTTTTACTACCTTTGTAGAAAGGTTAAATATATAATGATTTTAAAGGCTTTAAAAGAAAAATCTATTAAAAAGAATTTAAATTTAATTTTAAAGAGTAGAGAAGTTGACTATAATAACAACAAGATTGAAAGCTTAGGAATTATATTAAATGCAGATGAAACAAACGACTTCGAAACCTTAAAAACAATAGCTTCAACTTTAAATGTAAGATCTAACAAGCTAAAAATCATTGCATTTACTTCTTTAAAGAAAGATGAAACTTATTCTTGGAATGTTTGTTTTCATCCAAAAGACTTTACATGGAATGGGAAAGTTAGAAATATTGAATTACAGTCTTTTTTAGATATAAAATTCGATATTTTAATTAGTTATTATGCTGAAGATGTTTTAGAACTTAAATATTTAACTGCAGCATCTAATGCTAAATTTAAAGTAGGAATTTTTCAAAAAGATAAACGATTTAATGATTTAATTATCAAAACCAAATTCAAAAACATTAATTCTTTTAAAACAGAATTATTAAAATACGTAACTGTATTAAATAAAATTTAAAAATGAAAAACAAATTAACTGGGCTTGGAATTGCTGTCATAACACCATTTAAGGAAGATTTAAGTGTAGATCATGAGGCATTAACAAAACTTGTAAATTATAACATAGAAAATGGTACAGATTATATTGTAATATCAGGAACTACTGGTGAAAGTGTTACAGTATCTAAATCTGAAAAAAAAGAGATTATTGCAACCATTGTTAATGCCAATAATAGCAGAGTACCTTTAGTCTTAGGAATTGGAGGAAATGATACTTCCGATATAATTGAAGAAATTAAAACTACAGACTTTAGTCATATTTCAGCTATTCTATCTGTCTCTCCAGCTTATAGCAAACCAACACAGGAAGGCGTTTTTCAGCATTTTAAGGCAATTTCTTTAGCGTCTCCAGTTCCAATAATATTATACAATGTTCCTGGTAGAACATCTTCAAATATGTTGCCTGAAACTGTGATTAGATTAGCATCAGAATTCAGTAATATTGTTGCAATAAAAGAAGCAGCAGGAAATATGTCTCAATATTTTCAATTAATAAAAAACAAACCAGATGATTTCTTGATTATTTCAGGCGACGACGACTTAGCTTTGCCAGTAACTTTAGCAGGTGGAGTAGGTGTAATTTCAGTAATTGGCCAGGCTTTTCCAAATGAGTTTTCTAAAATGATTCATTTAGGATTAGAAGGAAAAACAAAAGAAGCGTATAAGCTTCATTATCAGTTTTTAGACATCATTTCATACATCTTTTCTGAAAATAATCCAGCAGGAATTAAAGCGGTTTTAGAACAATTAAACTTATCTAAAGATCAGGTTAGATTGCCACTTGTTGTAGCATCAGATTCCTTAAAAACAAGGATTGGTAGTTTTATAAATAATTTCAAAAAAAGTTAAATTATACTTAATCCTTGTATAATGCTCGATGAAGCGATTATTTTAGCTGAATAAAATATTTTTAAAATCCATATTAATAGCTTAATTTTGCATCCTGTTTTTAAATTATGAAGAAACTTTTTTATTTATTTTTAACTTTCATTGTTTTAAGTTCTTGTAGTCAATATCAAAAAGCTTTAAAAAAGCCAGATATTTCTGAGAAATTTAGAGTAGGGGAAGAAATGTATAATAAAGGTAAATTTGCTAAAGCAAATAAACTTTTTGCTCAAATAGTTCCTAGTTATAGAGGGAAACCTCAAGCTGAAAAGCTTATGTTCTTGTATTCTAAGACCTATTTCGAAATGAAGGATTATTATTTAGCAAGTTATCAGTTTGAAAGATTTGCATCTGCTTACCCTCAAAGTGAAAAAGTTGAAGAGGCTGCATTTTTAAGTGGAAAAAGTGTCTATATGTTATCTCCTGTTTACTCTAAGGATCAAACAGAAACAATAGATGCTATTGAAAAATTGCAATCGTTCATAAATTTATATCCAGAATCTGAGTTTTTACCAGCAGCAAATGAACTAGTAAAAGAATTAGATTTTAAATTAGAGAGAAAAGCGTTCGAAATAGCTAAGCAATACAATAAAATTGCAGGATATACTGGAGATTACACAGCCTCAATAAAAGCGTTCGATAATTTTATTTTAGATTTCCCTGGTTCAACTTACAGAGAAGATGTTTATTTTTATAAATTAGACTCTGCCTATAAAATGGCAATTAATAGTGTGGAATCTAAAAGAGAAGAGCGTTTAGAAAATGTAAAAAAACATTATAATAGTTATAAAAAGAGTTATAGTCAATCAGAGCGTATGGAAGATGCCGATAAAATGCTAGATGAAGCTATAAAAGAATTAGAAAAATATAGTACTAAAAGCTAAATACAATAAAATGGATTTAAAAAAAATCAAAGCTCCTGTTAATACCGTTACTTATAATAGAAATAAGGTAGATGCTGAAACTGAAAACATCTACGAAGCAATCTCTATTATATCTAGAAGAGCTGAACAAATTAATTCTGAAATTAAAAAAGAATTAATAGAAAAGCTTGAAGAATTTGCTACGTTTAATGATAGTCTTGAAGAAATTTTTGAAAACAAAGAGCAAATTGAAGTTTCTAAATTTTACGAGAAATTACCAAAGCCTCATGCTTTAGCAGTCCAGGAATGGTTAGATGATAAAATTTATTTCAGAAACACAGAAGACGATATTCAAGAATAAAAAAATATGTCAATACTAAGCGGCAAAAACATACTTTTAGGCATTAGTGCTGGTATTGCTGCTTATAAAACGGCTTCGTTGGTTCGGCTTTTTATAAAAGCCGGAGCCAATGTAAAAGTTGTTATTACACCTTCAGCAAAAGATTTTGTAACACCTTTAACATTATCTACATTATCTAAAAATCCAGTTCATTCTACATTTGTTGATAATTCTGATGAAGACTTATGGAATAATCATGTAGAACTAGGTCTTTGGGCAGATTTATTTATTATAGCTCCAGCAACAGCAAATACTCTTTCTAAAATGGCAAATGGTGTTTGTGATAATTTACTTTTAGCTACTTATTTGTCTGCAAAGTGTCCAGTGTATTTTGCTCCTGCAATGGATTTAGACATGTATAAGCATCCAACAACTCTTAAATCTTTTAATAGCTTAAAAAGCTATGGAAACATAATAATTCCAGCCACTAGTGGCGAATTAGCTAGTGGATTGGTAGGTGAAGGACGTATGGCAGAACCACAAGATATTCTATCTTTTATAGAGAAAGATGTTATTGGTAAGCTACCACTTAGTGGGAAGAAGATTTTAATTACTGCTGGACCTACCTACGAAGCTTTAGACCCAGTTCGATTTATTGGGAATCATTCTAGTGGGAAAATGGGTTTTGAAATCGCTAAAGCTTCAGCTAATCTTGGTGCTGAGGTAATATTAATTACTGGTCCTACGCATCAAAAATCAAAACATAGTTTGATTAAGATCTTTCCGGTTATCAGCGCTCAGGACATGTATGATGAAGCACATAAATATTTTAAATTTGTTGACGTGGCTATTCTTTCTGCAGCAGTAGCAGATTACAAACCAAAACAAGTTGCAAATCAAAAAATAAAAAAGAAAGATTCGACGTTAGTATTAGAGTTGGAAAAAACAAAAGATATCTTAGCATCATTAGGTAACATTAAATCTAATCAAATTTTAGTAGGCTTTGCACTAGAAACAGAAAATGAACTTGAAAACGCAAAAGCAAAATTAAAAAAGAAGAATTTAAATTTAATTGTATTAAATTCGTTAAAAGATAAAGGTGCAGGATTTAAAACCGACACCAATAAAGTTACCATTATTGATGACCAAAATATGGTTACCGAATATCAATTAAAGTCTAAAGCTGAAGTTGCTTCAGACCTATTAAATGAAATTATAAAAAAATTAGATGCGTAGAATTCTATTAATTTTAATATTGTGTTTTAGCTTTTCAGCCTACACTCAAGAATTAAATTGTAATGTTGTAATTAATGCAGAGCAAACTGGAAATGCCAATCTTCCTGTCTTTAAAACATTACAAAAACAAATTAGAGAGTTTGTAAATAATACGCAATGGACAGATAGAGAATATACAACTAAAGAACGTGTAGAGTGTTCGATGTATATTAATATTACTAGTTATTCTAGCGATGTTTTTAGTGGAACTATTCAAGTGCAATCTTCTAGACCAGTTTATGGTTCATCTTATACAACTTCTGTTCATAATATTAATGATAAAGATTTTACTTTTAGGTATTTAGAGTTTCAGAATCTAGTTTATAACCCTAACTTATTTGAATCTAACTTAATTTCGGTTATTGCATTTCATGTATATATGGTTTTAGGTATTGATGCAGATACGTTTTCTCCTAAAGGAGGAAGTGAGTATTTTAATCAAGCACAAGTTATCTTGAATTATTCCCAAGGAGAAAGCACTAAAGGATGGAAATTAAGCGATGGAACACAAAATAGATATGCATTAATAGATAATATGTTGTCTCCAACTTTTGAAGATTACAGAACTGTTATGTACCAATATCACAGAAATGGACTAGACCTTATGAGTAATGACCAGAAAGTGGCTAAATCTAATGTTGCAGATGCTATTATAAGTTTAGAGTCAATGAATAGAGTTAGACCTAATTCATATATACTTAGAACTTTTTTCGATGCAAAAGCAGACGAAATTCAGGATATTTTTGGCTCTGGGCCAAAAGTTGAAATAACAAAATTAGTATCTACTCTTAATAAAGTAGCACCAATGTATTCTAGTCAGTGGAGAAATATTAAGTATTAATTATTTTACAACATATTTGTAGTAGATAATATGTCATTTCTTGAAATTACTTACCTTTAACCTAAATTCTTGAAATACCATTGATAACCTCACTTTCCATAAAAAATTATGCTTTAATAGATAACCTACAGGTTAATTTTAATCAAGGCTTTTCTATAATTACTGGCGAAACTGGAGCAGGAAAATCTATATTACTTGGAGGTTTAGCTCTAATATTAGGAAAAAGAGCAGATTTATCTAGCATTAAGGATACTTCAAGAAAGTGCATCATCGAAGCTGTTTTCGATATAACAAGTTATAAACTTAAAGGCCTTTTTGAAAAAAAAGACATCGATTACGACACTCAAACAATTATTCGAAGAGAAATATTACCATCGGGAAAATCGAGAGCATTTATAAACGATTCTCCAGTAAATTTAAATATCCTTCAATTATTAAGCGAAAAATTAATTGATATTCATTCTCAACATCAAACGTTACAATTGATTGACGATTCTTTTCAATTTGAAATAATTGATGCATTAGCTTCAAATGAGAATGTGTTAAAAGATTACTCTCAGAATCTTAAAACATATAAATCAAACCTAAAGGAATTGGATGAATTGTTACAATTTAAGGCTGATGCTATTAAGGAGTACGATTATCATACCTATTTATTAAACGAATTAAATGAAGCTAATTTAGTTGAAGACGAATTAGAATCTCTTGAAGAAGAATATGAGACTTTAAATAATACAGAAGAAATTAGAGAGTCTTTAATTTCAGCGAATCAATTATTAAGCGAAGAAGATATTGGGATTATAACTGCTTTAAATAATTTAAAAAGTACTTTTAAAAAAGTAAATTCATATTCTAATAAGTATCAAATCATTTTTGATAGAATAGAAAGTAGTTCAATTGAATTAAACGATGTGTTTTCTGAAATAGAAAATCTTCAAGAAGATTTAGAAGCAGATCCAGAAAGGTTGGAACAGGTAAATTCTAAATTACAAATTATAAATAATTTGTTTAATAAGCATTTAGTATCTTCAGTAACAGAGTTGATTAAAATAAAAGAAGAGCTTACTTTAAAAGTGTCTGAAACTGAAAATTTAGATGAAACAATTCAAGCAAAAGAGAACGAACTTTTAAAAATAAAAGCAACATTAAATAATTTTGCAGGCACAATTCATAAAAACCGCTTTAAAGCTATTCCTAGCCTAACAAAACAATTGGAAGATATTCTAATAGATTTAGGCATGCCTAATGCTAGATTTAAAATAGATCTAGAAACATCAGATTCTTTTCTTTCAAATGGAAAAGATAATTTGTTTTTTATGTTCTCGGCAAACAAGGGAGGACAGTTTAATGAGCTTAAAAAAGCAGCTTCTGGAGGCGAACTTTCTAGAATTATGTTAGCTATTAAGTCCATATTATCTAAATACAGGCAGCTACCAACTATTATGTTCGATGAGATAGATTCTGGAGTATCTGGCGAAATATCGAATAAAATGGGACAAATTATGCTTCAGATGAGTCATACTATGCAGGTTTTTGCAATAACACATATTCCTCAAATTGCAGCAAAAGGAAATACCCATTTTAAAGTTTATAAAGAAGATATTAATAATATTACTGTTACAAATTTAATGAAATTGAATCATGACGAACGTTTGGTAGAAATAGCTCAAATGCTTGGTGGAATAGAAATTTCAACTTCTGCTATGGCACATGCTAAACAATTATTGAATTAATACTATCTTTGTTTTTTAGGAATCAAATAATAAAGTTAAAGACCGTTAACTAACGACTAAAAATTACAATATGTCATACAACTTATTAAAAGGAAAAAGAGGAATTATTTTTGGTGCTCTTGATGAAAATTCTATTGCATGGAAAACTGCTGAGCGTGTACATGAAGAAGGAGGAACTTTTGTTTTAACTAACGCTCCTGTAGCTTTACGAATGGGACAGATTAATGCTTTAGCAGAAAAAACAGGTTCTAAAATTATTCCAGCTGATGCTACCTCTTTAGAAGATTTAGAGAATCTAGTAGAACAAGCCGTTGAGATTTTAGGTGGTAAATTAGACTTTGTTTTACATTCTATAGGTATGTCTATTAATGTAAGAAAAGGGAACGCTTATACAAATCAAAATTACGATTGGACTCAAAAAGGCACAGATATATCTGCCATGTCTTTTCATAAAGTAATGCAAACCCTATATCAAAAAGATGCCATGAACTCATGGGGAAGTATTGTTGCTCTTACCTATATGGCTGCACAACGTGTTTTTCCTGATTATAATGATATGGCAGATAATAAAGCTTATCTGGAAAGTATTGCACGTAGTTTTGGGTATTTCTTTGGAAAAGAAAAAACAGTTCGTGTTAATACAATTTCTCAGTCTCCAACACCTACAACGGCAGGAAGTGGAGTAAAAGGATTTGATGGTTTTATTGCTTATGCAGAGAAAATGTCTCCATTAGGGAATGCAACTGCCTTAGATTGCGCTAATTATACAGTAGCTATGTTTAGTGATTTAACTAAAATGGTAACGCTTCAAAATCTATTCCATGATGGTGGATTTAGCAATGTAGGTGTCAGTAATGATGTCATGGAAGCATTTGTTAAAAATGAAGAATAATCATATTTTTTATTGATTAGAGTCTTAAAGCGAAACTTAATTGTTTCGCTTTTTTTTCTTACAAACGTTGCACTTTATCTGACTGATGAATCACTTTATCGATATTTTTGGTGTTTAATCGAATTATGTTATTTAGTATTTGTACAGAATAATAATATCAATATTTTTATGACTTAATAACAAAATATTATATTAAATATGAAAAAAATTACTTTACTATTATTTTTAGCATTTTGTTTTGCCTCAAATGCTCAGGTATTAACAGAAGGTTTTGAAGCAGGAATTCCTGCAGGATGGACACAAACACAGATTGCGGGAGCAACAGATTGGACTACAGCTGCAAATAACCAAAACTCTACAGTTCAGCCTAGAACTGGTGCATCAATGGCATATTTTTATGTAGGTAACTATGTTGATAGAACTCGATTAGAAACACCAGCTTTAGATGTCACAACAGTAACAACACCTGTTCTAACATTTTATTACACAAATGCAACTTGGGGTGGAGATATAGAAGAATTAAGAGTTTTTGTGAAAAGCGCTGCTGCTGATGCTTGGACTCAAGTAGCTGAATACACTTCAAATGCTGAAACATGGACTGAGGTAAATATAGTACTGCCAAATCCAAGTAACGATTATTATATAGCGTTTGAAGCAAAAGCAAACTGGGGAAGAGGAGCAACAATTGATGATATTTTAGTTGATGAACTATCTGGTTGTTTACCTCCTGGAAGTTTAAATGCTGCAGCTGCTTCAGTAACAGATGCTGACTTATCATGGACTGGAGCTGGATCTGAAACAGACTGGACTTATGAATACGGAATTACTGGTTATGTTCAAGGAAATGATCAAATAGGTGGAGCTTCTGTAATGACTGAAACTGCTTCTATAACAGGATTAACTTCTGGAGTTGTATATGATTTTTATGTTCAAGCAAATTGTGGAGGGTCTAATGGAGATAGCACTTATACTGGGCCATATACGTGGACTCAGCCAGACACTGGAGAGGCTTGTGGTACAGCTATAGTGGCTACATTAGAAGCAGACTGTGGTACAGCAACTCCACTAAGTTTAGATTTTTCTACCACTACTACAAGTGGAGGTGGTTCTTGTGATACATTCAATAATATTGGTTTTTGGGTAACTACAACTACTGATGCTTCAGGAGAATTAAGAGTTAATGCTTCTGCTGCAGTTGATATGGTTCTTTACTCAGCTTGTGGTGATTCAGATATTGAATGTTTTGCTGATGGAATTGCACCTAGTATTGATTTAGTTTTAACTCCAAGCACACAATATTATATGTATTTTTGGCAGGAAGCTGGATCTACAGCTGTAGTAGACATTTGTATGTCATTACCTCCAGCATGTACAGAGCCAACTGGATTAATTGCTACTCCTACTGGAGAAACAACCGTGGATTTATCATGGACTGCTAGTATAAGTTCGCCTATAGGTTATAATTATGAGATACAGCCTCAAGGTAGTCCTCAGGGAACGCCAGGAGGTATTTCAGGAACTGAAGCAACTACGATGGTAGGAGTTTCAGGGTTAGTATCTGAAGCCAATTATGATGCTTTTATTCAAGCAAATTGTGATACAAACGGAACTTCATTTTGGGTTGGACCTGTTAGCTTTTCTACACCAGGACCTTCTCCAGCGAATGATAATTGTGCTGATGCAGAAAACATTGTGCCTTCTACAACTGGTGCAGAGGTTTGGATTACTGGAACAACTTTATATAACACAGATTCAGGTGAAGTTACAGATACAGACGTAACTTGTGGTTCATTTGGTAGTGGTAGAGATGTTTGGTACCAAGTAGAAGTTCCTGCAGCAGGTGATATTACTATTGAAACACGTGCTTCAGCAGGTTCTTCTTTAACAGATACTACTATATCTGTGTTTTCTGGAACTTGTGGAGCAATGGCTGGAACAGAAATAGAATGTGATGATGATGATGGAACAAATGCTTTCTCTTTAATAAGTTTAACAGGTCAAACTCCTGGAGCTATACTTTATGTAAGAGTTCAAGAGTATGGAGCTGCAGCAGCAAGAGGCCCTCAAGATGGACCTTTTGAAATATCTGCACATGCTACAGAGCCAGCTTTATCTACTCAAGATTTTGATTTTGGTTCAGCATTTACTTATTATCCAAACCCAGTAGATAATATATTAACTTTAAATAGTGGTAAAGAAATTAATAACGTTGCTGTTTATAACATGTTAGGTCAAGAAGTAGTACGTGCTACACCAAACACTGTTAATACGGAAGTGAATATGTCTAATCTTCAACCAGGTGCTTATTTTGTTAAAGTGACTGTTGATAATACGACTAAAACAATTAAAGTGATTAAGAAATAATTAAACACTTTTATAAATTTTAAAAAGCCACTCAATAGAGTGGCTTTTTTTATTGGTTTAATTACATTTGTTATATGCAATTAGGATTCTCATTTATAATTCCTGTTTATAATCGTCCAGACGAAATAAATGAGTTGTTGCATAGTTTTTCTAAGCTAAAAACTACAACTGACTTTGAGGTTGTAATAATAGAAGATGGTTCAACTCAATCATCAGAAACTATAATAAATACCTATAAAAATCAATTAAATATTTCGTATTACAAAAAGAATAATTCTGGACCAGGCGACTCTAGGAATTACGGAATGAAAAAGGCTCTTGGTAATTATTTCATTATTTTAGATTCAGATTGTATTTTGCCACCACAATATTTAACTGAGGTTGAGAAAAGCTTAGAAAAAGAGTTCGTTCATTGTTATGGAGGTCCAGATGCAGCACATGACTCTTTTACATCTGTGCAAAAGGCGATTAATTACGCTATGACTTCGCTATTAACAACAGGAGGAATAAGAGGAAATGAAAAGGGAGTTGATACGTTTCAGCCTAGAAGTTTCAATATGGGACTTTCTAAAGAAGCATTTTTAGAAACAAATGGATTTGGGAAAATTCATCCTGGTGAAGATCCAGATTTAACAATTAGACTCTGGAAATTAGGTTATAAAACAAAGCTTTTTTCTGAAGCGTTTGTATATCATAAACGCAGAATATCTTGGACTAAATTCTATACTCAGGTTAAGAAATTTGGCTTAGTAAGACCCATTCTAAATACCTGGCATCCAGAAACAAAAAAAATAACCTATTGGTTCCCATCTGTTTTTATTATCGGGTTTATTTTTTCAGTTTTATTAACAGTTACTTTTAAATTTAATTGGTTACTAAATTTATATCTGTTATACTTTTTAATAGTTTTTATTCATGCATTATTTAAAACACAAAGTGTGTATATAGCTGTCTTATCTATGATGGCAATAATTATTCAATTTACAGGTTATGGAATTGGGTTTTTAAAATCTACTTTTGTCATGCAGTTTTTAAGAAAAAAACCAAAAGAATATTTTCCTGAATTATTTTTTTAATCTATGTTTAGAAGTATAAAATCTAAAATATTAGTCTCTATTAAAAACAAGAAAATAAATGTTTTTCTGTTGTTTTTAGTATTGTCTTTTATAGTGCTTTTATTTATAAAACTTTCTGCAACATATACTAATACGATAGTATTTAAAATCAATAAAATTAATATACCAGAGCGCTTTTTAGTATTGAATGATAGTTCACACACATTAAAAGTTACTTTAAAGACAAACGGGTTTAATTTGTTAAAGTATTATTTTAAGAAACCTAAAATAAACATAGACTTCACGGATAATATTGAAACCTCTAAGGATTTTTATATATGGAATAAACATCAAGGTTTTTCAGATTTAAACAATCAGTTTCCTAAAGATATAGAAGTTGTAAGTATTATTCCAGATACCTTAAAATTTAGATATGATATTAATGCTGTAAAAAAGGTTCCTATTAAGTTAAACAGTAAATTGTCCTTTAAAATGGGCTTTGATTTATTAGATTCTATAAAAGTATATCCAGACTCGATAAAAGTAATTGGTCCAGAAGTTTTGGTATCAGAAATTTCTTTTATAGAAACAGATACATTGTTTCTTGAAGATATTAAAATGAATGTAGATAAGCCTATTTCATTACAATTGACAAATAATAATAAAAACCTAAGTTTTTCAACTAATTCAGTTAGAGTTAATGCTGAAGTTGATAAATTTACTGAAGGACATTTAAATATTCCAGTTACGATAATTAATATCCCAGAAGGTATTAGAATAAAATACTTCCCCAAAAAGCTTTACGTAACTTACTATACAAGTTTATCTAATTACAATAAGATAAATGCAGATGATTTTACTATTACTTGCGATTATAATAACATTGACAATTCTTCAGAGTTTTTAACACCACAAATTGTAAAACAGCCAACAATAGCAAGAAACGTCAAATTATCTCAAAAACAGATAGAATTTATAATTATAGAATGATTTTAGTTGGACTTACAGGAGGTATTGGTAGTGGTAAAACTACAGTTGCAAAGCAGTTTAATGCTCTAGGAATACCTGTTTATATTGCTGATGATGAAGCAAAAAAACTTATGAATAGATCTAAAATCATAAGAAGAAAACTAACTGCACTTTTTGGAGATGATGCTTATAAAAATAGCACTTTAAATAGACCTTTTCTAGCAGATAAAATTTTCAACAACCCTTCTTATTTAGAAAAAATGAACGCGATTGTTCATCCAAAAGTCGCTTCACACTTTAATCGATGGGTTAATAAACAAAATGCGCCTTATGTTTTAAAAGAGTCTGCGATTCTGTTTGAAAATGACGCTTATAAAAAATGCAATTACGTGATTACTGTTACTGCACCAATTGAAATTAGAATTAAAAGACTACTAGAAAGAGATGATACTAGTATAGAAAAAATACAAGCCATTATAAAGAATCAATGGCCAGACGATGAAAAAGTAAGAAAGTCTGATTTTGTTATAATTAATACAGAATTAGATAGAACCTTACAACAAGTAATACAAACACATAATAAAATTCTTAACGACATACAATAAATCTTAAATTTTAACATTTGTGTTAATGTAAGGTTAAATGATAAGTATGCTAAATGTTAAAATATTAATTTTGAACGATGAGCAAAAGGTTATTCATCATACTGATACTATTAATGAGCTTGTCTCTAGTGGGTATTATTTTTGTTCAGGCATATTATATAAATAACTCTTTAGAAAATGAAGAAGAACAGTTTACCTTTAATGTAAAAAAAGCATTAAGCTATACATCTAAAGAAATTGAGGATAGAGAGTTTAAAGATTATGTGTTAAAGCTTCAGCCACTTATAGATAAAGGTGTAACGCCAGATACAACAGCGTTCAGGGAGTTTTATTTAAAAGAAGATAATAGCGATTCTAACGAAAAGCTAATATATAGAAACAGTATTTTAGAAGAGAATTATAAGTTGTCTTCATCGATCTTTGACATAGGTTTAGATAGTATTAATATTAGAAAAGTATTAAGCGATAGAGAGACCAAAGTATTAAAAGGAAATGCCTTAGAGTCTAATTCTAATTTGAATTTAGATGCTATGATGTTTGAATTTGGTAAGTTATCTAAAGGTGTAGAAATTTTTTACGATACAGCTTATGAAGATTTGTCTTATAGACAGCCAATTCATAAACGTATTACTAAGGAAGAAATTAATACCTTATTAAAAGAGAAATTAGCAGAAGACAATATAACTGTTGATTATCAATTTGCTATTTATAGTAACGATTTGGCAACTAAGGTGCAAAGCGAAGATTTCGAGCTTCAAAATGAGCAAACTTTTAGTGTGCCAATCTTTCAAAATGAAAACGATTTAAGTAATTATAGACTGTTAGTAAATTTTCCAAAAAGAAACACATTTATCCAGTCTTCTATTATTAAAATGTCCTTGCTTTCTATCATTTTTACAACTATTATCATCATTGCGTATTCAAGTGCTTTAATGCAACTTTTTAGACAACGTAAAATTTCGGAAATAAAAACCGATTTTATAAATAATATGACTCATGAGTTTAAAACACCTATAGCTACTATAAACTTAGCTTTAGATGCTATAAAAAACCCAAGGGTTATTGACGATAAAGAGAAAGTATTACGATACTTAAAAATGATTAAAGAAGAAAACAAGCGTATGCATGCGCAAGTTGAAAATGTATTAAGAATATCTAAATTAGAAAGAAACGAACTAAACATAAGTAAGGAACGAGTTATTTTGCACGACTTAATAGAAGATGCCGTTACACATGTACAATTAATTGTAGAAGATAGAAATGGTATGATTAATGTAGGCTTATTGGCAGACAAATCTTCTGTATTAGCAAATGAAACTCATTTTACTAATGTATTAGTTAATATTCTAGATAATGCAATAAAATATACGCCAGAATCTAGAGCCCCAATAATAGATGTTTCTACAGAAAATGTTGGAACTAACATATTATTAAAAATAAAAGATCAAGGCAGTGGAATGAGTAAAGCTGCACAAAAACGTGTTTTCGAAAAATTTTATCGAGAACATACTGGAGATAGGCATGATGTTAAAGGTCATGGATTAGGTTTAGCTTATGTTAAACGAATTGTAGAGGATCACCAAGGTCATATATCAGTTGAAAGTGAAAAAGAGAAAGGAAGCACTTTTATTATAAAGCTTCCATTAATATCATAAAGCTATGAGTGAACAACAAAAGAAAATATTATTAGTAGAAGATGATCCAAACTTTGGAACCATTCTTAAGGATTATTTAATGATGAACGATTATGAAGTAACCCATGCTAAAAATGGTATGGAAGGCTTTGAAAAGTTTAAGAAAGACGATTTCGATTTATGCATACTTGATGTTATGATGCCATATAAAGATGGTTTTACATTAGCTAAAGAAATTAGAGAAAAAAATACAGATGTGCCAATTGTTTTCCTTACAGCAAAAGCCATGAAAGAAGATGTGCTTAAAGGTTATAAAGTAGGAGCAGACGATTATTTAAACAAACCATTTGATAGTGAAGTTTTATTAATGAAAATTAAAGCTATCATTCAACGTAAAGCTACAGAAACGGTTGCAGATAGTAAACAATTCGAGTTTAAGATTGGTGGTTTTCATTTAAACTCTAAGTTGCGTTTTTTAATTTATAATGGAGGAGAACAAGTAAAATTATCTCCAAAAGAAAACGAATTATTGCGTTTGTTGGCTTTACATGAAAACGATTTAATGCCAAGAGAATTAGCGTTAACTAAAATTTGGAGAGACGACAATTACTTTACATCTAGAAGTATGGATGTGTATATTGCTAAGCTTAGAAAGTATTTGAAACTAGATGAAAATGTAGAAATACTAAATATTCATGGTGAAGGTTTTAGACTTGTAGTTAATCAGAATGCTTAAAAAATAATTTTTCATATTAAATAAAATAGCCAGCTAAATAGCTGGCTATTTTATTTAATATTTACTGTAGTCATCTATTTGAAAAGCTTTATTGTAGACTGAAGAATCAACAGTGTTATTTTCACTTGAATCGTAATCCACTAAAATATTCCAAGAATACTGTTCCTTTTTTAATATAACATGGAACTGACCATAATAACTTTGTTCTTGATCTGTACCTGGATAAATGGTTAATTTATAAATACCTCTTTCTTATGCTGAGCTTTCGTTGTTTAATCTTTGTAAAAACCGAAAAGATATGGTTTGTTTTCTATCAATAGATTTCCAACGTTCTTTGTAACCATCAATATATGTCTCTTTATTCTGGGTTCTTTTACCATCAGCATTTACTCGAATCAAATCTTTACTATGAATACTTGAAAACAGATTGTAATCAAATGTTTCAAATGCTTTAGTAAAAGGATGCCATACTTGGTTGTCAATATTTTTTAAAACCTCTTCTGTCTGTGAATAACAAAACATGCTTGAAAAAAGGCATGCTAGTAATAATAATTTAGAAATTTTCATTTTCCATAATTTTATTGCTAATAGTGTGGGCAATATCTTCAGTGTTTCTATTATGCTCAAACCATATAATTTCTTCATTTTTTCTAAACCAAGTCAACTGTCTTTTAGCAAATCGTCTCGTGTTTTTCTTGATTTCAGAGATGGCAAAATCTAAAACCCATTCTCCATTTAAATATTTAAATAATTCTTTATAGCCTACAGTATTTAAAGCATTTAAACTTTTAAATTTTATTAATCCTTTAACCTCATCTAGTAGCCCCTCTTGCATCATTAAATCGACACGTTTATTAATTCTATTATAGATAAGGCTTCTTTCAGCTGTCAGTCCAATATAAATAGTTTTAAATGGTCTATTATTTTTATTTTTATTTAAAAATGACGAATATGGCTTCCCAGAACCAATGCAAACTTCTAAAGCGCGAATAACTCTTTGAGGGTTATCTATGGCTAAGTTGTGGTAAGAATCAATATCTAACGATTTTAATTTACTTTGTAAAGACGCTAAGCCTTCAGTTTGGTGTAAATTGTTTAAAGTCTCCCTAATGTTAGAATCTATTTCTGGAAAAGTATCTAATCCTTTTGTAACAGCATCAACATATAAACCAGATCCTCCAACCATGATTACTGTATCATGTGTTTTAAAAAGCCTATCTAATAGTTGCATGGCATCTTTTTCAAAAGCACCAACACTATAATCTTTTTTAATAGATATATGATGAATAAAATGATGCTTAGCTGCATTTAATTCTGTTGGAGTAGGAGCTGCAGTTCCAATTTGCATTTCTTTATAAAACTGTCTGGAATCTCCCGAAATAATTTCGGTATTAAAATAGTTCGCAAGATTAATGCTAAGAGAGGTTTTTCCAATAGCAGTTGGACCAACAATGCTAATTAGCGTTTTATTCATAGTGTAATCTGGATCCACATTTATGGCAGAACTCTGCTTCATCTTGATGTTTCTCGTTTAAACAATTAACGCAACATTGAGTATTTACATGAACAAAATCATCCTCTTTCGGTTCATCTTTAGATTTACTATGAGCTGTATATTCAGCTGAAACAATTCCTGTAGGTACAGCAATAATTCCATAACCTAAAATCATAACCATAGAGGCAATAAATTGTCCTAATGGTGTCTGTGGCGCAATATCTCCAAAGCCTACCGTAGTAAGTGTTACTATACACCAATAAACACTTTTAGGGATATTAGTAAAACCGTTTTCTTCTCCTTCAACCAGATACATAATGGTTCCTAAAATGACTGCTACAATAACCACGGCAAATAAGAAGACAGATATTTTTGCTCTACTAGCTTTTAATGCATTTACTAAATTATTAGAAGCACCTAAAAAACGAGCAAGTTTTAAAATACGAAATACACGTAATAATCGTAAAGCACGTAATGCAGCTAATGCATGAACACCACCAAAAATTAATGAGAGATATTTAGGAATTGTGGAAAGCAAATCTATAACACCATAGAAACTTGTAATATATTTTATTGGCTTTTTTACGGTAATTATTCTTGCAATATATTCAATAGTAAATAGGATAGTTATAATCCATTCAGAAATATTCAAAAAATTATGAAACCTAACATCTATACTTTTTACACTTTCTAGCATAACTAGAATGACACTTGCTATAATAGCAATAAGTAGAATGACATCAAACAACTTTCCTGCAGGAGTATCTGCTTCATAAATAATTTCATGAAGTTTATTTTTCCAGTGTCTATTCGTTTTGTTGTCCATTTAGTTCAAAAATACTAAAAGATTTATTATTTATGCTTTAAAACTATTAATGAGTTTTTTTGAATGTCTACAATTGTTCCCATGAAAATTTTTAAACTTTCATAATATTCAGGACTGTAAATAGGTTCTTTAAAATTAAACTTAAAATATAATAAAATGTCATTGTCTACCACTTTTGTTGTAAAGGTTAATAAACCTTTGTTGTTAGGTAAACTAATATTTACTTGTTCAGGTAATTCGACCAATTCATAGTTATCATTTAAATCAATTTTTAATGTATATAAATAGGCTTTTTTATAACCAAAATCTATTGGATATGTTCTCTCTTGTAATTTAAATGGATTTTCTTCCATTGATTTAAAGAGAAATGGGTTAATATATATATTACCACCAATATTTTCAGTTTGATATTCAATATCAAATTCTTCTAAAAATTTATAGCTAGTTTTGTTTTCACTAGTTACATTGTGATTTATAAATGTAATTGTTTGATATTTTTCTTTATAATTTTTTAAGTATTCTATTTCGTTTTCATAGTATGCTTTTTTCATTGGTAGTGCAAAATAACCAGTAGAAGTAGCATTAATATTACCTAAAAGAACTTCATTATCTCCAAATTTTAAATCTATTCTATGGTGAATAGATGTAAGTTTTGGTGGATTTAAATCTATCCAAGATCCATAAGTTTTGAAATCTAATAAATAACCATATTGATTTAAGCACCTAAAAGGTAATTGCCCAAAAGCTAAATATCTATCTGTGGCATCTAATAAATAGGTAACTCCATCAATCTTGATTTGCAATATCAAGTAGTTGAAATCTGATATTACTGGATATAATTTAGTTGGAAGACCATTCCCTCTAGTAGATAATAATATTGGTGTTACATCGAATTCTTGACTTTTTAATAAGTTATAGAGAAGGATATTAATCTCTGAAACTTTACCAGAGTTATTATTAACTAGATTTTTTACTGATACGTCATTCCAAATGTTGAATTTCCCATTCCAAGTATAATTTGTTTGAATAGTCTTATAAATCTCTGTTGCTTTTTTTAAAGCATCTGTTTCACTTAAGGTGGAACCGTTTATTAATTCTTTAGCATAACTATTGTTTCCTAATTGTTTACCTAGGTTCTTATCGGTTTTTATTTCTGTTTGGACAGTTTTCCATGTTTTAGTATAGTTATTAGTTAAGCCTCTAAAATCTTTGAAAGTTTTTAATTCGTATTCTAACCTAGATAGATAGTTCTCCTTTGTTGTCATGTAATCTTCCATAATAAAGGCTGGAATGTCTTTCATTTTATAAATTGTATTTATACAATTTGCTTTACCTCCATTGCCAGCCTCCAAACATGTTTTTATAATGGATTCTTCCATGTTTGCTAGTTTTAAATAGCCAACAAGTCTAATATTATACTCCCAGTTACCTGGAATGCTAGTGTTATATTCAGAATAAAGTTTTGGGATGTCTTCTTGAAAATCCCATCCTTTATATTTAAACATAAATGGAGAATCTATCATGTAACTATAATTAACAACAGAGCCTTCTTTTAAGTTTGGAAAAGTGAATTTTATAATGGTATTGTTTTCATTATACACTTGTTCAATAATATCATTCTTATTTAATTGAGTTTTAGTAACAAGACCGTTTTCAATATTATAAGTTGTTGCCATAATATCACTAACTTTTTCGCTTCTATTTCCCTTATTATATAGATAAATCTCAATAGTGGCTTTATTAAAAGCCTGTTTATTAAAAATTTTAATTTTTTTCTTTACCTCTGTTTTTAACCTGAAGTCTCTATTATCTACATAACTATTCCCATATTCATATATTACTAAAGCATTAGCCGTAGAATCTTTTTTATAGCTAATAGTTTCTAATTCAGATCTAGTAACTATGAAATTTTCAGAATTAAAATCTGATTGCGAATAAATGTTTAAAACAAATAAAATGGAACAAATTAAGTAGAATGATTTCATTAATTATTTAGATTTATAATTTTAAGATTCTTATTTCGTCTTAAATAATTTTGAATAATATGTTGTGTGTCCCTATTATTTTCCATTGGTGTAATTAGCGATTCTAATACTTCACTATTTGTAATCTGATAATTAAGATTAACAAAGCCTAGACCAACAAAAACACCATTTTTTATTAATATAACACTGCGTTCGGCAACATCTCTCCCTTTATCAACAATTGCCATGTTTGTATTTTTATAACTATTTTTTACAATCAATTGTGTAACTCTCATGTTATAGCTATCTATAGATTCTTCTTGTATACAGGCACCTTCACATTGTTTTAAACTATAATTAAAGCAACTACTTTTAGTTGGGTATAAACCAGCAAGTTTCTGACAAAGATTAAATTCTTCAACTGCATGAAATAAAAATTGTTTAGCACTATTTTTAGTGCTAAAAGTGGTTATTGGTTTTTTTCTACCATCTGCTTTGTCAATTTTCAAATTTATATAACCATTATCATCTATAAAACTATAAAGTGCATGCGTAAAAATAGTTCTTCGTAAGGCTCTATTAAATATAGGTTTATTACGTTTTATCTCTTCACTCTCTTTTAATAAAGCAACCAATTCGTTTCCTGTAGCTTCGTAAGTCACTGCTGCAGTTTGTAATTGTATTTTTTTAGATTTGGTATTAGTATTTGTAAAATGTTGATTGAGCCTGTTTTTAATGTTTTTACTTTTCCCTATATATATAATTTCACCTTTTGTGTTATGAATATAGTAAACACCAGTAATGTTTGTTAAGTTATTTAAAATTTGCCTTAAACTTGGCTCTATTTTAAAGGTAGGTTCAAGTACAATAGCATCTTGGACTATTACTTTTCTAATATCTTTTGTAAGAAGCATTTTAAAAAGTTTTACAGTAGCCATTGCATCTCCATTTGCTCTATGTCTGTCACTTACTGGTATACCTAGAGCTCTTGCTAGTTTCCCCAAACTATAAGATGGCTGATCTGGAATAAGTGTTTTAGAAAGTGAAACAGTACAAAGTGTTTTTCGTTTGTATGGAAAACCTAAACGTTTAAATTCTGTTCTCAAAATTCTGTAATCGAATTCTGAATTATGTGCAACAATCACACAATCTTCAGTAATTTCTATAATGCGTTTGGCTACTTCGTAGAACTTAGGAGCGTTTTTAAGCATGTTGCTATTAATACCAGTAAGATTAACAACAAAAGGCTGTATGTCTCTTTCTGGATTAACTAAGCTAATAAATTGGTCAACTACTTTATGGCCATCAAATTTGTAAATAGCTATTTCAGTAATGCCTTCTTCGTTATACTTTCCACCTGTGGTTTCTATATCTAATATGGCGTAAATGGTATGTTGCTTTTTTGTTTGTTAATTATAATTTCGTTCACCAAAGATACTACTTCCAACCCGAATCATGGTGCTTCCACATGCTATTGCTAATTGGTAATCACCACTCATTCCCATGGAAATAATTTCTAGTTCTGGGTGTAAGGATTTAAGATGAATAAAGCTAGATTTTAATTGAATGAATTCCTTTTTTATTTGTTCCCGATTTTCTGTAAAGGTTGCCATTCCCATAACACCAACCACTTTCATATTTTTTAATTCTGAAAACTCATTTGATTCTAATATATCTGAAGCATCGCTTGCAGACATTCCAAATTTAGAATCTTCTGAAGCAATTTTTATTTGAAGCAAGCAGTCTATAATTCTATTATGTTTCTTGGCTTGTTTGTTTATTTCCTTAAGTGTTTTGAAATTTTCAACACCATGAATTAAGCTCACAAATGAGGCCATATATTTCACCTTGTTTTTTTGTACATGACCAATCATGTGCCATTGGATATCTTTTGGCATTTGTTTATGCTTTTCTGCCATTTCTTGGATTTTATTTTCTCCAAAAATCCGTTGTCCAGCTTGGTAAGCTTCCATGAGGTAGCTAATTGGTTTAGTTTTAGAAACAGCAACAAGCGTAACTTGTTCTGGTAATTGAGATTTTATGTTGTTGAGATTATTCGAAATACTCATTGATAATTGTTATTCTTTGTTATGAAATTTACTTAAGTATTAGATTCCTCGATTTTGCTTTTAATGACAACTTTCACCTAATCACTTTTGCCTTATTTTAAAACTCATACACAGTAATGCCACTTCTCAATTTAGGTAAGATGTAAGTGCTTTTTGGAGGCATTTTTAAGCCTTCGTCTGCAATTTGTTTCATTTGTTCTACAGTAGCTGGACACATACCAAAGCCAACCATAAATTGGCCACTATCAACGCTACTTTTTATAGTAATCATTTCATGTTGACCATTTACATATTCGATTCGGTTATCGTTGCGTAAATCATCAATACCTAAAATCGGTTGTAAAATGGTTTTATATAATAATTGTGCATCTAATTGGTCTAAGGCAGTATTAAATTCATAGCTCACTTTTCTTATATATAAGCTGTAGAACTCACCATCTAAATACATACTGAAATGATGTTTTTTTGATGGATTGTATGGTATGACTCCTCTATTTTCTATGCGATAAAGAGCATCTAATTTAATTAAGAACTCTTCTTTACTCAACCCATTTAAGTCTTTTATCAATCTATTAAATTCATGAATTACCAATTCTGATTCAGGAATGAGATACGACATAAAAAAGTTGTAAGATTCAGAACCATTATGATTAGGGTTATTAGCTTTTTCTTCAGTATATAACAAATGTGAAGACGATGATCGATGATGTCCATCTGCAATATAGATGGTATCCATTTTTTCAAACTCTTTCTGAATTATCGAAATAGTTTCTTCATTATCTAATTTCCAAAGATAATGTGTGTCTCTATAAGTCATAGTAAACTCATACTCGGCATGAACTCTCTGTGCTTTTTTTACAACTTCTGAAATGATATCGTTTTCAGGATAAGTAAGTAAAACAGGTTCAGCATTAAAACCAACTGTCTTTAAATAGGTTTTAAAGGTTTCTTCACGTTTTGCCAAAGTATCTTCATGTTTTTTGATGATATCATTTTCATAATCTTCAGCACTTGTTGCAGCAATAATTCCGTTGAATTCTTGTCCATGTCTGTTGACTATTTTATAAACATAAAACGAAGGTTTATCATCTTGTATAAAAACGCCATCTTCTTTAAACTCCAAATAGCGATTTTTTACCAACTTGTATCTTTCTTCTCCTGTAATTACTTGGTCGTATTTGTAACCAGGATTTACTATATGAAGAAAACTAAACGGATTATAATCCATTCGTGATTCACGCTCAGCTACAGTATAACTTTGGTAAGGACGTGCAGCAACTAAACCAACAATAGCTCTGGTTGGTCTTACTGCTTTAAATGGAATTATTTTAGCCATATATAAGTAACTAGTGATTAGTAATTAGAGAAAAGGATTAGTTTTTCTAATGCCTAGTGCTTAATGTCTTTTTTACTTTTGAAATTGCTTTGACACTTTCTCAGCTTTTCTGCTCCCAGAATAGTCATAAAAACCTTCACCAGATTTTACACCTAATTTTCCAGCCATAACCATATTTACTAACAGAGGACAAGGTGCATATTTCGGGTTCTTAAAGCCATCATACATGACATTTAATATAGATAAACAAATGTCTAATCCAATAAAATCTGCAAGTTGTAATGGACCCATTGGATGAGCCATTCCTAATTTCATAACAGTATCTATTTCTTCAACTCCTGCAACTCCATTGTAAAGGGTTTCAATAGCTTCGTTTAGCATTGGCATGAGTATTCTATTTGCAACAAAACCTGGGTAATCATTTACTTCAGTTGGAGTTTTACCTAGTTTTTTTGAAAGCTCCATAATGGTGTTTGTAACCTCGTCGCTAGTATTGTATCCACGAATTATTTCAACCAATTTCATAATTGGAACTGGATTCATAAAGTGCATACCAATAACCATACTTGGTCTAGAGGTTACAGCTGCAATTTGGGTAATCGAAATAGAGGAGGTGTTACTTGCTAGAATTGTATCTTCTGGGCATGCTTCATCTAATTGTTTGAAAATTTTGAGTTTTAAATCGATATTTTCAGTAGCTGCTTCAACAACTAAGCTTGCATATTCAACACCTTCGTTAATACTTGTAAAAGTTGTAATATTAGCAAGAGTTTCAGCTTTATCAGCTTCGGTAATTCTTTCTTTAGCAACCATGCGATCTAAATTTTTAGAAATGGTATCCATGCCTCTTTTTAAAGAAGCTTCGCTAATATCTATAAGTTGTACTTTAAATCCACTTTGAGCAAAAGTATGTGCAATACCATTTCCCATGGTTCCAGCTCCAATAACTGCTACGTTTTTCATTTGTTGTGTCTTTGTCATTGCGAGACTTTTTTAAAGTCGTGGCAATCTGTTTGAATTATAATTTAAATATAAATTGAATTTCAATTAGAAAGGTTACTTCAGTCGTTTTACCTTTATTGATATTTCTTTAAAATTGATCAATAATCATAGTTGCTACACGTAAGGCTTCAGTGCCATCATGTAAAGTAACTACTGGAGACCTATTATTATTTATAGCGTCTGCAAAAGAATTTAATTCGTCTAAAATAGCGTTGTTGTTAGCTATTTCAGGATTGTCGAAATAAATCTGTTTTTTTATACCTTCAGCATTTTGAAGAATCATATCGAAATCTCCAGGGTTTTGTGGCGCATCTTTCATTTTAACAACTTCGCATTTCTTTTCTAAGAAATCAACCGAGATATAAGCATCTTTTTGAAAGAAACGCGATTTACGCATATTCTTTAAAGAAATTCTACTAGCTGTTAAGTTGGCTACACAACCATTTTCAAATTCTATTCTGGCATTGGCAATATCTGGAGTGTCGCTAATAACTGAAACACCACTTGCTGATACGTTTTTAACTTTAGATTTTACAACACTTAAAATAACATCTATATCATGAATCATTAAATCTAAAACTACAGGAACATCTGTTCCTCGAGGATTAAATTCAGCTAAACGATGTGTCTCAATAAACATTGGGTTTACAATTTGATCTTTTACCGCAAGGTAAGCTGGGTTAAATCTCTCTACATGTCCTACTTGTCCACGAATGTTATGTTGCGCTAAAAGTTCTCTAATATGTTCAGCTTCTTCAACCGTATTTGTAATTGGCTTTTCAATAAAAATGTGTTTGCCTTTGTTTATTGCTTTAATGGCACAATCATAATGCGAAAGAGTAGGAGTTACAATATCTACCATATCAACTGCATCTATAAGATCATCGATAGAATTGAAGTATTTGTAACCAAATTCAACTTCAATTTTTTTTGCATTGTCTTCATTTGCATCATAAAAACCAACAAGTTGATATTTTTCAGATTGGTTAAGAAGCCTTAAATGAATTTTTCCAAGATGACCTGCACCTAGAACTCCAGCTTTTAGCATGTTTTTACGTTTTCAACAAAAATAAGATTTTACTTTTAGAAATCTGATAATTGAAAATATAAATTAATCGAAACATTTAAAACTTTAAGCTTTGAACTTGTTGCTTATTGAATTATTTTAGCTTGAAAATTAACCTACCATTGAAAGATACTTTTAAACATAGAGGCTTAAGACAACAACTTGTTGAAGTAATTAAAAACAAAGGCATTAAAGACGAAAATGTTTTGGAGGCTATTGGTAAAATTCCACGACATTTATTTATGGATTCTGGGTTTTTAGACCATGCGTATCAAGATAAAGCGTTCCCTATTGCTGCAGACCAGACTATTTCGCAGCCATATACTGTAGCTTTTCAAACAGAATTATTACAAGTAAAACCTGGAGATAAAATTTTAGAAATTGGTACAGGAAGTGGATACCAAACTGCTGTTCTATCTGAGCTTGGAGCTGTTGTTTATAGTATTGAAAGACAGCGAGAACTTTATAAAAAAACAAGCACCTTTTTGCCCAAACTGGGATATAGAGCCAAAAAAATCATTTTTGGTGATGGTTACATTGGATTAAAAGAAGAAGCACCATTTAATAGTATTATTGTTACTGCTGGAGCGCCTTTTGTGCCAAAGCCCTTATTAAGTCAATTAGCAATAGGAGGTCGATTAGTGATTCCGGTTGGAGACGATGTTCAAATCATGACTTTATTTATTAGAAATGGAGCCAAAGAATTTGAAAAACACGAGTTTGGAGAATTTAGATTTGTACCTTTATTAGAAGATAAAAATTAATTTTTCGGTAAATATTCTATTGGAATAGGGTTTTCTGGAGATTCTTGAGTCCAATAGATATTCACAATCCACCATCTTTTCCCATCGTTAAGTAATTGAATGCTATTGATGCCTCTCATAAAAGGCTCAGTATCTGTTTCACTATGGAAAGATTCGTAAGTACTAAAAACTTGAGTTACATTACCAAAAGTATTAACTGTTCTGAAAATTTCTTTTTCAAAAAAACCATTTTCAATTAACCAAGAACCTGAGGTATTTATATAATCTGAAGGTGACATATATTGAGCCACATAAAGTCCTTCTTTATTTTTTCCAGATGGTATTAATTTTGCGTCTTCTAGAAACAAGTATTTTAATAGATTCCAATCTCGTTCTTCTCCTTTTTCACCAGAAATTACAGCATATAGTGTTTCTAAAGTACTATCTAATGTTTTTACCTTTTCAGCATATTTAATGTTGCTTTCTTGAGCTTTAGCTGTTATAGTAAAAACTATTAATAGAAGTAATAAAATGATTTTTTTCATAATGTGATAATTATTAAAGTAATTAAAAGTTCTTTTTAACCCTATCTAACCTTACTTTGTTTTCTCTATCTTTAATGTTTTCTCTTTTGTCAAAAAGCTTTTTTCCTTTGGCTAAAGAAATCACCATTTTAGCCAGTCCTTTTTCATTTATAAATAAGTTTAAAGGAATAATGGTTAAACCAGAAGTATTAACTTCCTTTTCCAACTTTTTAAGTTCTTTTTTGTTTAATAAAAGTTTTCTAGTTGCTTTAGGTTTGTGGTTGTAATAGGTGCCATAAACATATTCTTCTATAGTCATGTTAACTACAAACAATTCGCCATGCTCGTTAAACTCACAAAAACTTTCAGCAATAGAAGCTTTACTGTCTCTAATAGATTTAATTTCTGTTCCACTTAAAACAATTCCAGCTGTATATTTATCCAGTATTTCGTATTGAAATCTGGCTTTTTTGTTTTTTATGTTGACGGTTTTTTGCATACAAGTCAAAGGTAAATAATTTAAAAGAACTTTTTAAGCCTTATGAAAGTTATCCTTAA
>Ga0209345_10000340_pt1 | contig 60993 bp, 70 predicted proteins | sample Cruoilmetagenom7_FD_187294 | JGI IMG/M metagenome (GOLD analysis project Ga0209345, IMG submission 187294) | Oil polluted marine microbial communities from Coal Oil Point, Santa Barbara, California, USA - Sample 7 (SPAdes) (version 2) | ecosystem: Environmental > Aquatic > Marine > Oil seeps ... | reverse complement strand
CAACAGCACGGCGGCGCCTTCGTCCTTCAGGATTGCCAGGGTTTCGTCCCGGATACCGTCGCGCAGGCGGTTGTCCAGGCCAGAAAACGGCTCGTCCATCAGCATGATGCGCGGGCGTGGGGCCAGTGCGCGCGCCAGCGCCACCCGCTGTTGTTCACCGCCCGACAGCTCGTGTGGATAGGCGTTCAAAAACCGGACAAGCCCGACTTTCTCCAACAATTCCCGAACTCTAAGCCGCTTTTCGGTGCGCGTTCCTTTCAGGCCAAAAGCCACGTTTTCCGACACGGAAAGATGCGGGAACAGCGCGAAATCCTGAAACATCAACCCGACCGAGCGCGCCTCAGGCGGCTGCATCATGCCGTCTCCGGCAATCAAGGCCCCGTCGATCAAGATCTCGCCGCTGGTCTGGCGATCGACCCCCGCAATGATGCGCAGCGTGGTGGATTTGCCGCAGCCCGACGGGCCCAACAGACAGGTCACCTGCCCCGGCGCCACCCGCAGGCTGACGTCATTGACCACATTGCGCCCGCCGAAAACACGGCGGATGTTGCGGATCTCCAACCTGGGTGTATCGCCTGTCACCTGCATCCCCTGCATACCCGATGAATTCCATCAGACTTTAGCGGCAAATAGCAGCCTCATACCTCTGCCGCAACCCTGTCGCGCGCCCGGCTGCCCAGCGCGACAGCGACGAAACCGACCACCAGGACCACGATGCAGATCGCCAACAGCTGTTCGTATTTGTGCCCCGCAGGCAGAACCCTGGCGACCCAATCGGTGGCGCGGGCGAAATAGGCCGCAGCGCCCAGCATGGCCGCGCCAAAGGCCACAAGGTAAGACCACAGCGCCACCGGGCGGCCCAGGATCAGGCCAACCACCAGCACCGGCGTCAAGAACATCGACGCATTGCCCCACAACGTCAACGCCGCCCCCGCCGCCATGAAGACAACCATGACGATGCGCCCACCGGCCAAAGTGCGCGGTGCCAGCGACAGCTCCATGATCACCAGGCGCGCAGCCGAGCTGAGCGCCGAATCAAGTGTCGACAGCGCGGACACCAGCAGCGACAACATCAGCGCGGCAAAGACCCAGGTCGGGAACATGCCCGCCCAGCTGCCGATCAGCTGATTTTCATACGCCACGCCCATGACCGCCGCCTGAATGCCAAAGGCACCGAACGCAAGGATGCACAGGGCGGAAATCCAGAACGCATGGCGGAACGACGCCCGCGTGGTGGCACGGTCGGCCAGAAAGCCGCGGTCCATCATCACCGGGTCATGCACCGGATAGGAAAACACCTGAAGCGCTGCGACCGCCAACAGCACCCAGCCATTATGGGCCCCGGATGCCCCGCCTGAGGTGACAATGGCCGTCAGCGAAAAGCCCGGACTGGTGACCAAAGCGACCAAGGCCAGGCCGAACGCCACCAGGAACAGCACCATCTGCACCACATCCGTGCGCAGCGCCGCCGACAGCCCACCCCAGGCCGAATAGGCCAGGCCCAGCGCGGCAACCGCCAGAATGGCGATATTGCCCGCCTCGGGTTGGACCGCACCGATGATCAGCCCCACGACCAGAAGGTTGGCAAAAACCTCGGACAACAGACGCAGCGCGATGACCAGGTTATAAACGCCCGTGCCGACACGTCCGAACCGCACCGACAGCCAGTCCTGCACCGAGGTCGCCCCGCCGTCGCGCAGGCGACCAACAATGAACCCGCCGGTCAGAAACGACAGGTAATAGGCCGCATAGGCCAGCGTACCGGGAAAGCCGTAATAATACCCCAGAATGGCGGCGTTCATCAGCGACCGGGCGAAGATCCAGGTGGTCACCTGGGACAGAACCAACGTCCAGAGCCCCGGCGGCGTGCCGTCCTCCCCCGCCCCGCCGTAAAACCCGTCAACGCTGGCGCGACGTGGCGCGGCCAACAGGCTTGCGCCGACGATCACGGCCACCCCCGCGATGATCCAAATCGTTTCCATGTCGCGCGCTCCCTGGTCGCGCGCTCCCTGTCTGCGTGTTTGGTCCGGCTATCAGCCGGATCCGCCCCGCGCCACCGGGCCACACGCGGATGTGAGGAGACGTGCGCGCACCGATCCCCCAAAACGACACGAGAATGTCGCGCAAGGCCATGTTTGCCCCCCCGAGCCTGCCACCATGGGGCGAACCACGTGGACCCCGCCCCATGCGTCTGATGATATCCTTTGCCTCACTGCTGTTTTCAGTAATCCTGTTGCAGCTCAGTTCTGGCGGGGTCGGACCACTGGACGCGCTGTCGGGCCTGACGCTGGGCTTTACCAAGGCGCAGGTCGGCCTGCTGGGCTCGGCGCATTTCCTGGGCTTTTTCATCGGCTGCTGGTGGGCACCCCGCCTGATGGGCAGCGTTGGCCATTCACGTGGCTTTGCGGTGTTCACGGTGCTGGGCGCAATCGGATTGCTGGCGCATATGCTGTGGATCGACCCCTATGCCTGGGCGGTGATGCGCATCGCATCAGGCCTGTGCATCGCGGGCTGTTACACGGTGATCGAGGCCTGGCTGAACGCGAAGATCACCAATGACACGCGGGCGCGTGTGATGGGCGGCTATCGCATCATGGACATGGGTGCGTCGCTGGTTGCGCAGTTGATGATCGGCGTTCTGACACCTGCGCATTATGTCTCGTATAACCTGCTGGCGATCCTGTGTTGCGCGGCGATCCTGCCGCTGGCGCTGACGCGCAGCTCGCAACCGGAAACCCCGGCCGCGCCGCGCCTGCGCCCAGGTCTGGCCTGGCAGATGTCGCCGCTGGCGGTGGGCGGCGTGATCGTCGCCGCGCTCAGCGCGGCATCATTTCGGATGGTCGGGCCGATTTATGGCCAAGAGGTCGGGTTGAAGATCGACCAAATCGCGTTCTTTCTGGCCACCGTGGTGCTGGGCGGTGCGCTGGCGCAGCTGCCCATTGGTTGGCTGGCGGACAAATACGACCGGCGCTGGGTGCTGATCTGGCTTTCTGTCGCGGCGGTGGGCAGCTGTTCGGTGACCATGGCGGCTACGGGCACCGGCATGCTGGGCGTGATGCTGGCGGCGGCGCTGTTTGGCTTTACCACCTTCCCGATCTTTTCCATCTCGGCGGCGCACGCAAACGACTTTGCCACATCCGAACAGCGGGTCGAACTGTCGGCGGCGTTGATGTTTTTCTATGCCCTTGGCGCGATTGCCAGCCCCTATGTGGCGTCAAACCTGATCGCCGCTTATGGCCCCGGCGCGCTGTTTGCATTTGTGGCTGCGGGCCATGTGGTGTTGATCGCGTTCGGCCTGACCCGGATGCGCGCGCGCCCCACGGTCGAGGACAAGACACCTTACGTCTATTCGCCGCGCACGTCCTTTACGGTGGGCCGCCTGATGGGGCGGTTCCGGGACCGGAAATAGCGGTGGGACATTGAGCAGGCTGTACCAACGCCGCGCCCAATGCGGGTCATTGATGGCGCACGCGTCTGGTTTCGAACATCTAACCCTCTGGCCTAACCAAATCCCATGACGTATACGGCCCCAAACAGCTTTGGGACCTGACATGAACCGCATCCTCATCACCTCGGCCATCCCGTATATCAACGGGATCAAACACCTGGGCAATCTGGTTGGCTCGCAATTGCCTGCCGACCTGTATGCCCGTTACAACCGGGGCCGTGGGCGCGAGGTCATGTTCATCTGTGCCACCGACGAACATGGCACCCCTGCCGAACTGGCCGCCGCCAAGGCTGGCAAACCGGTTGATGAATTCTGCGCCGAAATGCACAAGGTTCAGGCCGATATCGCCAAGGGATTTCGCCTGTCGTTTGACAATTTCGGCCGCTCGTCGTCACTGCGCAATCAGGCCCTGACCCAGCATTTCGCAGGCCGTCTGGCCGACAATGGGCTGATCGAAGAGGTCAGCGAAAAACAGGTCTATTCCAATGCCGATGGCCGGTTCCTGCCGGATCGTTACATCGAAGGCACCTGCCCCAACTGCGGCTATGACAGCGCGCGCGGCGATCAGTGCGAAAACTGCACCAAACAGCTGGACCCGACCGACCTGATCGATGCGCGCAGCGCGATTTCGGGGTCCACCGACCTGGAGGTGCGCGAAACCAAACACCTGTACCTGAAGCAATCCGCCCTGAAGGAAAAGCTGGACGCCTGGATCGACACCAAGACCGACTGGCCGGTACTGACCACCTCGATTGCCAAGAAATGGCTGCATGACGGTAACGGCCTGCAAGACCGTGGCATCACCCGTGATCTGGACTGGGGCGTGCCGGTGAAAAAGGGCGATCAGGACTGGCCCGGCATGGAAGGCAAAGTGTTCTATGTCTGGTTCGACGCACCAATCGAATATATCGCCGCCACCGCCGAACTGGCCGATGATCTGGGCGAGCCGGACGCCTATTGGGAACGCTGGTGGCGCACCGACAAGGGCGCGGACGACGTGCGTTACGTGCAGTTCATGGGCAAGGACAACGTGCCCTTCCATACCCTGTCTTTCCCCGCCACCATCATGGGGTCGAATGAACCCTGGAAGCTGGTCGATTACATCAAATCGTTCAACTATCTGAACTATGACGGTGGGCAGTTCTCGACCTCCAAGGGCCGTGGCGTGTTCATGGACCAGGCGCTGGAAATCCTGCCGCCGGACTACTGGCGCTGGTGGCTTCTGTCCCACGCACCGGAAAATTCCGACAGCGAATTCACCTGGGAAAACTTCCAGACCGCCGTGAACAAAGATCTGGCCGACGTGCTGGGCAACTTTGTGTCGCGCGTGACGAAATTCTGCCGCTCGAAGTTCTCGGACTCCGTGCCCGATGGCGCCTATGGCGACGCAGAGACGGCTTTGATCGCCGACCTGACCAGCAAAGTGCGCGCCTATGAGGGCCACATGGAGGCGATGGACGTGCGCAAAGCGGCGCAGGAATTGCGCGGCATCTGGGTGGCGGGCAACGAATACCTGCAAGCGGCAGCCCCCTGGACATCCTTCAAGACCGACCCGGCGCTGGCGGCCGGATCAATCCGCCTGTCGCTGAACCTGATCCGGCTCTATGCGGTGCTGTCAGCGCCGTTCATCCCGGATGCCTCGGCCACGCTGATCAAAGCGATGAACACCGATGACGTCTGGCCCGACGATGTGGCCGCTGCGCTGGACCTGTTGAAACCGGGCCACGACTTTACCGTGCCCGACAACCTGTTCGCCAAGATCACCGATGACCAACGCGAAGAATGGGCAGAAAAATTCTCAGGCACACGGGGCTGACACCCACAAGGTGACACCCCGCTTTCGCAGCCCAGAACGATGGAAACGAAAGGGTATGCCGATGTTTTCACTGGAGGAATTGAAGGCCGCCCAAGGGCTGGTCTACAGCCAGATGTCGCCCACCGCCCAGATCGAATGGCCGCAACTTGCCGCCGAAACGGGCGTGCGTGTGGTGGTAAAGCATGAAAACCACGCCCCCACAGGGGCCTTCAAGGTGCGTGGCGGTATCACCTTTCTGGACTGGGTGACGCGCGACCATCCCGAGGCCCGCGGCATCATCACCGCCACCCGCGGCAACCACGGCCAAAGCCAGGCCCGCGCGGCGTCGGCCGTTGGGCTGACAGCCAAGGTCTTTGCCCCGCACGGCAATTCGGTCGAAAAGAACGCCGCGATGCGGGCCTATGGCGCGGATCTGGTCGAATTCGGCGCAGATTTCGACGAGGCCCGGCAAGAGGCCATGCGCATTGCCAAGGCCGGTGATTACCTGCCCGTGCCGCCCTTTCATCGCGAGTTGGTGCGCGGCGTGGCAACATACGGGGTCGAACTGTTCACCGCCCACCCAGATCTGGACACGGTCTATGTGCCGATCGGCTGTGGCTCGGGCATCTGCGGCGTGATCGCGGCGCGTGACGCGCTGGGGCTGGACTGTGACATCGTCGGTGTCGTGTCAGATCAGGCAGCGGGTGCCAAGCTGTCACTGGACGCCGGGCATCTGGTGGAAACCAACGCCGCCAACACTTTTGCCGATGGCATGGCGGTGCGCGTGCCGGTTCAGGCGGCGTTTGACATTTATGCCAAGGGCGCGGCACGGATCGTCACGGTCACGGACGGCGAAATTGCCGCCGCCATCCGCCTGTATTTCCGCGCCATCCACAATGTTGCCGAAGGCGCCGGGGCGGCCCCCTTGGCGGCACTGATACAGGAACGTGACGCCATGGCAGGCCGCAAGGTCGGGGTGATTCTGTCGGGTGGAAATATCGACACGGGCTGGTATGAAACTGTGTTATCAGGCGCCACCCCGGCGCTTTAGGCGGCACCAGACCTGCCAGAACGACAGGTTCCCGCCACTAGATATGGCATTTTCCTTTGCAACCGCGCGCAATGGGCCTATCTTCAAAATACTGAAACAAAATCCCGCTAGACTTCGGGGCCACATGGACACCAAGGGCACAAGACACGTGACTGTCGCAAACAGCAAACAACGGCCGATCCGGCTGGCGGTCAGCGACAAACGGGCCGTGCGCACCCAGTTTGGGGCGCTGTGTTATCGCATCCATGACGGCAAGGTCGAAATCCTGTTGGTCACGACACGCCGCAGTGGGCGCTGGATCATCCCCAAGGGCTGGCCGATGGATGGCGAAACCCCCGCAGGGGCCGCGGCCACCGAGGCCTGGGAAGAGGCCGGCGTCACCGGCAAGCTGTCCCACCACGTGTTAGGGTTCTACGCCTATGACAAGGGATATGCGGGCGACCGGATGCCCTGTGTGGTCGCGGTCTTCCCGCTGAAGGTCAAAAAGGTGGCGAAACAGTTTCCCGAACGCAGCCAAAGGCGGCGGAAATGGGTCAGCTTGAAAAAAGCGGCGGGCATGGTGACCGAGCCCGAGCTGCGCGCCATGATCAAAGCGTTCGATCCGCGTACTCTGCGCTGAATAGCTTGCATCATTCTGGCGATTTCGCCCATACTGCCCGGGCTTTGACGATGGGGCCGACATGATCCGATATGCGTTAAAATGTGACCAGGGGCACAGCTTTGAAAGCTGGTTCCAGAACGCGCGCGCGTTTGACGGGCTGCTGGCGGCGGGCCATGTGGCGTGCCCGATCTGCGGCTCGGTGACAGTCGACAAAACGCTGATGGCGCCCAAGGTGCGCCCGGCCCGCTCGGCCGCAGTTGTGCCTGCGGACCCTGCCCCCACGCCCACTCCTGCCCCGCTGGCCGAGCCGCAAACCGACGCTGAGCGCACGATTGCGCAGATGAAGGCCAAGGTCGAAGCCGAAAGCGAATATGTTGGCAGCAGTTTCGCCACCGAAGCGCGCGCCATGCATGATGGCGACACGCCAGAACGGGCAATTTATGGCGAGGCCAAGCCGGATGAGGCCAGGAAACTGATCGAAGACGGCGTGCCGGTTCTGCCCCTGCCCTTCACGCCCACCCGGAAAATCAATTGACCCCTTGGGTCCAGACTGCACCGGACCTTCTGTAAGGCCAGACCAGATCGGAGAGACACATGACCATTCTCATCACAGGCGCAAATCGCGGCATTGGCCGGGCCATGTTCGATGGCTATCGCAGCCGGGGTGACGCGGTGATCGGCACCACCCGCGGGGCAGCCCCTGACGAGGGCTTGTGGGAACAGCTGGAGGTCAGCGACCCTACCAGCCAAGCTGCGCTGGCCGGGCGTCTGGGGGGCCAACCGCTGGACCTTCTGGTCTGTAACGCAGGTGTCTATCCCGACAAGGGCAACGCGCTGGAGGATGGATATCCAGCCCAAATGTGGGCCGATGCGTTTGCCACCAATGTCACCGGTGTTTTCCTGACAATTCAAAGCCTTCTGCCGAACCTGCGCACCGCTGAGAACGCCAAGATCGCGATCATATCGTCGCAGATGGCCAGCCATCAACGCGCGCCCGGCGGCAGCTATATCTATCGCGCCTCAAAGGCGGCGGCGCTGAACCTGGGGCGCAACCTGTCCAAGGACCTAGAGGCCGAAGGCATTGCGGTCGGCATCTATCACCCGGGTTGGGTGCGCACCGACATGGGCGGCGCAGGTGGTGACATCGAAGTGGATCAGGCCCGCGACGGATTGATGGCCCGGTTCGACGCCCTGTCGATGGCCAACACAGGCTGTTTTGAAACCTGGGACGGCAGTATTCACCCCTACTGACCCGGCCCCGGCGCAGCGGGGTGGGAGGCCACGCGGCCGACCCCAATCGCGCGGTCCGCATGGGGGGGAGCTGTGGCGGGGGCGGCCACAGGCCATCCCCGAACCAAACCCGCAGATCAGCCCAGGTCATACACCCTTGCCCTTTCCAGCCAGCCTGCGTAAGACAGCGCGGACCTAAAAGCGTTTCGAGAAAAACCTGTCTCACAGGTTTGGGTCGAAGCGCTTGGACCCTATTAATGTTGTGGGCGTTTCGAACCCAACTTGCTTCTCAAGTTATTTCGAAACGCTTTAAGATTGACGAAAGGGAGCAGGCAAAATGCCTATTCTCGTGATGAAATTCGGCGGCACCTCCGTCGCCACGCTGGACCGGATCGCCCGGGCCTCTAAACGCATCGCGCGCGAGGTGGCCAATGGCTATGACGTGATCGTCATTGTCTCGGCCATGTCGGGCAAGACCAATGAACTGGTGGGCTGGGTCGAAGAGACCTCGCACATGTATGACGCGCGCGAATATGACGCCGTGGTCAGTTCAGGCGAACAGATCACCGCTGGCCTCATGTCCCTGCGCTTGCAGGAGATGGACGTTCCCGCCCGCAGCTGGCAGGGCTGGCAAGTGCCGGTTCAGACCACCTCGGTCCATTCAGCGGCCCGGATCGAAGACATCCCGCCCGAAAACATCAAAGCGAAGTTCGCCGAAGGTATGAAAGTGGCCGTGGTCGCCGGTTTCCAGGGTGTCAGCCCGGAAGGCCGCATCACCACGCTGGGCCGGGGTGGCAGCGACACCACCGCCGTGGCCTTTGCCGCCGCCTTTGGCGCGGAACGCTGTGACATCTATACGGATGTGGACGGGGTTTACACCACCGACCCGCGCCTGACCGACAAGGCCCGCAAACTGGACCGCATCGCGTTCGAAGAGATGCTGGAACTGGCGTCGCTTGGCGCCAAAGTGCTGCAAACGCGGTCTGTCGAACTGGCCATGCGTTACAAGGTAAAGCTGCGCGTTCTCAGCAGCTTTGAAGAATATGACCCCAATGCAGGCACGCTTGTCTGTGACGAGGAGGATATCGTGGAAAAGAATGTTGTCTCAGGCGTCGCCTATCAGCGCGATGAAGCCAAAATGACGCTGATTTCGGTGGCCGACCGCCCCGGCATCGCCAGCGCGATCTTCACCCCGCTGGCCGAGGCCGGTGTGAACGTCGACATGATCGTTCAGAACATTTCCGAAGAGGGTCGCACCGACATGACCTTTTCCTGCCCCACCAACCAGGTGGCGCGCGCCGAAAAGGCCATGCAGGACGCCAAGGACGCAGGCGAGATCAACTTTCACGATCTGGTCGCCGATATTGACGTCGCCAAGGTTTCGGTCGTCGGCATCGGCATGCGCAGCCACACCGGCATCGCCGCCAAAATGTTCGACGTGCTGTCGCGCGAAGGCGTGAACATCAAGGTTATCACGACGTCCGAGATCAAGATCTCGGTCCTGATCGACCGCAAATACATGGAGCTGGCCGTGCAAGCGCTGCATGACGCGTTCGAGCTGGAAAAGGCGGGCTGAGCCACGCCTGAACGGATGGAATACAAAGCCGGCACGTAAAAGCGAGTCGGCTTTTTCTTTGACGGGCCTTTCAAAAGATCGCCTATCCGTGCGCGGTCGAAGCAAGCCTTCCTGAATTTGAGCTGCCGCTCTAAGATCTCGCAACTGAAGGATCAGGAAGTCAGTCTTCGAACTGGACGCTACCATGGTGGAAATACACGGATGGGTCACACTCCGAGAAGCGTTCAACGAGCAGAATGAATCCGAAGCCAAGCTCGCCATCGCAATTTCAAGTCTTGAACAGGCAATCGACCAGCTGTGTGATTTCAATCTTTTTACCAAGATTATGTAACAAAACAGATCCTACAGCCTATTGATAAATGAAATTTTAATCACAGTGACGGACGGTGACGTGACGGACCTGGTTGTATTCGTTGCAAAGGTTGCACCTGGGTCATACGGGGTTCTTCAATATTTCGACGATGAAGCCCTCTCACCGTATTTCGGTGAGTTAGAGGATCAGAGCGACGCTGACTGATTTTTTAGATCACTGTGGCCTCACAACACCCGTCTTAAGATCTGTTTGACACAAACACCCGCCCAAAAGGCGAGCACCCCGCCCCGCTTTTCACCCCCTGGATGAAAATATGTGCCTATTGGTCGGGAATGAATTGGAACTCGCGGCCCGACGCCTTACACTAGGGCCTAACCAAGAATGACGAACAGGGCTCTGGGGATGGCGGACAGCCAACAAAGCGACAGTCGCAAGCTGCTGGGCAGTTTGCGCGATACTCTTGCAGCGGCCTCGGCCGGGCAGGAACGGTTGGACCGGATCACCACGCTGATTGCCGACAGCCTGGGGGCCGAGGTCTGTTCGATCTACCTGTTTCGCGATGAAACCACATTGGAGCTGTGCGCGACCGAAGGGCTGAATGCCGACGCTGTGCACCAGACCCGCCTGCGTGTTGGCGAAGGCCTGGTGGGACGCGTGGCGCGCACCGGCAAGCCGATCAACACACATGACGCGCCCTCGGAACGCGGTTTCCGTTATATGCCCGAAACCGGCGAGGAGATTTATTCCTCTTTCCTGGGCGTGCCAATCCAACGTCTGGGCGAAAATCTGGGTGTGCTGGTGGTCCAGTCCAAAGATGCCCGCGACTATTCCTCGGACGAAGCGTACGGGCTGGAGGTCGTCGCCATGGTCATCGCCGAGATGACCGAACTGGGTGCCTTTGTCGGCGAGGGCGCGGCCCTGGCCGCCTTGCACCAACGCCCTGCCACCTTCAAAGGTGGTGTCGGCCAAGAGGGCACTGCCGAAGGCAACGTCTGGCTGCACGAACCCCGCGTTGTCGTCACCAATGTGATCTCTGACGACCCCCATGCCGAACTGCTTCGCTTGCAGGACGCTGTCGAAACCCTGCGCGTGTCAGTTGATGAACTTCTGGCCACCGCCCGGTCCACCGACAAGGACCAGATGCAGGTGCTCGAGGCCTATCGCATGTTCGCCAATTCCAAGGGCTGGATGCGCCGGATGGAGGAGGACATTTCCCGCGGCCTCTCGGCCGAAGCCGCTGTTGAGAAAGAACAATCTTCGGCCCGCGCACGCATGTCACAGGTTCCCGATGCCTATCTGCGTGAACGGCTGCATGACCTGGACGACCTGTCCAACCGTTTGTTGCGCATTCTGACCGGGCAAGGCGGGGAAACCGGCGCGGAAATGCCCACCAACCCAATCCTGATCGCCACCAACATCGGCCCCGGCGAGCTGCTGGAATATGGCCGTTCTCTGCGTGGCATCGTGCTTGAGGAAGGCAGCGTTGCCAGCCACGCCGCAATCGTTGCGCGCGCGCTTGCCATCCCGCTGATCGTACACGCGGGCCGCGTCACGACCGAGGCGCTGAACGGCGACCATATCCTTGTCGATGGCGAAAACGGTGTCGTACACCTGCGCCCCGAAGAAACGATCATCGGCGCGTTTCGCGACAAAATGGCGATGGAGGCGGCGCAACAAGAGCAATACGTGGACCTGCGTGACAAGCCCGCGATGGGCCTGTGTGGCACGGTGATCGACCTGCACATGAACGCCGGCCTGATGGCCGATCTGCCTTCGCTGGAAGGGTCCGGTGCCGAAGGTGTCGGGCTGTTTCGCACGGAATTGCAGTTTCTGACCGTCAGCCGTGTGCCCAAACGGGGTGATCTGGCGGCGCTTTATTCGCGCGTGTTGGACGCTGCGAACGGCAAACGCGTGGTGTTTCGCACGCTCGATATCGGGTCGGACAAGGTGTTGCCGTATATGAACCCGCTGGACGAACCCAACCCTGCGCTGGGCTGGCGGGCAATCCGGGTCGGCCTGGACAAGCCCGGCGTTATGCGCATGCAATTGCAGGCGCTGATCCGGGCTGCGGCGGGGCGCAAACTGTCAATCATGTTCCCGTTCATCGCCCAGCTGAGGGAATTTACCGACGCGCGCGAAATGGCCCTGTCCGAGATCGAGCGCGAACGCAGCCTGGGTCATATCCTGCCCGAAGACGTGGAAATAGGCGCCATGCTGGAAACGCCATCTATGGTGTTTGCCCCACAGCAATTCTTTGAAATGGCTGACTTTATTTCCATCGGCGGCAATGACCTGAAACAGTTCTTTTTTGCGGCGGATCGCGAAAATGAACGGGTGCGGCGGCGTTATGACACGCTGAATGTCAGCTTTCTGAACCTGATCGAAGAAATCGTTACACGCTGTGATGCCGCGCGCACGCCGCTGTCTTTCTGTGGCGAAGACGCAGGTCGTCCGATCGAGGCCGCCTGTTTCGCCGCGCTCGGCATGCGTCATTTGTCCATGCGCCCTGCCTCGGTCGGCCCGGTCAAGCATCTGATCCGACGCACCGACATCGAGGCCTTGAAAGGTATTATCGACGAGGCCCGCCTGTCTGGCGCGCAATCGGTACGCCCCGCCGTGCTGGAATGGATGACCCGCAAAGGAAAGTAATCGCCAAGGATTTCTTTTGTACATACTGAAACTCACACGCTGAACTATATATTCTGGTCATGAACATCGTAGTGTTGTTGACCGGTGTTTTCGGTGGGCTGGCCTGTGCGCTTTTTGCCGCTTTCCTTGGATACGGATTTCTCGTGAGTTTTTTGGCTTATGCCATTGGCGGGGCACTGATTTTGTTATTGTCAGCGATCCTGTCAGTCTATGTCAAACCGCGCCCGAGCCGGACCTACTCCCCAAAACCGACAACGGTTCCAGCCAGGGGGGGGTGATTGACGACACCTGTTTGTCAAAGGATGCTGCGGCCTCTGATGCTTCAGACCCTTATGGCCCTTCGGATTGATCCCCAGTTAAAGGTTTGTTCACCCTTTGATGCCACCCTGTTTTGCATGACGCGGAGGACGACATGCATCTGATAAACTTGGCGACCGGCATCATTGGCGGGCTTACGGGCGCAATCTGGATTGCAGGGGGCGGCTATGGGGTTGCGCTTGCTTTTCTAGCCTATGCGCTTTTTGGGGCCATGGCCCTCACCCTGTCACTGGCACTGTCGGCCTTCCGGCCCTTGCCATATCGCCTGGCCAAAGCCCCTGTTGACCTTGGCGTGGCCCATACAAACCTATATGAAACCGGGCGTCCGGGCAGGCGGCCTCAACCACGCGCGCGTTAACCGCATCTTTTCCTTTTCGCGCCACTCTGGTGCGGTGTTAACGGAGGTGATTATGCGGTTCGGCTTTCTTCTTGTCTGTCTAATGGTCGGTGGCGTCATGGCGATGCATGCCTTCCAATGGGGTGTTCCCTTTCTGGTGGTTGTCGTGCTGTATGCGATCTTTGCGTTCTCGATGGCCTTGGTGATTGCTCTGGTCGGCGTGCCACGCACAGCCCCTGAGAAGGCGCCGATCAACCCTTTCGTTTGGCCAGGCCGCTAGAGTGGATCTTGTCTGCCATGTACCGCCGACCGATACAGCCGCTTGACCGGCAGCAGTGGGGTGGCTTGAAGCCTGCACGGATCGACGCCCCCCCAGAAACACGCCACGCGGCCCAGCAAATGCAGGGGGAGAGTCCGCTCTCTATTGCAAGCGTGTGACGTCTCCGCTCACCCCCAGCCAAGCCCCGGGTCGCAATTCCAACCCCAGCACCCGATCCGGGTTGGTTGGTGGCGGCATGATCACACCATCACAGCGCAGAAAGCCGAATTTCCCGTAATACGGCGCATCCCCGACCAGCAGCACGCGGACCCATCCCAGATGAGCCGCGCGATGCAACGCGTCCCGGATCAACAGCCCGCCCAGCCCTTCGCCCTGACGGGTGGGGTGAACGGCCACTGGCCCCAACAACAAGGTTGGCGCCCCGCCGACCCGTACCGGCCAGAACCGGATCGCGCCGCCCAGGATGCCATCGCCATCGCGTGCCACCAGCGCCAGACCCGCGACAGGGTCGACCCCATCGCGCAAACGATACGAAGACAGGGCCTCGCGCCCCGGCGCAAAGCACAGGTCATAGAGCGCCTCGACCTCCCACCAATCGTCTGGTTTTTCGACTTCGAGGCTATACACCCCTGCCCCCGTATGTTTTTTACGTCGAAACGCTGTAACACGGTGCGCAACGTGCCGGAAGGGAAACCCATGTTTTACGAGCCAAAAAACGGCCACACCCTGCCGCATAATCCGTTCAACGCGATTATTACGCCCCGCCCGATTGCCTGGATCGCAACGCAGGACGCGGATGGAAACGACAACTTGGCACCCTATAGTTTCTTCAACGGCGTCGCCTATGACCCACCCCAAGTGATGTTCGCCACCACCGGCGGCAAACCGGACCGCGACCTGGGCAAGGACACGTTGGACAACATCCGCCAGACCGGCGTGTTCTGCATCCATGTGGTCGAAGAGGCCGCGACCGACGCCATGAACATCAGCGCAGGGAGCTATGGGCGCGAGGTGGATGAATTCGCCCGCGCCGGGCTGACACGTACGGGTTGCGAAACCATCGATTGCGGGCGCATCGAAGGGGCCCCCGCCGCGCTGGAATGCAGGTTGACCCAGATCACCCAGCTGCCCGGCGCCGCAAACCACGTCTGCTTTGGCGAGGTCACGGGCATCCATCTGCGCGACGACTGCCTGGTGGATGGCCTGTTTGACGTCACCCGGTTCCGCCCGCTGGCGCGCCTGGGATATCGCGACTATTCGGTCGTGCGTGACACGTTCACCTTGAACCGGCCGGGCGAATAGCGCGGCCGCGCAACATATGGTACACAAGGCCACCCAACCAGGGAGGGTGACGTGAACAAATCGGCTTGAACCCCTTGATCGTAAACACGAAAGGATCGGCCATGCCCTTCACCTTGCCGGACGCAGACCGAGTCCACCCCGTCACCTTGCCTGACGGCAGCCGTCACCCCGGAACCGTGTTCCTGTCCGCTGTGATCGACCATCCGCGCATCACGGTTGGGGATTACAGCTATGCCTCGGATTTCGACCCGCCCGCCGCCGAAGGCTGGGCCGCACGGCTTGCGCCGTACCTGTTTCCCATGTCCAAGGACCGCCTGAGCATTGGCAGGTTCTGCCAGATTGCCCATGGGGTGCGCTTTGTCACGGCCTCGGCCAACCACGCTTATGACGGGATCACCAGCTTTCCGTTTGCCATCTTCGCGCTGGACAAACAGAGGATGGAGCAACCCGATTGTCGCAATACCATCGTCGGGCATGACGTCTGGATCGGTTATGGCGCGATCATCGGACCCGGTGTGCGGATCGGCAATGGGGCGATCATTGGCGCGGGCGCGGTGGTGCGCCGCGATGTGCCCGATTATGCCATTGTCACGGGAAACCCGGCCCAGGTGCAACGCCTGCGCTTCAGCGCTCAGGACATCGACCGTCTGACCCGTTTGGCCTGGTGGGACTGGCCCCCGGATCGGATCGCTGCCGCCCGCCCCGCATTAGAGGCCGGCGACATCACCTTTTTGGCGCAGCTGGCGCCTTAGTGGCCGCCCAGAATGCCCGTGCGCACGGAATAGTCGGCGGCGATTTCGTAATCCGGGTCGTCATCGCTATCAACCATCAAGTGGCCCGCTTTTGTCAGCAGTTCGTGACAATCCCGGCTGAGGTGGCGCAACTGAATGCGCTTCCCAGCGGCCTCATATTTCAGGGCAACGGCTTCGATGGCTTGCAACGCGGATTGGTCCACCACGCGCGAATCTGCGAATTCGATCACCACGTTGTCGGGGTCTTCGTTCACGGTGAACAGTTCGATAAACCCGTCTGCCGAGCCAAAGAACAGCGGACCCTGAATGCGATAAACTTTGCCGTCGGCGTCGGTTTCAAATGTTTCAGCGTGGATGCGCGACGCGTTGTTCCAGGCATAGGCCAGGGCGGAGACGATCACGCCGACGACCACGGCAACGGCCAGGTCTTCGTACACCGTCACGGCCGTCACCAGGATGATGACAAAGGCATCGGTGCGCGGCACGCGGCGCAGGATTTTCAGGCTATTCCAGGCGAATGTGCCAATCACCACCATGAACATCACCCCCACCAAAGCGGCCAGCGGGATCTGTTCGATCAGGGACGAGGCAACAACGATAAACGCCAGCAGGAACAGTGCGGCAGCAATGCCCGCAATCCGCGTACGCCCACCCGATTTCACGTTGATCATCGACTGGCCGATCATGGCGCAACCACCCATGCCGCCAAAGAACCCGGTCAACACATTGGCCGCACCTTGGGCGATGCATTCCTGTGATGCCCCGCCGCGACGACCGGTCATTTCACCCACCAGGTTCAGCGTCAACAGGCTTTCGATCAGACCAATAGCCGCCAGAATAACCGCATAGGGAAAGATGATCTTCATCGTTTCCAGCGTCAACGGCACGGTCGGAATGTGGAAGGACGGCAAGCCCCCTTCGATCGAGGCCAGATCGCCAACGCGCGGCACATCAATGCCGAATGCAATGACAACAATGGCGACAATGCCGATACCTGCCAGCGGTGCAGGGATCAGTTTGGTGACCTTGGGCGTGGCCCAGATGATAAACATGGTCAGCCCGACCAGCCCCAACATCATGTAAAGCGGCGTGCCCGACAGCCATTCCCCAGCCGTGGCCGTGTGACCCGAGGTGGTGACCGATCCCGGCACTTTGAACTGCGTCATCTGCGCCAGGAAAATCACGATCGCCAGCCCGTTCACAAAGCCCAGCATCACCGGATGCGGCACAAGGCGAATGAACTTGCCCCAGTGCATGACACCCGCAAAGACCTGCAACAGGCCCATCAGAACGACCGTGGCAAACAGGTATTCAACGCCGTGCTGCGCGACCAGCGCCACCATGACGACGGCCAGTGCCCCTGTCGCGCCCGAAATCATGCCAGGCCGTCCGCCAAAGACTGCGGTGACCAATCCGACCAGAAAGGCCGCATAGAGGCCAACCAGCGGATGCACACCAGCAACAAAGGCAAACGCCACCGCTTCGGGCACCAGCGCCAGGGCGACAGTCAGACCGGAAAGCAGCTCGATCCGGATACGGCCAGCGTTCAGCGGTTCACCCTGGCTGAGGCGCAGATCGGGTTTCTGAATACGGGCGGCATAGGAGGCCAGAAGGGCTCGGGGCAAGGGTTCACCTGTTCATGTTGGGATGTTGGCGCAAACTTTCCCTGCCGTTTAACGGCAAAACGTCGCAGCGCCAAGGGGGAATGGCGGCGCGGGCCATCACGGGGATTTCGGTTGAATTCCTGCGCCGCCTTTGCCACCACTTGGGAAACCAGCTTGGAGACGGACATGGACACGATGATTGGCGTAATCGGCGGCTCGGGCCTGTATGAAATCGACGGATTGCAGGACGCGCAATGGGTCACTGTCGGCACGCCTTGGGGCGCACCGTCTGACGCCATTTTATGCGGCACGCTGGACGGCGTGAAAATGGCCTTTCTGCCCCGTCATGGCCGTGGCCATGTGCATTCGCCCACGACAGTGCCCTATCGCGCCAATATCGACGCGCTGAAACGCCTGGGGGTCACCGATGTAATCAGCGTGTCCGCCTGTGGGTCGTTCCGCGAAGACATGGCGCCGGGCGATTTTGTCATCGTCGATCAGTTCATTGACCGCACATTCGCGCGCGAGAAAAGCTTTTTCGGCACCGGTTGCGTGGCGCATGTTTCGGTTGCCCACCCGACCTGCCCCCGCCTGTCCGAGGCCTGCCACACCGCCGCCATTGACGCAGGCATCACGGTGCATATGGGCGGCACATACCTGGCAATGGAGGGGCCGCAGTTCAGTTCCGTCGCCGAAAGCCGCATGTATCGCGACAGCTGGAAGGCCGACGTGATCGGCATGACCAACATGCCAGAGGCGAAACTGGCGCGCGAGGCCGAGCTGGACTATGCCTCGATCGCGATGATCACCGATTACGACAGCTGGCACCCGGAACATGGCGCAGTCGACATCTCGGATATTGTCGCGACGCTGACGGGCAACGCCGATAAGGGCCGCGCCCTGGTCAGCCGCCTGCCCGCCCTGTTGGGGCCCGACCGCACGCCCTGCCCGCACCACTGTGATCGCGCCCTGGAATACGCCATCCTGACCGCGCCCGACAAACGCGACCCCGCAGTGCTTGCCAAACTGGACGCCGTGGCAGGTCGGGTGCTCTGATCTGCGCAGTTCGCCTCATCGGATTATCATACAGGGCTTTTCCAGGCGGAAAATCGCTGGACCTGCGCCCCGTTTGTCGAACAGTCAGGCATGGTGGGCAAGACGGGGACACCGGGCAGGCGCACTGGGCAGGCGCAAAGTGCTGAACGTCACCACATCCTGCTCACGCACACCCCCGACACGCTGGCCGGGCCGCCAGTTAGCCCGGGCCGAACAACGCCTTGGCGGCTCGGCGACGCGTAACCCGCGCCCCCTGCGGCCACGCGCCCCTTGCGTGGGCCGGGGGGATCGGTCAAGACAGGGCGACCTCCGCAGACCAGCCGCAACAAGGGCCGACCGATGACCAAACGCAAAGACGTCAAGGACTACATCCGCACCATCGTGGATTTCCCCCACGAGGGCATTTTGTTTCGCGACGTGACCACGCTGTTTGCCGACCCGCGCGGCATGCGCATGACGATCGACCAGCTGCTGCACCCCTATGCGGGCATGCAGATCGACAAAGTCGTCGGGCTCGAGGCGCGCGGTTTCATCCTGGGCGGCGCGATTGCACACCAGTTGACCCTTGGCTTCGTACCGATCCGCAAAAAGGGCAAACTGCCCGGTGCGGTGCTGTCGCAGGCCTACACGCTGGAGTATGGCGAAGCGGTGATGGAAATCCACGACGATGCGATCCAGCCCGGTGAGAAAATTCTGGTGGTCGATGATCTGCTGGCGACCGGAGGCACGGCCGAGGCCGGGATCAAGCTGATCGAACGGCTGGGCGGCGAAATCGTTGGCTGCGCCTTTGTGGTCGACCTACCCGAGCTGGGCGGACGCAAGAAACTGGAAGACATGGGCATGGACGTACATGTTCTGTGCGAATTCGACGGACTTTAAGTCTCGCGTGAACCCTCCCTTAACTTCTTGGTTCTAATCTGAGCCAGCCTGTCGGGAGCAGGCGCTGCTTGTGCACCGTGTTTACCACGTTGTAACGCCCCGCCTTCACCCAGGGCGGGGCGTTTTCTTTTGCCCTGAACGCTGTTCCTGGGCAGCAGAAACCTGCGTGCGCGCCAGCGCACACCGCTGGTTCACGCCACCGACGGGAAACTGCGTCATACCCCAGCTGCTCCGCTATTATTCGACTAAGGCGAAACTCCATCGCGAGGTCATGCCATTCCACGACGGCGGATTTGATGTTTCGGTCCTTCTTTACCATTGCTGTCACACTGACCACCTTGCCTGCCAGCGCAGATATGCTGATCGTGAACTGGGACTGCGCAACGCCTTCAAAAGCGGAAACGACTTTTGAGCCGGACCTACGTGTTTTCGGCAATCAGGAAAAAGAAATTTGGTCCGAACCATTTGATGCATCCTTCATCCTGATAGATGCCGCACCGGTCCGCGCCCCCACGGGCGTGCAGTTGCAACCGGGCAATGAGGTTACGCTACTGCCCAACTCAGAATGCCCGGTCCGGGTATTCGCTGATTGGATCAAACTGATGACCTCGCCAAGCATTTGGGGGGGTGCACCAAAACTGAGGTTGAGTTGAGCCAATCTCCCTGGCAGCCTCTGACAACCCTGACACGCGACACCACCCCCGTCACCGTCACCGTCATCGTCACCTTCGAATTCGGTAAAAGCGATTTCATTTCTGGTGCGCGAAGACTGGTGATGCCTTTTACAGGAGAGGCCTTGCATCGAATCAAAGTCCAAAATTGCGCGCCCACTTGGCCTGAACATGGGATACTGGTTGGGCGCTCGCCACCTGATGCACCATTTGAGCAGACCGATTTCGCGATAGGAAGCCCTATCGCCTCAGCCCAACACCGCCCCCGGGTTCAAAATCCCCTTGGGGTCCAGCGCGGCCTTTAACGCGCGCATGGCGGCCAGTTTGGTCGGATCTGCAAACCGTTCCAGATCATCAACCTTCAGCCGTCCGACCCCATGTTCGGCGGAAAACGACCCGTCATATTCTTCGACCAGCGCATAGACCGCTTCGGCCACCGCCGCGCGGGCATCGACGAATTCGGATTTCGCACGGCCCTTGGGCGGGAAAACATTGTAATGCAAATTACCGTCGCCCAGATGGCCGAACGCGTTCACCCGAAACGGGCCCTGCGCGGCAACCACAGCCCCGGCACGATCCAAGAACTCTGGAATCACGCTCAGCGGCAGGGAAATATCATGCGAGGACACAGCCCCAAGCCGCCGGTTTGCCTCAGGTATCTCCTCGCGCATCCGCCACAGGGCGGCGCGTTGCGCTTCGGATTGGGCAATCACCCCGTCATGGGCCAAGCCTGCCTCCAACGCGGCAGCGAACAGACCTTCCAGCTCGGTGTCGGCCTGTTGTCCATGCCCCAGCCCCAGTTCGACCAAAACCGCCCAATCGGGCAGGACATCGAACGGCGCGCGGGCCTGACAATCGGTTTCCGCCAGAAACCCCATACCTGTGCCCGAAATCAGTTCAAACGCCGACACACCACTGCCCAACCGGTCGCCTGCCAACGCCAACAGCTTCAACGCCTCAGCGGGCCCTGGCACAACCAAAACAGCGGTGCCCACCGACGCGGGCCGACCAAACAGGCGCAGGCTGGCCGCTGTGATCACCCCCAACGTGCCTTCGGAGCCACACAGTAAATGGCGCAGATCGTACCCCGTGTTGTCCTTGCGCAGCCGTTTCAACCCGTGCCAGATGCTGCCGTCCGCCATCACGGCCTCAAGCCCCAAACACAGCTCGCGCGCATTGCCGTATCGCAGCACATTCACCCCGCCCGCATTGGTGGCCAGATTGCCGCCGATCCGGCACGACCCTTCCGAGGCCAGAGACAGCGGGAACAGCCGCCCTGTCCGTTCGGCGGCGCCCTGGACATCGGCCAAAATGGCGCCCGCCTCGGCGATCAACACGTTTTCATCTGGGTATACGGCGCGAATGGCGGCCATGCGTTCCAGCGACAGGATCACCGGCGCAGGGCCCTGTGCCATTACCTGTCCGCCGACCAGGCCCGTGCCGCCGCCATACGGCACAACGCCGACGCGCGCGCCGTTGCAGGCGTGGATCAGGGTGGCGACCTCCTCGGTGGATCCGGGTGCGACCAACAGCCCACCCGCGCCGCGAAACAGCCCACGCGGCTCCTCCAAATAGGCGGGGGTCAGGGGGCGAAACGCCGCGTCGGGCAACTGTGCGCGCAACTGGGTTTCAAAACTGCTATCGGCCGGGTTCAGATCAGACATGGGATGAGTTTGCACGCTATTGCCCAAGGGACAAGCCCGCTGTCACCCAGTCCGCGTGCGCCCGCGTCGATCTGCACGCAGATTGGCGTACAACACGTGGTTGCGCCAGCGCCCACCGATTTGCAAATAGGACTGTGCCACGCCTTCGTATTTAAAGCCGACGCTCTCCAGCAACCCGCGCGAGGGGGCGTTTTCCGGCAGGCATCCAGCCTCAAGCCGGCTGAGGTCAAGATCGGTAAAGGCATAGTGCACCATCGCCTCAAGCGCCTCGCGCATATAACCCGCGCGCGCATGGGGTTCGCCGATCCAATAGCCCATCGTGCCGGCCTGCGCGGGTCCGCGCCGGATGTTGTCCAGCGTCAGGGCACCCAACAGGGCCTGATCGTCGCGGCGCACCAGAAACAACGGCACCGCACTGCCGTTTGTCACCGAACGATTGGCCCAATAGACCCGATTGGTGAAACTTTTGCGCGTCAGATGGTCCGGCGCCCAGGTGGGCTCCCACGGCGACAGAAAATCTCGGCTGCTATCACGCAGAGCGATCCAGGCGCGATAGTCGCCATGCTGCGGTGGACGCAGGGTCAGACGCGGGGTCTCGATCTTCAGTTTCTTGGCAGAACGTCCCAGCATCAGGCGGCCAGCCCCTCCTGAAGTTTCGCAAGGCTTGGCGCCGCGTCAGCCGGGCCATAAACCGCCAAGGCCGCAGCCCCGGGGGCGATCAGGTTGGCGGCAAAATCACGCACGCCCTGAACGGTGACCGCGTCGATCTTGGCAACCGTTTCCGTCAACGGCGGCACACGATCCCAGATCCCGACCAGACGGGCCAGACGTTCGGCGCGGGACGACGGACTTTCCAGCCCCATCAGCAACCCTGCCTTCATCTGGATACGGGCGCGGGCGACTTCGGCCTCGCTCATGTCGTCCGCTGCGCGTTTCATTTCGTCGACCGTGATCGCGGCCAATTCGCCGATCTGCTCGGCAGACGTGCCGGCATAGATCGTCGTCATGCCGGTATCGCTATAGGCACCCGTCTGGGCGAAAATCGAATAGCACAGCCCGCGCTTTTCGCGCACCTCCTGGAACAGGCGGGACGACATGCCGCCGCCCAGGGCATTGGCATAGACCTGCGCCGTGAAGATGTCATCGTCGCGATAACTGGGGCTTTCCAGACCCAGCGTGAAATGCACCTGCTCCAGCCCGGATTTGACTTCGCGCCGCTCGCCGCTGGCAAAGCCCGCCGGTTGGATCAACGCGTCCGTGCCACGTGTCAGCCCGCCAAACATGACCTCGGCCAAACGCATGATTTCGTCGTGATCCACAGCCCCGGCAGCGGCCAGGACCATCCGTTCCGGGCCATAGTGCTGGCCGACAAAGCCCGCCAGATCGTCGCGCGAAAACGCTTTCACGCGCTCTTCGGGCCCCAGAATGGTGCGACCCATGGGCTGATCTGGAAAGGCGACTTCTTGCAGCCAGTCGAACACCACGTCGTCGGGGGTATCCAACGCCTGGCCGATTTCCTGCAAGATCACGCCGCGTTCGACTTCGATTTCATTCGTATCAAACACCGGGTTCAAGACGATATCGCCGATCACATCCAGCGCCAGCACCACATCGGCGCGCAATACGCGGGCGTAATAGGCCGTGACCTCGCGCGAGGTATAGGCGTTGATATAGCCGCCCACATCTTCGATCGATTCAGCGATTTCCAACGCGCTGCGCCGTTTTGTGCCCTTGAACGCCATGTGTTCCAAGAAATGCGCGATGCCGTTCTGGGCCTCGGTCTCGTGACGGCCACCTGCCGTGACCCAGATGCCGATGGAGGCACTTTCCAGCCCGGCCATTGGTTCGGTTACAACACGGAACCCATTGGAAAGGGTGTCGAAATTTACGCTCAATTGCCGGTCCGTTCGCGGATAAGGGTTTGCAGGGTGTCCATGTCATTGGCGACGCGGGTAACGCGTTCGTCGCGTTCAAACAGATCCGCCATGCGCGCAGGCAAAGGCGCGTCCTGACCGCAGGCGCGTTTCACAGCGTCCGGGAATTTCGCCGGATGCGCCGTGGCCAGAGTGATCATCGGGCTATCGCCCAAATGCTCCTGCGCCACCTTGACGGCGACCGCGCTGTGCGGGCACAGGACTTCGCCAGTGCGCAGGTATGTCGCCTTGATCGAGGCCATGGTTTCGTCTTCGCTGGCCCGCCCCGAGGCGAAATTCTCGCGCAGAAAATCCACCGCGCCCTGACTGATCGTAAACCCACCCTTGGACAGGTCGGTCATCTGATCGGCCACCGCCGCGCCGTCCTGCCCATAGGCATAGAACAAGGCGCGTTCGAAATTCGAGCTGACCTGAATGTCCATCGACGGCGAAATCGACGGCGTGACCCCGGCCTTGGTATAGGCACCGGTTTCCATCGTGCGGTGAAGGATGTCGTTCTGGTTTGTGGCGATCACCAATTGGTCAATCGGCAGGCCCATCTGTTTGGCGATGAAGCCCGCGAAAATGTCACCGAAGTTGCCGGTGGGCACGGTAAAGCTGACCTTGCGATACGGCGCGCCCAGGGCGACTGCGGAGGTGAAATAGTATACGACCTGGGCCAGCACGCGGGCCCAGTTGATTGAATTCACACCAGCCAAACGCACACCATCGCGGAAGTCAAAATCGTTGAACATGTCTTTCAGGCGGGCCTGGCAGTCGTCAAAATCGCCGTCCATGGCCAGCGCGTGCACGTTGGCCTCGTCCGGGGTGGTCATTTGACGGCGCTGCACGTCACTGACGCGGCCATGCGGGAACAGGATGAACACATCCACGGCGTCAAGGCCGCGAAAGGCTTCGATCGCCGCCGACCCGGTGTCGCCCGAGGTCGCGCCGACGATGGTCACCTTTTCGCCGCGCTTTTTCAGCGCGACCTGAAACAGCTGACCGATCAGCTGCATGGCGAAATCCTTGAACGCAAGCGTCGGGCCGTGGAACAATTCAAGCAAAAAGTGGTTCGCGCCCAGCTGCACCAAGGGCGCACGCGCCTCGTGACCAAAACCGGCATAGGCCTTTTGGATGATCTCGCGGAACTCCTCATCAGTGAAACTGTCACCGATAAAGGGGCGCATCACGGTAAAGGCGACCTGTTCATACGACTGGCCCGCCAGTCCGGCGATTTCGGCGTGGGACATGGTCGGAATGCTTTCGGGCACATACAGCCCACCGTCGCGCGCAAGGCCCGTCAGCATCGCCTCTTCAAAGCTAAGAACCGGGGCTTGTCCACGGGTCGAGATATAACGCATGTCGTTCGTCCTTATCTGGTCGCGCGCTTCATACGCCAAAGCGCGAAGGCTGTCATCACGATCCATGTCACGGCCAGTAGAAACCATGTCATGGCGTATTCGAAATGGTCGTTCGGGATGCCCTGGCTGGTCACCGGCAAGGGCGTGACGCCCGGGTCGGTGTCTGATCGCGCAATGATCAACACAGGTTCTGCGTTCAGCGCGGCGGCCAAAACATCGACCTCACGCGCATACCAGTAATTCTTGTCGGGCTCATTCTCCGGCGTATAGCCATCGCGTTCATCCGGCCAGTGCAGGTTGCCGGTGATCTGCACCGGGCCTGTTGTGCGGGCGGCATCCTTGTTGACGGCGCGCACAAAACCACGGTCAACCATGACCCGGCGCCCATCGACTGTGAACGGTGCAATGATGCGAAACCCGGCGCCATAGTCGCGCGAACTGACCAGCACGTGCAGCTCGCCTTCGCCAATCTCTCCGGCCACAATGACCGGCAAGAACCGGTCCGCCACGGGATCAGGCGACACAGGCAAAGCGACAGGGGCGGCCAGAATGCTGGCGTCAATCTCCGCCAACACGCCCTGTTTCCAATACAGGCGCTGCATCTGCCAGCTGCCCAGGCTGATAAACACGGCCAGTACGGCCACGGACAGGATCGTGGTGATGACGAAACGCATAGGCCCCTCAAAAGCAAAAGCGCGAGGCCGAAGCCCCGCGCTCATTAAGCGTGTTCTGGTGGCAGGTTCAACCGCCCCAGATGTAGACGGCGGCGAACAGGAACAGCCAGACGACGTCAACAAAGTGCCAGTACCAGGCAGCGGCCTCGAGCCCAACGTGGCTTTCGGGGGTGAAATGCCCCTTGGTGGCGCGCAGCAGGCAGACCGCCAGGAAGATGGTGCCGATGATCACGTGAAAACCGTGGAAGCCCGTCGCCATGAAGAAGTTCGCGCCATAAATGTTGCCCGACAGGCCGAACGCCGCGTGGCTGTATTCATAGGCCTGGAACACGGTAAAGATCATGCCCAGAAGAACCGCCAGCAACAGGCCAGACTTCAGGTCTTTGCGGTTGTTTTCGTGGGCCAGCGCGTGGTGCGCCCAGGTTACGGCAGCCCCCGACAACAGCAGGATGATGGTGTTCATCAGTGGCAGGTGCCAAGGGTCAAAGGTTTCGATACCCGCGGGCGGCCAGATGCCATCAACGGCCGGGCTTTGCGGCCCCATCGGGTACATGGCGTGTTTGAAAAAGCTCCAGAACCAGGCCGCAAAGAACATGACTTCGGACATGATGAACAGGATCACGCCATAGCGCAGGCCGATTTTCACCACCGGGGTGTGGTCGCCGGTTTCACCTTCGTGCACCACTTCGGCCCACCAGGCAAACATGACATAGAGCACACCCAGAAACCCGGCAATAAAGATGTACGGATTACCCTGTGCCATCCATTTCACCGCCCCAAAGAGCATGACAAATGTGGCAATGGACGCCAAGAGCGGATGGCTCGAGGGCGGCAGGATGTGATAGTCGTGGTTCTTAGCGTGCGCCATGCGGTCTGTGTCCCTGATTATTGGTCCGCCCCGCCCGTCGTCGCGAGATCCAGCTGAGCCAGTTCCTCGGGCAGTTCGGTTTCGTGAAAAGTGTAAGACAGTGTGATGACGCGCGCAAACTTTGCCTCGCGATCATCCACGATTTCGGGGTCGACATAAAAGGTCACGGGCATGGTGACCCGTTCGCCCGGCTGCAACACCTGTTCGGTGAAACAGAAACAGTCGATTTTGGAAAAATAGTAGCCCGCCGAATAGGGGGCGACGTTATAGCTGGCCGTGCCCGCAATGGGCTTGTCGGTCGGATTATAGGCCTCGTAAAAGGCCAGGCCTGTCTCGCCGATGCGCAGCTCCATCTCGCGCTGCATCGGTTTGAACTCCCACGGCATGCCGGCTTCGACATTGGCGTCAAAGCGGATCGTGATGGTTTGCTCCAGCACGGTGTCGGACCCTTGCGACGCGGTCTGCGTCACGCCGCCAAAGCCGGTGACCCGGCAAAACCAGTCGTAAAACGGCACACTGGCCCAGGCCAATGCGCCCATCAAGACCACCACGCCCACCATTTTGGTGGCGGTCTTCTGAGGGGCACTCAGGCTCATTGGGTCTGCTCCGACGCGGGCAAAGTGTTGGGTTTCGGGCTGGTCACCTTGGCGATGGTCAGGAAATAGACCAAGGCGACAAAGCCGATCAACACCAGACCCAGGCCGACATTGCGACCCAAACGGCGTTGGTGGATTTCATGTTCTGCGCGAATGGCCATATTACCAGCCCCCCATACCAAAGGGTTTCAGGCTGGCTTCGACCAGCAGGGCACCATAGTGCAAAAACAGATAGGCCAGCGACAGTTTGAACAACCCGCGTTCGGCCTTGTGCTGATCCGCGTCGCTGTCGTCATCCGTGCGATGCCAGACATCATACGCGCCTTTGATGAACATCACGTTCAACACCACCGCGATGACCATATAGATCGGCCCACCGATCGAGGTCAGCCCCAGCGCAAGCGCCACGGCAGCCAGGGCAAACGTATAGCCCAGGATATGCGCGCGCGTCGCCTTGCGCCCGTGGGTCACGGTCAGCATCGGCACGCCAGCATTGGCATAATCGCCCTTGGTGAACAGCGCCAGCGCCCAGAAGTGGGGCGGTGTCCAGGCCAGGGTCAGGGCAAACATCAGGATAGATTCGATCGACACGCCACCGGTTGCCACGGCCCAGCCGATCATCGGGGGAAACGCCCCCGCTGCACCACCGATGACGATATTCTGCGGCGTCCAGCGCTTCAGCCACATCGTATAGATGACCACGTAAAAGAAGATGGTAAAGGCCAGCAACGCCCCGGCCATCATATTGGCGGCCAGCGCCAGCATGACGACGGCGATGCCCGACAGAGCCACGCCCAGGCCCAGCGCCTCGCCCTCAGTCACCTTGCCCGACGGGATCGGGCGCGACTGCGTGCGCTTCATCTTCCGGTCGATATCGGCGTCCCACCACATGTTCAGCGCACCAGATGCGCCGCCGCCAAGGGCGATGAACAGGATTGAGGCCAGTGCCACCACCGGATGCACCGACACGGGCGCGACCAACAGGCCAACCAGCGCGGTAAAGACCACCAGTGACATCACCCGCGGTTTCAGCAGGGCGTAATAGTCGCCGAACCCGGCTTCGTATTGGCCGGTCTGGGTCGTGTTGTTGATGCTTGCGTCGCTCATGTCGTCCGTATCACGTCAGATGGCTGGGAAAACGGGCGGGCCCCATGCGAAGGCCCGCCCGGCTGTCTGATTATTCAGCTGCGGCCACGGCCATGGGGCGCGGGGTGCCGGCGTATTCTTCGATGGCAGCGTCCAGCCAGGCGTCATATTCGGCCTGCGACACAGCCTTGACCGTGATCGGCATATAGGCGTGGTCCTTGCCGCAAAGTTCCGAACACTGACCGAAATAAATGCCCTCTTTGCCTTCGTCGACTTCGAACCACAGCTGGGCGATGCGGCCCGGCACGGCATCCTGTTTCACGCCAAAGGCGGGGATGGTCCACGAGTGGATCACGTCGGCGCCGGTCACGTTCAGCACGATCGTCTTGCCGGTCGGGATGACCACGGCGGTGTCGGTCGCCAGCAGATATTCGGACTGCGAATACCCGGCCTCTTCCAGCTCGTCGCGCGCCAGCAGGAAGCTGTCGAACGCGAAATCGTGGTCCTGATATTCGTAACCCCAGTACCACTGGTACCCGGTTGCCTTGATATATACGTCACCCTTGGGGATCTGCTGCTGCTGGAACAGAACCGGCAGCGAGAACGAGCCGATGATCACCAGAATAACAATCGGGATCAGCGTCCAGGCGATTTCCACAGCGGTGTTGTGCGTGAAGGTACCAGGCGTCTTGTTTACGCGGTGATTGTAGCGCACGGCGATATAGCCCACCAAACCAAATACGAAAATGCAGATGCCGATGATGATCCACAGGATCAGCATATCCAGCCCTTGCGTCGCGGTTGCAATACTGGTCGCAGGAGGTTGAAAGGCGATGCCACCCGCAACGGGGGCGCCCTTGATCTCCAGCGTTTGTTGCGCCACGGCAGCCGTCGCAGTCAGTGTTGCGGTTGCAGCGGCCAGGCCGGCCGAAAAGGTCATCAAAGGTCGCATGTATCGTTCCTGTTTTTTGGCGCTTGTGACGCGCCTATCGCGGGATGCACCACTATTGTTGTGGGAATCCCGTTGTGTCCCTGCGGTTTGAAACCATATTAGGGGACGGGGAACAAGGAAAATCTGCGCTGTTTTGTCGCCCCCGCATAGTGTCGCAGCGCTAACAATCGGGGTTATCATGTCCGAGGACACAAGATTCAGGCCGTTCGAAACCCTCCTATCGTTGGATGGTGCATTGGCTCAACTGCAATCGGCCACCGCTGGCGCCGACGACGGAGAGCTGTTTCTGGAACGCCGCCGCAGCGAGGTGTTGGTGTTCGATGACGGTCGCGTAAAAACAGCCAGTTACGATGCCTCCGAGGGGTTCGGGCTGCGTGCGGTCAAAGGGGAGGTGTCGGGGTACGCTCATTCGACCGAAATCAGCGAATCAGCCCTGAAACGCGCCGTGGCGACCACGCGGCTGGCGGTGGGCGATGGCGGCGGCACCCTGGCGGATGGCCCCTTGGCGACCAACCGGCGACTTTATACGGACGCCGATCCAATGGCCGACGCCGAATTTCCGGTGAAAATCGAAACGCTGCGTGAAATCGACGACTTCGCCCGCAGTCTGGACAAACGCATTGTCCAGGTCAGCGCCAATCTGGCCGCCACCCTGCAAGAGGTGCACATCCTGCGCCCCGACGGCACGCTTGTGTCAGACACCCGCCCGATGGCGCGGCTGAACGTGTCGGTGATCGTCGAACAAGACGGGCGGCGCGAAAGCGGTAGTCATGGCGGCGGCGGGCGCATTGGCCTGTCGGGCCTGATGCAACCTGACCACTGGCAGGGCGTCACCCGCGAGGCCCTGCGCATCGCACTGGTGAACCTCGAGGCCGTCCCCGCCCCTGCGGGGCAGATGGACGTGGTCCTGGGCTCTGGCTGGCCCGGCATTCTGTTGCACGAGGCCGTGGGTCACGGGCTGGAAGGCGATTTTAACCGCAAAGGAACCTCGGCCTTTTCCGGCCTGGTGGGCACGCAAGTCGCCGCCAAGGGCGTGACCATTGTTGATGACGGCACGATCCCGGATCGGCGCGGGTCGATCACGGTGGACGACGAAGGCACGCCCTCGACCCGCAACGTGTTGATCGAAGACGGCGTGCTGGTCGGATACATGCAAGACCGCCAAAACGCGCGCCTTATGGATGTGGCCCCGACCGGCAACGGACGGCGCGAAAGCTTTGCCCACACGCCCATGCCGCGCATGACCAACACGGTGATGGAAGCCGGAGACGCGACCCGTGACGAGGTGCTGGGTGAACTCAGGGACGGCATCTATGCGGTCGGTTTTGGCGGCGGTCAGGTTGACATCACCAATGGCAAATTCGTGTTCTCCTGCACCGAAGCCTATCGCGTCGAGAACGGCAAGATCGGCGCCCCGGTCAAGGGCGCGACCCTGATCGGCGACGGTCCCACGGCAATGAAACAGATCCGTGCGATCGCCAATGATATGGCGATGGATCCCGGTGTGGGCACCTGTGGCAAGGCCGGGCAATCAGTGCCGGTTGGTGTTGGCCAGCCGACGCTGTTGATCGGTGGGCTGACGGTTGGCGGCTCTGCCGCCTAGGAAACACGCGCCCCCGTCCAGTACGGCACGGGGGCACGCTATCAGGCGCGCATGTTCGCCTTTGTTCCTGCTGATTCACAGGCTGTTAACCAATTCCGCCGTATGGTTAATCTGCAAGAGACGGAATCAGGTATCGGCCCAGTGGATTTATTCCCTTCCCCCCACCCCCTCACCCCACCCCTCAGTGCGGAAGATGAGGCCGCCTGGCTCCGCCTCTTGCGATCACGCCGTGTTGGCGTGGCCACATTTTTCCGACTCATGACCGAACATGGCACCGCCCAGGCCGCGCTTCAGGCCCTGCCTGAGGTCGCCGCAGCCGCCGGTGTGAAAGACTACCAGCTCTGCCCCCTGGCCGTGGTCGAAGACGAGCTGAAACGCGGCCGGTTCGCGGGCGCGCGTCTTGTCGCCTGGGGGGCGTCCGATTATCCCGCCGCACTTATGGACATTCCCGATGCCCCGCCGCTGCTTTGGACCATGGGCGACACGCAACTGCTGCAAAAACCCATGGTGGCCCTGGTCGGTGCACGCAATGCGTCATCCTTGGGCACCCGCATGGCCCGCAAGTTGGCCGCCGATCTGGCCGACGCGGGGTTTGTCGTCGTCTCGGGCCTGGCGCGCGGTGTGGACACCGCCGCCCACAGTGCCGCGTTGGAACATGGCACCACAGCCGCTGTCCTGGCCGGCGGGGTCGATGTGATATATCCGACTGAAAACACGGTTCTGGCCGAAGAAATCGCCCGCCAAGGCATCCGCATCTCGGAACAGCCTATGGGGCTTTCGCCAATCGCGCGCCATTTTCCGCGCCGCAATCGCATCATCTCGGGCCTGGCGCGCGCGGTCGTGGTGGTCGAAGCTGCGGCGAAATCCGGCACCCTGATCACCGCCCGCAACGCCTTGGACCAAGGGCGCGATGTGCTGGCGGTGCCGGGCCATCCGTTTGATGCCCGCGCCTCAGGTTGCAACATGCTGATCCGCGACGGGGCCGCCTTGATCCGTGGCGCCAATGACGTGATCGAAGTGATCGGTGCCGCGCAAGACACAGCCGCCGCGCCCCAAGCGACCACAGACACCACAGACGCCACACCCGCCCACGCCCCCGCGCCAACACCGATGCCCACGCGCAGCCATGCCGAACACATGTCACTGCACCAGCAAATCCTGGATCGTCTGGGCCCCAGCCCCATGGCCGAAGACCAGTTGATTCGCGATATCGGTGCCGAAGCCCGTCACATCAGCCAGGAATTGACCGACCTGGAACTGGACGGTCAGATCACCCGCCAACCCGGCGGGTTGCTGTCGCTGTCCAACTGAGGCGACACATTCGGGGCGTCGTGACGGGATGGCTCGCCCCCCCCGGCGACCTGGACCATTGCCTCGTGCCGCAATTTCGCATGAAACTGCCGCTCCCCTCAGGGGCGCCCGCCGTCAATTCTTTCGCAAATGTTACAAGCCACTTGCGCTGCGATGCAGCATGGCTATAGATCGGTAAGAACTTCTTACCAATACAGACGGGGGAGCCTGCAATGCCTGAATTCTCAAAAATCCTGATCGCGAACCGTGGGGAAATTGCCATCCGCGTGATGCGCGCTGCCAATGAAATGGGCAAGAAGACTGTCGCCATCTATGCCGAAGAAGACAAGCTGGGCCTGCACCGGTTCAAGGCGGACGAGGCCTATAAGATCGGCGAAGGCATGGGACCGGTCGCCGCATATCTGTCGATTGATGAAATCATCCGCGTCGCCAAGGAATGCGGGGCAGATGCGATCCACCCCGGCTATGGCCTGCTGTCGGAAAACCCCGATTTTGTGGACGCTTGCGAAGCAAACGGCATCACTTTCATTGGCCCGAAAGCCACCACCATGCGCGCGCTTGGTGACAAGGCCAGCGCCCGGCGCGTCGCGATCGAGGCGGGCGTGCCCGTCATCCCGGCCACCGAAGTTCTGGGCGACGACATGGACGCGATCCGTGCTCAGGCGGCCGAGGTCGGATACCCCCTGATGCTGAAAGCCAGCTGGGGCGGCGGTGGGCGCGGCATGCGCCCGATCCAGGGGCCTGATGAACTGGAAGAAAAAGTTCTGGAAGGCCGTCGCGAGGCCGAAGCGGCCTTTGGCAATGGCGAAGGCTATCTGGAAAAGATGATCATCCGCGCCCGCCACGTCGAGGTGCAAATCCTGGGCGATAGCCACGGTAATATTTACCACCTGTGGGAACGCGACTGTTCGGTGCAGCGTCGTAACCAAAAGGTCGTCGAACGCGCGCCCGCGCCATATCTGAGCGAGGCCCAGCGCGAGGAAATCTGCAATCTGGGCAAGAAAATCTGTCAGCACGTGAATTACGAATGCGCTGGCACGGTTGAATTCCTGATGGATATGGAGACCGGCAAGTTCTTCTTCATCGAAGTAAACCCGCGTGTTCAGGTTGAACATACGGTGACCGAAGAAGTTACCGGCATCGACATCGTGCAGGCCCAAATCCGCATCGCCGAGGGAAAATCGCTGACCGAGGCGACGGGGGTGGCCAACCAATATGACGTAAAACTGAACGGTCACGCGTTGCAGACCCGGATCACCACCGAAGACCCACAGAACAATTTCATCCCCGATTATGGCCGCATCACGGCCTATCGGTCGGCCACCGGCATGGGCATCCGCCTGGATGGCGGCACGGCCTATGCGGGCGGCGTGATCACGCGGTATTATGACAGTTTGCTGACGAAAATCACCGCCTGGGCCCCGACGCCCGAGGCCGCGATTGCCCGCATGGACCGCGCATTGCGTGAATTCCGTATCCGGGGTGTTTCAACGAATATTGCCTTCGTGGAAAACCTGTTGCGTCATCCGACCTTCCTGTCGAACAATTATTCGACCAAGTTCATCGACGAGACGCCTGACCTGTTCCGGTTCAAGAAACGGCGCGACCGGGCGACGAAAATCCTGACCTATATCGCGGATATCACGGTGAACGGGCACCCCGAAACCGAGGGCCGCGCCCTGCCCCATGCCGAAGCAAAAGCCCCAAAACCGCCCGCGTTGCGCGGCACGCCCATCAAGGGCACGCGCAATCTGCTGGAGGAACAAGGGCCGCAAGCCGTGGCCGACTGGATGGCGGCACAGCCTCAGTTGCTGTTGACCGACACGACCATGCGCGACGGGCACCAATCGCTGTTGGCGACCCGAATGCGGTCGATTGACATGATCGCCGTGGCACCGGCCTATGCCGCCAACATGCCTCAGCTGTTCAGCGTGGAATGCTGGGGCGGCGCGACGTTTGATGTGGCCTATCGCTTCTTGCAGGAATGCCCGTGGCAGCGTCTGCGCGACCTGCGCGTGGCCATGCCGAATGTCATGTCGCAGATGTTGCTGCGCGCCTCGAACGGCGTTGGATACACGAACTATCCCGACAATGTGGTGCAGGAATTCGTACGTCAAGCGGCAGAAACAGGCGTGGATGTGTTCCGCGTGTTTGATTCACTCAACTGGGTCGAAAACATGCGTGTCGCGATGGACGCCGTCGTCGACGCGGGCAAGGTCTGCGAAGGCACGATCTGTTATACCGGCGACATTCTGGACCCGAACCGCGCGAAATACGACCTGCAATACTATGTAAACATGGGCAAAGACCTGCGGGATGCAGGCGCCCATGTGCTGGGCCTGAAAGACATGGCAGGGCTGTTGAAACCCACCGCCGCAGGGGCCTTGGTCAAGGCGCTGAAGGAAGAGGTCGGCCTGCCGATCCATTTCCACACCCACGATACATCGGGCATCGCGGGGGCCACGATCCTGGCCGCCGCCGCGGCTGGTGTGGACGCGGTCGATGCAGCCATGGACGCGTTTTCCGGTGGCACGTCACAGCCCTGCCTGGGGTCCATCGTCGAAGCCCTGCGCCACACCGATCGCGACACCGGCATCGATATGGCGGCGGTGCGCGACATTTCGAATTATTGGGAAGGCGTGCGCGGCCAATACGCGGCGTTTGAAAGCGGGCTCCAAGCCCCGGCCTCCGAGGTCTATCTGCACGAAATGCCCGGTGGCCAGTTCACCAATCTCAAGGCCCAGGCGCGCAGTCTGGGGCTGGAGGACCGATGGCACGAGGTCGCGCAGACCTATGCCGACGTGAACCAGATGTTCGGCGATATCGTCAAGGTCACGCCCAGTTCCAAGGTCGTTGGCGACATGGCGCTGATGATGGTCAGCCAGGGGCTGAGCCGCGACGAGGTCGAAGCGCCCGACACCGACGTGGCCTTTCCCGACAGTGTCATCGACATGATGAAGGGCAACCTGGGCCAGCCCCCCGGTGGCTTCCCGTCCGGGATTGTCGACAAGGTCCTGAAGGGTGACAAGCCCGACACCTCGCGTCCCGGCAAGCACCTGAAACCGGTCGACCTGAAGGCCGCCCGCGCTGAACTGTCGGCCGAGTTGGACGGCCTCACAGTCGATGACGAAGATCTGAACGGATACCTCATGTATCCCAAGGTATTCCTGGATTACATGGGGCGTCACCGCCTCTATGGCCCAGTGCGCACCCTGCCGACGCGCACCTTCTTTTACGGCATGGAGCCGGGTGAAGAAATCAGCGCCGAGATCGACCCCGGCAAGACGCTGGAAATCCGCTGTCAGGCCGTGGGGGACACCAGCGAAGAGGGCGAGGCCAAGGTGTTCTTTGAGCTGAACGGCCAGCCCCGCGTGATCCGTATCGCCGACCGCAAGGTGAAGGCGACGACCGTGGCCCGCCCCAAGGCCGACCCGACCAATGCGGACCACATCGGCGCGCCCATGCCCGGTGTTGTTGCCAGCGTCGCCGCCACCGTGGGCAGCAAAGTACACGAAGGCGACCTGTTGCTGACCATCGAAGCCATGAAGATGGAAACCGGCATCCACGCCGAACGCGACGCGGTGATCAAGGCGGTGCATGTCACCCCCGGCACACAGATCGACGCCAAGGACCTGTTGGTCGAACTGGACTGAAACGGCCAGGGTCCGGCATAGCGCCGGGCCCGCCCCCCTGCATTCTTTGCGCCAACCCCGCCCCTGCATTCTTTGCGCCAGCCCCGCCCCTGCCTTGCCGGAGGGTCAATATTGACAGCAGGGCAACGCGCCCCGCACCCTGCCGCATCAAACGCGACAGGAGAGATCAATGGTTACCATCACCGCGCTCTATGCCGGCATCGCCGCCCTTATGCTTGTCTGGTTGTCCCTGCGGGTCAGCCTGCGCCGCATTGCGCTGAAATCCTCGTATGGCGATGCCGGAGACCGGCAACTGGGCACGGCAATCCGGCTGCAAGGCAACTTCACCGAATACGTGCCCATGGCACTGATCCTCATGGCGCTGGCCGAACTTCAGGGCGCGCCCGGGTGGGTCATACATGGCTTTGGCACCGCCTTGATCGGGGCGCGGATTGTCTATTTCATCGGCTATGGCACCACGCCGCCCAAACCCCTGTTGCGCCAAATCGGCATGACTGTGACCTATCTGCTTTTGCTGGTCGAAGGCCTTGCGGTCCTTGGCCACGCCGCCCTGTAACAGCCACCGCATTTTTTTTCCCGAAATCGCAATTTTACCCTTGCGGCGCGGGGCCAGACTGAATATCTCACGCCTCACCCAAGGAAGCGGGCGTAGCTCAGGGGTAGAGCATAACCTTGCCAAGGTTAGGGTCGGGCGTTCGAATCGCCTCGCCCGCTCCAACAAACAAAACGGCCTTCGGTTTCACACCGAGGGCCGTTTTGCTTTTCCCCGTCACTGCACAGGCATTCGTGAAAATGATCCGGAATTCCGATGCTTTTCCACTTGCGCCCCCCGGCCAGAGACCTTATTCACCGCCTCACCCAAGGAAGCGGGCGTAGCTCAGGGGTAGAGCATAACCTTGCCAAGGTTAGGGTCGGGCGTTCGAATCGCCTCGCCCGCTCCAACAAACAAAACGGCCTTCGGTTTCACACCGAGGGCCGTTTTGCTGTTGGGGGTGGTCAGACCGGGTGTGATGTCTGATTGCGATCACTGCGCGGCAATCTCGCGCGCGGCAATCTCGTGAATCATGGACCGGATGCGTGCTTTGACCTTTTCGTCACCGATGCACGACAGCGCCTGTGCTGCGCGCGCTGTGCGTTCGTCCATCAACTGGGCATCGCCCGGGACATTGTCCAGCCCGTCGAAAAATCGGCCCGGATGGACCCCCAAAAGTTGAGCAATTTCATACAGTTTGCTGGCCGAAACCCGGTTGTGCCCGGTTTCGTATTTCTGCAACTGCTGAAATGACAGGCCCAGCTTGGCGGCGACATCCGCCTGGGTCATGCCTCGCAACAAACGGGCTTCTCTGATTTTGCGCCCGACATGGGCGTCAACGGGATGGTTCATGCCATATTCCAAATTGGTTTCGCGCATAACGAGAGTGCCCGCGCTGCGCGATGGGGGCAATTGATGAGTTCTATAAGGATAGTGTCTAGAAATGCACCTAAAATGGGTGATATATCACCCATATACCGCATCACCGGAGGATCGCATGGAAACCCCGCCCAGCCCACCGCTGCTCTATGAGATGATGCGATCTTTCGTGTCGCTGGCGACCACGCTGAACCTGTCCCACACGGTGCGCGCGCTGAACAGCACACGCCAAACCGTGCGCCGCCATATCGCTACCCTTGAAGACCACAAGGGCGGCCCGCTGTTCTTGATCGAAGATCGGAAATACCACCTGACCCCGCTGGGGGAATACGCCCTGCCTGGCGCAACCGAGCTGATCCTGCGATCCGATGCCTGGCTTGGCGGAATGTCGTCCCATGTCAACGGCCTGCTGCACCTCAACCTCAACCTGACGCCAGAGCATCCTTACCATCTGCAACAGCATTCCCTGCAACACATGTGGACTGGCAGCTCGCCCCTGCTTCAGGAGGCCTTTCGCACATGGGCCCGCGCGGATGGGCTGATCGATAGCGACAGCTATGCGCCGATCCGCCCCTGGCTTATGGTCTTTCGTCGCCACGCCCTGGAATGGATTTGCGTCGATGTTGGCGATAAAAGTTCCTATGCCACCTGGTTCGGCTGGGCCAAACAACGCAGCTCGATCGGGCGACCGATTACTCTCTTGCCCGGGGGCGATGATTTCGGGCGGCTTTTGACGGTGCCGTTTGGCGATGTCCTAACGACCGGCGGGGCGCGGCTGGACCATATCCACACCTACGTGCCCCGGATTGAAAACAACGAAACCGTCGCGCTGGTTCCGATCAGTTACCAGCGCCTGTTGACGGCCTGCCGGTTTCCCGATGGCAGCTTTGCACTGGCCTCCCTTGTGGATCGAACTTTCAACCTGGAAATCGAAGGCGTGAGCGACAGCGAAGTCCGTCACATGGCGCCTGACCTGGTGATGGACGTGGACATACACGCAGACCTGCCCGCGCCCAAAACCGACAGGCCGTAAGGCGCCGAACGCCCTGGATCAAAGCCACACCAGCCAACAAGTTCCATTTGCCGCCTTTTCCCGCGCGCCCTGCCCGCCTATAACGCCACCGAACGACAAAGGATCAGCCCATGCGCACCGCCGAGGTCACACGTAAAACCGCCGAAACGGCGATTTCCGTTCAGGTCAATCTGGATGGCACCGGAGCCTATGACAACCAGACTGGCGTGGGGTTCTTTGACCACATGCTGGACCAACTGGCCCGCCATTCGTTGATCGACATCACCACTCGCTGTCAGGGGGATCTGCACATTGACGATCACCACAGCGTCGAAGACGTGGGCATCGCGCTGGGTCAGGCCCTGGCCCAGGCGCTTGGCGACAAGAAGGGCATCCGGCGCTATGGCGAATGCCACTTGCCGATGGATGACGCCCAGGTGCGCGCCGCGCTGGACCTGTCCGCGCGCCCGTTTCTGGTGTGGAACGTCACCCTGCCGACGCCGAAAATCGGCGCATTCGACACCGAACTGGTGCGCGAATTTTTTCAAGCCTTTGCGACCCATGGCGGCATCACGCTGCACGTCGACCAGATCCACGGCTTCAATTCGCACCACATCGCCGAAGCGGCCTTCAAGGCCGTCGCCCGCGCCCTGCGTCTGGCGGTCGAAGTCGACCCGCGCAAGGCCGACGCGATCCCGTCAACCAAGGGTGCGCTGTAAATGCTGACCGTTGTCATCGACTACGAAAGCGGCAACCTGCATTCGGCTGAAAAGGCATTCCAGCGCATGGCGCGCGAGGCCGACGCGGGCACCGTCGTTGTTACCTCGGACCCCGATGTGGTGGCCAAGGCCGACCGGCTGGTGCTGCCCGGCGATGGTGCCTTTCCGGCCTGCTGGAAGGAACTGTTCGACCACCGCGGCATCTTTGAAGCCGTGGACGAGGCCGTGAACCAAAAGGCCCGCCCCTTCATGGGGATTTGTGTCGGCATGCAGATGCTGGCCAGCGTCAGCCGCGAATATGTCGACACGAAGGGGTTTGACTGGATCAAAGGCGAGGTGGTAAAAATCACCCCCTCGGATGCCACGCTGAAGGTGCCGCACATGGGCTGGAACGATCTGGTGGTCGACACCCCGCACCCGGTGCTGGACGGCGTCAAAACCGGCGATCACGCCTATTTCGTGCACAGCTATCACTTCAAAGTGGCCAACCCGGCTGAACGCCTGGCCCATTGCGATTACGGCGGTGATATCACCGCCATCGTCGGGCGCGACAATATCGTCGGCATGCAGTTCCACCCGGAAAAAAGCCAGTCCGCGGGCCTGCGCATGATCGCAAATTTCCTGCGCTGGCAGCCTTGAAACGCAAAAGGCCGGGCGTGATGCCCGGCCTTTCTGAACTCTTTTCAATAACGCTTACAAGCGCGACCAATCTTGCGACTTGCAAGGGAACCCTACAGACAAGCAACCTTTCATTTTCAGTGAGTCGCCCGACAGGATCAATTTCCCAAAATAGATTTTGTTATTTGATGGGCGCCAGACCTCACCTTCGTATTTCCCACTACCCTGAGCAACCATCCCACGGATAATATCCGTGCCGATATTCGGGCTCTGGTATTCACCATCAGACTTAAACGTGCGTACAATTTTGCCACAAATCTTGGCCCCGCACTGATAAACTTCCACATGGGCATACGCCCCGTCATCGACCTCTGTTTTCCACATGCCTTCCACCGGGTCCGCAAAGGCCGGAAGGGCCATACCGATCACTGCCGCAAAGGCCACCAAAAGTTTTTTCATCATATCCTCCCTGATATTTTCAACATTCTGACCCGCAAGACACGTTTCACGCAACACTGACGTTAAGGCATGCCCCCGCTTGGCAATTCCCCGCGACCATGGCACAAGCCGCGCAAAACCAGATCGGAGAAAGCCATGATCCTGTACCCCGCCATCGACCTGAAAGACGGCCAATGCGTGCGCCTCGTGCGCGGCGAAATGGACCAGGCGACCGTGTTTTCCGACAGCCCCGCCACCCAGGCACGCGCGTTTCAGGACGCGGGCTGCGACTGGATCCACCTGGTTGACCTGAACGGCGCCTTTGCCGGCGAACCCGTGAACGGCGCAGCTGTGGAAAGCATTTTGAACGAAATCACCGTGCCCGCACAGCTGGGCGGCGGCATTCGCGATATGGCCACCATTGCGGGCTGGATCGAAAAGGGCCTGTCGCGCGTCATCCTGGGCACGGTCGCGGTGGAAAACCCCGATCTGGTACGCCAAGCGGCCCGCGAATTCCCCGGCAAGGTCGCCGTTGGGATCGACGCGCGCAATGGCCGCGTCGCCACCAAAGGCTGGGCCGAAGAAACTGACGTGATGGTCACCGATCTGGCGAAATCGTTCGAGGACGCGGGCGTCTGCGCCATCATCTATACCGACATCATGCGCGACGGCGCGATGCAGGGCCCCAACGTCGAGGCCACCGCCGACCTGGCCCGCGCCGTATCGATCCCGGTCATCGCCTCGGGTGGTGTCAGTTCTCTGGCCGACCTGACCGCGTTGAAAAACTGCGGTGCCAACCTGAATGGCGCCATCTCAGGCCGTGCGCTGTATGACGGGGCAATTGACTTGGCAGAGGCTCTGGCCCTGTTGAAATGACCCGACGCCGCATCGCCTTTGCCCTGATCACACTTGGCGTTCTGCCCTTCGTGGTCATGATCGCCGGGTTGGCAATTGCCACGGCCTCTGGCTGCTTGGGCCAGGGAGCAACCTGCACATTGTACCAAACCGACCTGGGGCGCATCACTGTCGCCATGATCCTGGCAGGCTGGTGGTTGATCGTCTCGGCCCCTGTCGGGGTGATCGGGGTCATCCTGTTGGTGGTGGACGCGGTTAAGAAAGGTTAACGCCGGGCGCGTTGCCTTTGCGCCCGGCTTGGCCTATCACGCCTGAAAAGACCCATGAAAGCCCCGGAGGCGACATGCTGAAAACCCGCATTATCCCCTGCCTGGACGTGGCCGAAGGGCGCACGGTCAAAGGTGTGAACTTTGTCGATCTGATCGACGCGGGCGACCCCGTGGAACAGGCGCGTGCCTATGATGCCGCTGGCGCGGATGAGCTGTGTTTCCTGGACATCAAGGCGACCCACGAAAACCGTGGCACCATGTATGATCTGGCGACGCGCACGGCAGAACAGTGCTTCATGCCGCTGACCATTGGTGGTGGCGTGCGCACCCCCGAAGATGTGCGCGATCTGCTACTGGCCGGGGCCGACAAGGTCAGTTTCAACTCTGCCGCCGTGGCCGACCCGGATGTGATTGCGCGATCTGCTGACCGGTTCGGGTCGCAATGCATCGTGGTCGCGATTGATGCCAAGACCGTAAGCCCTGGAAAATGGGAGATTTTCACCCATGGCGGGCGCAAACCCACCGGCATTGATGCCGTGGAATTTGCCCGCACCGTTGTGGCCAAGGGCGCCGGCGAAATCCTGTTGACCAGCATGGATCGTGACGGCACGCGCGCAGGCTTTAACCTGCCGCTGACACGCGCCATTGCGGACGCGGTGCATGTGCCGGTGATCGCCTCAGGCGGGGTTGGCACGCTGGACCATCTGGTCGAAGGTGTCACCGAAGGTCACGCCAGCGCCGTTCTGGCCGCCAGCATCTTTCACTTTGGTGACTTCACCATCCGCGAGGCCAAGGAACACATGGCCGCCGCCGGCATTCCCATGAGGATTTCATGAGCATTCTCAAACAGTTGGAAGCAACCATTCAATCGCGTATCGGGGCGAACCCGGACACGTCTTGGACCGCAAAACTGCTGTCCAAGGGGCCCGAAAAATGCGCTGAGAAATTCGGCGAAGAAGCCATTGAGGCCATCATCGCCGCCGCCAAAAACGACCGCGAGAACCTGACTTACGAGGCCGCGGACGTGTTGTACCACCTGCTGGTCATGCTGGCCGCGCGTGGCATCGCGCTGGACGATGTTTTGGGCGAACTGGAACGGCGCGAAGGCACCTCAGGCATCACTGAAAAAGCCCGCCGCGACTGATCACGCCGCTTTCAGCGTCGGCCGCCCAAACAGAGTCGGCTTTACCGGCCCGCGTGGCACGTTTGCCTGCGCGCGCAGGATCGCAAATATGTTCGGATTGGGTTTGGCCATGGCCAACCTCCATCAACAGCCCCTTTGCCACAGTTTTGCACCAAGGGATGAAGACGGGGTTAACCAACCGGCAAGACAGGTAGGCCCCCAAAAAGACGCGGATATTCGATTGCCGGGCAGCGATCCATAACCACATCCACCCCCGCTGTGTTGGCCTTTTCGGCTGCCGCGTCATTCACGACACCAAGTTGCATCCAGATGGTTTTCAGGCTGGGAATGTCGGCCAGCGCCGCGTCGACGACCGGCCCAACCGCCTCGGACCGGCGGAAGATGTCGACCATATCGACCCCATCGGGCAAAGATGCCAGATCGGGCACGACGGTTTCACCAAACATCTCTTGCCCCGCCAGGCCAGGGTTCACGCCGATAACGCGATATCCCTTGCCCTGCAAAAACCGCGCCACGCGAAAACTGGCGCGTTCGGGTTTGTGGGACAGGCCAACAACCGCGATCACGCGGCTGCGTTTCAGGATATCTTTGATCAATGCGTCGCTCATGCTTGTTCCTTACCACCGGGGCCCGCAAGAAAAAAGCGCCCGGGGGGAACCCGAGCGCCAGTCGTGTGGAACGAGGGACAGTGAAGTGAGACTGCGAAGGTTCCACGCTTCGCTCTCTGTTAAAAGAGATAGGGTCGCTGTCCTGATATGAAAGAGCATGTAAAATACTTGTGAACATGTGGTTAATCGAGCGCTGGAAAGGTTAACCGTTCAGAATGCCCGGCCAGTCCCCATCGGCCTTGGCGATGTTGCCCGGCACGTCTTGCAACCACAGCTCGCGCGCACGCAGCGAGATGTTCAGGTACAAACGGCCCTTATGCACTGTCCAGGCCTCGGGGACCGTGGTGGCGATTGACCCTTTGCTCATCCCATAGGCACAATAGCCACCATAGCGGGGCGCATGTGTATCCGGGTCGGCAAGGAACCGGTCGCGATTGGCAGAGGTGGCGAACAGGACCTGTGCGCCCATCCAGTCGGCGGAAATCGCAGGATCACCCGCCACCGGGGCCGCATCGGTGAAATAGGCGACCGGGTCATAGCCGTGGATCGCGATGCCCCCAAGGGCATAGGCCGACGGCGTGGCGGCGCACGCCATGGCCGGGATCAGAGGCGTTGCCGCCAGTCCGGCCAAAAGAGTGCGTCGCGTCAACATAGGGGATCCTTTCGTTTCCCCCAATCTGGCAAGACGCGGGCGCGTGCGAAACCCGCCTCGCTGTGATGTGATCAGATGTGTGCGCGCGCCGCGTACAGGCCCACAGCGGCGGCATTGGACACGTTCAGCGACCCGAATTCCCGCGCGGCAGGCACTTTGACCAGTTGATCGGCGGTCTCTTTCGTCTTCTCGCGCAGCCCAGGCCCCTCGGCGCCCAGGACCAGCCCGACGGGGCGGCCTTTCAGATCGGCCAAAGCGTCGTCCAGCGTCACCTCGGCCTCGCCATCCAGCGCCAACAGGATGTATCCCATGCGCTGAAGGGTCACCATCGCGTCCGACAGGTTCTTGACCCGCAGATAGGGTTGACGCTCCAACGCACCCGAGGCCGTTTTCGCCAAAGCGCCGGTTTCGGGGGCCGAATTGCGTTGCGTGGCAATCACCGCGCGCGCGCCGAACACCTCGGCCGATCGCAGCACCGCGCCCACGTTATGCGGGTCGGTCACGCGATCCAGCAGCACGACCAAGGGCGCGCCTTCACCGCCGGAACAGACCTCCTCCAGTGAGCCCCAGTTCAGCGGCTTCACCTCAAGTGCAGCCCCCTGATGGACCGAGCCGGGATCAAGCGGCGCGGAAAACTTGCGCGGCTCTTCGATTTCCGGCGTCATGCCTGATTGCGTGATTGCCTCAGCCAGACGATCCGCCGCGTTCTTGGTAAGGACCAGACGCACCCGTTCGCGGGCCGGGTTCAACAGCGCATCACGCACCGCATGCAGGCCGAACAGCCAAACAGTTTCAGCGGCAGCCGCACGGCGCCCCTGCTCTTTTTCGATCACCCACTTGGGTTTTTTCATGGGCCCGGCCCCCTGTTTCATGTCAGACGCAATAGATGCGTCAGACAATGGCCCACCGCAAGGCATTTTCCTGTTGACGAGCGGTTTTGGCACGCGTAATCAGCCCCACACGTTCGGCACGCAAGTGCAGGGCAAGTGGGCGACAGGCCGCAAGGTGTGGCAGGGGACTGTAACTCCCTCGCGGAGACGCACGCCTGGTTCGATTCCAGGGTCGCCCACCACTTACCCGATCAGGAAATGCGAAGAAACAGTGATGCCCCGCGGCATCCGAGCGGTAGATTCTCGCGCATGTGGCGGCAAGTTTCCGCCAACTGGAACCTGTGCGTTTACCTTTCATTGACTAAGACCTGTCAGCAGTGGATCAAGACTGAAATCACTCACTGGGACAGAGAACAACACATGATCCGACTTGCCTCGCTAAAGCGCACAGCGTTTGCTGTGCACATGGCCCTTTTGACCTTTTCCGCAACCCACGCCCACGCGGCCACAACTTGTGGTGACGCGCTTTCGCAGGCCATACCCGAACGATCCGCCCGCGCCGATGGCGGCAGCAACGTGATGGATCGACTGATGTCGTTGGGCGGCAGCGCACGCGATGCGGCCGTGGCCGACGAAGTGCTTGCCGGCAATGTCCCTGCCTCGATGCGCCAACTGACAGCCGTGTCGATGGACGGCCAGACCGCAGATGGACGCAAGGTCAAAGTCACCCTGTGCGTCACGCCTGATTATCTGGCCGTGGGCAGCGATCGTGACAATGTGCGCGTGCCGCTGGGCCTGCCCGCCGCCGCGCGGATTGCCGATGAGCTGGGCTTTTTCCTGCCCACCACACGCATGGTCGACGCAATCTATCAACAGGCCGAGGTGCAGCTGAGCCCCTCGCCGATGGACCCCACCAACGCCATGGTGACCACCGCCTATCTGGTGCGTCACAACATTACCGTGAACGACATGCGCGCACGCCAGACCCGGCGCCTGGATGCGCTGACCGCTGGGCAGAAGAAAGACGTCGTTTTGACCACGCGCCTGTTTGCCAAGCGTGGCAAGGTGGCGATTTACGGCTGGCACCGCACCAACGGGCGGCCGATCCAGCCGCTGTCGACGGTACATGGCGCGGAATATGCAGATTATTCCCACGGTATTCGTCTGGTCAGCCAAACGGCCTTTGTGAATGGCGAAGCGGTTGATCTGGCTGACGTGATGCAGGATCCGCAACTGGCCGCATTGGTCAGCTCGGAAGGTCCGGTCGATCCGGCGCGGCTCCAAGCCTCGCTGTACTAAGCGACCTGCCCTGGCAATTGGAAACGCCCGCCGGATCGGCGGGCGTTTTGCGTTTCACTCAACCGTATTGCAGCAGCGAAATCCCAGGTGGTAATTGGCGTGGCTGGCGGTGCTCATCACCTTCGAGCCATGCCAATAGGGCGCGCGCCAGCGGCACCAATCCTGATGCGCATAGTAGCGGTCGAAAATGAACCAGCTGCCCTTCATTTCGGTGACCCCCAAAGTGGTCGATCCGGTTGACGTCATCTGACTGGGCGACATCGGCAGGTTCATGTGTTCCGCCGCATTGCCATGTTGATCATAGACACCCAAAGGGCTGACACAGTCGGGAAACGCGCCGGTTGGATAGGTATTCGAGCCGCAGGAATTGAAGCCCCCGCCGCCACAGCTGGCCGATTTCGAACTGGCCGCTGCGCAGACCCCTTTCTGATAGGCATCGCCATAGGCCCAAGATTTCGTCGGCGCGTATTTTCCATTGTGCCACCGGGCCATGGCCGCGACCGATCCCAGATCAAAGCGGTAATCGGGCGGGGTCAGTGCGCCGTCACACGCGCCCTCCCATTCATGGGCGTCACACAGGCGTTTGCCCATCGCCGCGCAGACCTGCGCCGCCTCGCGCGCCTTGATCCAGACCACGGGGTACGAGCAGGGAATATTGGGGAATTCAAACATGTCGATACAGGCGGTCGCGTCTTCAGGGCGCTGTGTGGCCGGGTCATACAGCGGCACCATATAGCGTTCGCCACAGATGCGCCGATTGCGCGCATTGTCATAGCTTTCGGGCCCTCCGGGGATGCGGGCGGCGCACTCGGCCGGGCTCATCGGATGGCGGGCAATGGCCGGGTTGCCCTGGCCGGCATATCCAGAGCGGGCAAAGATGGCCTGCAACGCCTGCATCTGCGCGGCGGACGGTTTGTGCACCTGTTCGATCTGGTCAAACATGCGCGCATTCTGCCCGGCCAGGCTTTCGCCCAGTGCGGGCGTGGCAAGCGCCAGCAACGCCATAAAAAAACGGATCATTTCAGTCCCTCCTTCACGGTCAGGTAAAAGAAATCGCGATTGTCGACATAGCCCAGAAACCGCGGGATCACCGCGCCGTCATTGGCGCGTTTTTCGATCAAGGCCATGCCGGGCATCAGGTGTTCGACATGCATCGTATCCTGATCCTGCACAAACAGCGCCAGATGCGTGTGTTCCAGCGCGTTCATGTCCAGCAACATGGCATAATCACAGCCATAGCCCTGGAAGGTGCGCGCCATGGCCGACGGTGTCGCGGTCGAAAAATAGCCATAGATCAGATACCGCGTGTCATCGGTCGTCTTCATGCAGGCCCCCGCGCGCAGGGTGCGCAGGCGGGCCTCGGCGTCGCCCGACCAGTTGCCCGGCCCCCACCTGGTGACCAACGGCCCGGGAATGCCGTCTTCGATCAACGGCACACCATTTTGGCGCGCGTACCGGATGCGTGGCAGCAGGGCGTCGTCGGTCTCGGTCCAGGTTTTCATGCCGATGGTGCCATCGGTCAGAACATACAGCGTCGACAGATGCGGCCATAGCTTGGACAGCACCACGCCGTTTTCCACGAACCCATAGTGGGTGCCATAATTCAGGCGGATATAGTCCCCCCATTTGAACGCGCCGTGTGACCGTTTGAACCCGGCGGTAAACACGCCGACCACACTGTCGGCCAGCTGCGGCGGCACCATGCCCAGCCGCACCAGCGGATTGGAATTTTTCACGCCATCAGGCCCTGGCATGCCCTTGGGGCGCGCATCCCATGGTGGGCGCGGTGACCAGCCCAGGCCGGGGTGATCGGTGCCCGCGGCATATTGCACATCAAACCGCGCCAGATCGAAGGCGACGAAATGCGCGTTGGCGCGCCGTTCGACACTGTCTAACCCGTTGGTCACGCCGTCGCCCGCCAACACCGCATCAGCCACATGTCGCGGCTGAATCGTCGAGGTGAACACACCCTCAAGCCCCGTAATCGGATACCACAGCCCCATGGTCATGTGCTGGCGGTCCGTGCCCTCCATGCCCAGATCGTTATAGGTGGAGACAACAGGGCGGTCCGCCAGCGCTTCGTCCATCAGGGCGGCGCCGGGGCCCAGTTCCAGACGCCCCTGCCCCGTGGCCTGCGTCGCCTCGGAGGTGGTCATTTCACTGTCACGAAAGAACGTGCCCTTGACGAAATTCACGATTTCTTCGCCACCCCAGACGTTTTCACGCAGGAATTCGGTGGTGGCTTCGAGGTTCGAGCGTGACCCCGTGACCCGGTTGCGCAGATAGATTTGCCCGCCACAAAGCGGTGCAAACGGCAGGCCCGTGGCCCGTGCGGTGTCCAGGGGCCGCGTGTCGCCACGCCAAGGCGCGCAGGTCAACGTGCGCGCGTCACGGGTCAGGGTCAACGTCGGCTGTGGTCCGCTCGCAAGCGTCAGGCTCAGACTTTCACGGTCCGGGTTTTCCAGATGCCAGGCGTCCAGAACCTTGCCGTCGGCCTGTTCGATCTGCAACAGAAACCAAGTGTTTACCGCCGGGTTCAGCGAAATCAGACGGACCTGCCGATCCTCGCCCAAGGGCGCGACCATCTCGTGGCGAAACGGCTGAAGCTCGGCCATAGATTTTGGGCGCACGGCCTCAAAGGCGTCGCGTTGGGTTGCCAACTCCGCAGTCGATTGCGCAACCAATGGCGACGATGCACTGCCCGCCACAAGGCACAAGGCAATGGCTTTAAATGAAAATCCTGACAAGACGCAACGCCCCCCTTTTCCATGGTACGCGGTGGCTGACCCCCGCTGCCGTCGAAATCCGATCGCGGTTTTCGACGTACCAGTCATAATTGCGCAACAGCGCTTCTTCGTTCGAATACTGTGGGACCCAGCCCAACGTATCACGGATTTTGTCGGTCGACACGAAACTGTCCTTGGCGGCAGTTTCATAAATCCACTTGTACAGCGGCGACAGGTGCAGCGCCTCGAGCAACCGCAGGGTCCAGATCGCAGGGGTGGCCGGAATGCCAACGATGTATTTGCCATACCCAGCCTGATCCAGGACCACCTGAAAGCTCTGACGCATGGTGCCAAACCGGTCGGCGCCCACGTTGAATGTGTCGTTCACTTTCGTCGTGTCCTCGTTGAGACACAGCCAGATCGCGCGGCACAGGTCTTCGACATCCAGCAGCTGATACAGGTTGCTGCCGGACCCCAAAACGGGAAACCCATGACCATCAAAGGCGAAATCATAGAGCAGCTCGAAGGCACCCAGCCGTTCCGGGCCGACAAAGCTTTTGGGGCGCAGAACGGGCACGCACATGCCCCCCTCGCGATAGGCCTGACAGGCATGTTCGGCCTGAATTTTCGCTTCGCCATAGGCGCCAACACCGACCATCGGGTCATGTTCGAACAACGGATGGTGATCGGGCACGCCATAGACAGCCGTTGAGGATATATGCACAAACCGCGCAATCGCGCGCGTTTGCGCCGAATGCAACAGCGCCTTGGTGCCGCCAACATCGGTCGAATAGATTTCGCTTTCGCTGCACAGCGGCAGGGCGGCGGCGCAATGCACCACCAGATCAACCCCCGCAAACGCCTGGTCATGCAGCGACAAGTCGCGGATATCGCCATGCAATTCATCGATCTGCGCCCGTTCTGGGTAATCGAACGGCGCAATATCCCAAGACCGCACCTCGCAGCCCTTTTGCAACAAAAAGCGGATCAGATTGATGCCCAGAAAACCTGAGCCGCCGGTTACAAGAACGCGCATGTCACCTCCATGGTTGATCTGCTCACAGGAAATTCACCTGCAAGGCTCCGGTTGGCGGAACCTCGTGTCACCCTAGACCAGAATTCGGGCCATTGGGTTGATACACATCAAAGCCCAAGCCCCCTGTGCGGGTCAATCTAATCTGGTATGGTCCGAGTGAACAAACGACAACAAAACGATAAAAACCGGGATACGGGGCCAAGGGATGACAACAGACAGGGCAGATGGGCGGCCTCTGGTCGTGGATCTGGACCGGGCGCTTTTGCGCACCGATCCTGCGCGCGAAGCGTTCTGGGCCGCATTGGGGGACAACGCCCCTGCCACGCTGCGGGCCCGTACGCCTGCGGATCTGGAGGCCATCGCCCCGGTGCGCGCCGACCTTCTGCCCGTGAACCCAACAGCGCTTGAACACTGCGAAAACCGTCAGATTGTGGTGATCTCGGGCGCGGGACAGGCCTTGGCACAGGCCGTGGCTGATGCGCTGGCGCTTGGCGCTGTGACGCTTGAGGTCATCGCCGTCACGCCGGACCGTCCCGACCGCGCAGCAGTGGAACGCGCAGTGGTCGCGCGCTATGGCCCGGCGGGGTTCGACCTGATCTCAGGGGCATTGAGCAGCGCCGCGCTGAAACACGCCGCGCACAAGGTTCAGGACGCAAGCCTGACCACCAGCCCCCGCGCCGCCCTGCGCGAAATGCGCCCGCATCAATGGGCCAAGAACCTGCTGTTGCTGCTGCCACTGTTTGCGGCGCAATCGCTGCTGAGCCCCGCCATTTGGCCCGTCTTACTGGCAATGACCGCCTTTGCCGCCGGGGCCTCGTCGATCTATGTGGTGAACGATCTTCTGGACCTCGAAGTCGACCGACGCCACCCGCAAAAACGCTATCGCCCCATCGCATCGGGCGCTTTGCCACTGCGCCCGGCCATGATGCTGTCAGCAGCCCTGGCCCTGATCGCCCTGGGCCTTTCTGCGGCGGTCAGCCCTGCGGTGCTGGGCCTGGTCGCTGTCTATATGCTGTTGTCCCTGACCTATTCGCTGCGCCTCAAGGCCCTGCGCTGGGTCGATCTGGCGACCTTGGTTGCGCTGTATCTGCTGCGCGTGGCAACAGGGGCCGTTGCGGCGGGCATTGACCTGTCACCCTGGCTGTGGGGCTTTGTCGCCGCCGTTTTCCTGACCCTTGCGGTGGTAAAGCGGCTGACCGGGCTTGCCCGCGCGCGCGATCACGGCCACCTGCCCGGGCGGGGGTACTCCACCGCGCAAATCCCCGCAGTTTTTGCCCTTGGCCTGTCGGGCGCGGCTTTGTCGGTGCTGGCCTTTCTGGGCTACAGCCATTCAGCCGAGGTCACGGCGCTCTATTCAACCCCTTGGCTGCTGCGCCTGATTGCGCCCGCCGTGGCGCTGTGGCTGGTGCGCATGGTGCGTCTGGCCCGCGCTGGAAAAGAGGATTTCGACCCACTGGTTTTCGTGGCCCGCGACTGGCATGGCCTGGCCATCATCGCAGTCTGCGCGGTGCTTTACGGGCTGGCGTTGTAGGGCGTGAACACAAACCGTTTGTCCAGATTGTATTTCACCACATAACCGACAGCCAGACCCAGAACCGCGCCGATCTCGCGGGCAACGTCCGTTTGCCAGATCATCCAGGCGCCGGTTTCCGCACCCCAAAAAATCGCCGTCGTGACGACACCCATCAGCGTATACAGCCCGAATTTCTTCGTATGGGTCGCCGCGCCCGTGGACCGATCAAAAAAGATCCACCGCTTGTCCAACAAGTATTTCACCACCAGCCCGACGCCAGTGCCAACCCCGATCGCCAACACCAAAGCACCCGCGCCCGTCCAGCCGGCCAGAACCAAACGCTGCGCGCCCAGATTGGCCAGCGTCGCGACAACGGCAAAGGCGCCATAGCGCAGGATCAGGGCGGTTGGGGTCAGGGAGGATGGGGTCGGCTGGGTCATGGCCGCAAATGACCACGCGGCGCGCCCTTGCGCAAGGCCCCGCCATCATGCCACATCTGTGCCCACCAAGGAGAGCCGCATGAACATCGCCCATGTCACCGCCCCCGGTCGTGGGGAAACCAACCGCCTGCTGGCGCAGGTCGCCGACGCGCTGGGGCGTGACGGTCTGGCGCTGTGCGGCACGGTTCAGACCGACACGCAAACGCCGCGCTCGCACCTGTGTGACATGGATGTGATCGTGCTGCCCAACGGCCCCGTGGTGCGCATTTCCCAAAGCCTGGGGCCCGAGGCCACGGGGTGCCGACTGGACCCCTCATCGTTGGAAGACAGCGTCGCGCTGACCCTGGCCAATGTGCAGAAAGGCGCCGATCTGATGATCATCAACAAGTTCGGCAAACAAGAGGCCGACGGGCGCGGCTTTCGCGACGCAATCGCCGAAGCCATGGCGCGCGACATCCCCGTTCTGCTGGGCGTGAACGATGCCAATCGTCCGGCGCTCGAGGATTTCTGCGGCGGCGAAGTCACCGCACTGGACCCGACCCTGGACGCTGTCCTGACCTGGGCGCGCGCGCCCTCAGGCTGAGGCCCCCTCGGCCACCGCTTCGCCCACCGCAGCCAGGATCATATCGACTTCCCCTTTGCCCAAGATCAGCGGCGGCGACAGCACGGCCCGATCCCCCACAGTCCGCCCAATCACGCCCTTGCCGACGCATTTGGCAAACACCTTGCCGTCAATCCCATCTGTCGGGCCAACCCCGCCCTGGTCGTCTTGTCCGCCACCAGATCGACCGCCATCATCCCCCCGTGACCCCGCATATCGCCCACCATGGGCAGGTCGCGCAGCCCCTGCCCGCTGGCCTGCATATACGCGCCAACCGCATGGGCATTGCCCAGCAATCCCTCGCGTTCAATGATCTCTACGTTCTTCAACGCGGTCGCACAGGCGACGGGATGGCCAAAGTATGTCAGCCCCATGGAAAACACCCCGCCCTCGCATTGAGGCCGCGAAATTACGTCATAGATCTCATCGAAAATCAGCGTCGTGCTCAGCGGGATATAGCCCGAGGTAATGCCCTTGGCTGACACCAGAATATCGGGCGTATAGTCGAACACATGGCGGATGAAATCCTGCCCGATCCGGTCAAAACTGGTCTTAGTCGCGTGAATGCCGGTCAGCTCTGCCGCCACATAGGTGGCCCCGTGATAGGCATCATTGCGGCTGATGATCATCTTCTTGCGATGCTTGCCGCGTATGGTGTTGTAGAAGTGAACCAAACGCACCGCCGCGTCATTCACAGTCGAGCCCCCACAGGTGTAATAAACGTGGTTCAACCCCTTGGGCGCGTGGATCGCCAGCCATTCGCCCAGGTTTGTCGCCGCGATATCCGCGCCATCGGTGGTGAAATCATCGCGGGTCAGCTTGAAGAAACTGATCGGGTCGGTTTCAAACCTGTCCATCCCCAGCGAGATAATCAGCCCATCGGGGCCGTAGCCCGCGACCTTGCCCAACGCATCCGCCAGGGCCTCACCCTTGAAGCCCTCGGCAAGCCAATCGTCCCAGGCCACTTGCAGAAAACCGACAAGCCCCGCGTCATGCATTGCCAGAATCGGATCCATGCCGAAATCATCGGGCGCATGCACCGCGCCCAGATCGACCGCACACACCCGGTCGATGATGTATTGCGCCCGCGAGGGGCCTTCGAACGGCCGCACCAGCTCGCCGCCGAACAGTTCGGTTTTCGAATTTCGCAGCTGCTGCTTTACGGTAAAAATCGTGTCCATCACGCCCCTGAACGCAAACCGGCGACCCGAAGATCGCCGATGTTTACGCCGTGATCGGCTTACTTTTTCACATTGGTCCAGATCTGATCATAGACGGCCTGAGTGGCTTCGTCACAGACTTCGATAAACGCCCCCGCGCCGGTCACACCCAAAGCATAGCGGGCATAGTTCGACATCGCCGCGACGCTTTCCGGCACAGACAGGAAACCCATGAATTTCAATGCGTTTTCGCGGTTTGGCGCGTCGTTCAGCAACACAACATTATCCATCGTCGCTGTCAGGTTCACCACCATTGGCCGGTTCAGCGCAAAGACGCCGTCTCCGCCCAGACCGTGTGCCTGACCACAACGCTTTGCCACGGAAATTCCTTTTACATGAAGGTACCGGGCCCCCGCATCCGACTGCTGCGTTTGACTGCGGCAAAACCGAGCATGTGATCTGGATCAAAGTGGCATCTCAGATAAATCTTTAGGCAAGACAGCAACAGGAAAGGAGCCCCGGTGCGGCTGACTGTAAAAACCAACCTTGCGATGCGCGTCCTGATGTTTTGTGCCGTGAATCGGGACAGGACCGTGCGCAAATGCGAAGTGGCCGAAGCCTGCAACGCCTCGGCCAATCATCTGGGTGTCATCATCAATCAGCTGGGCCACGGCGGATTTCTGGAAACCACGCGCGGGCGCGGCGGCGGCATCCGATTGCACCGGTCCCCCAGGGAGATCAACGTCGGCGCGGTGTTCCGGCTGTTTGAAAGCGGCCTGCCCTTTGCCGAATGCTTTTCCGCCGCAGAAAACACCTGTCCGATCGCCATGACCTGTCGGCTGCGCGATGCCCTGACCCGTGCCTTGGACGCGTTTTATCGTGAACTGGACGACATCACACTGGACGAATTGATCACCGGCAACACGGGGCTGTTTTCGCTGTTCGACCTTGATGTAATCAACTTTCCGACCTGCTCACAGGCCGAACGCCGCGCCCACGCCCGACCGTCCCTCCCGCCACTGGAAGCTGGCGTGACAATTGGCTAAGCTGCGACAACACCCCAGCCATTCAGGAGGTTCCCATGCCCGCATTTCACCGCTCAGTCGCCCGCCCAATTTCCCGCGCGACGGCCTTGGCCCTTCTGTGCCTTGCGCCGACTTTGAGCTGGGCCGAAACTCCGGCTTCCCCGCGCCAGGCCTTCGAGGCACGCATGGCAGATCCGGCGGCCACCCCCTCGGACCGGATGGAGGCCGTCTGCGCCCTGGCCGAGGTGGCAGATGGCGACAGCGTGCTACCGGTGATGGCGCTGTTGGAACAGGACCTTGTTGATCGGCACGGGTTTTGGGCCTGTGCCATCCCGCTGTTGGGCCAACTGAACGACCGCCGTGCCGCACCGTTGCTGCGCCAGATCGGGGACCTGAAACAGGACCATCTGGCAGGTATGGATCACATGGCAATCGACGCCCTAGCAGCCATGGCAATGCCCGAAGATGCCGTCTGGCTGGCGGACAAGGCGCATATCCTGCCGGTGCGCGACAGCGTGTTTCACGCCCTGGCCCGGGTCGGGGACAAACGCGTGATTGATGTGCTGGTCTCGGGGCTCAGCGACGGCGAAACAGCCAAGACCGTCGCCGCCGCTACTGCGGGGCTAATCCGGATCGGAGCACCGGTCCTGGCCGCCTTTGAACAGGCTCAGACCCACCCCGATCCTGTGCTGCAAGAGCGCATGGAAGACATCGCCGCCGCCATCCGCCAGGCCCAGTGATCAAGCTATGTCACAAGCCCGCCGCAAAAGACCGCGGCGGCTGGGCTGCTGGATGAAACCGACAGGAAATACCCCTCTCTGCCAGCGATCGACACGTCATCGCAACGATGTGTTGGAAAGCAGCCCGGAAGTCCGCCCTTGTTGAAACACCAATCATGAAAACCGCCATTCACTTGAATATCAGGCTTTGGCTTTCAATCTGGACCACTCAAGTGGGGCTGCTCAGCCGGTTTCTCAGGATTGCGCCGGTCAAGCTGTATCCAGCGGCTTAGCGTCGAAAATCCAACACAAAACCCGCTGCAACTTGTTTGCGTGTAAGCCTGCTGGTCAGGGCGGCACGCACTGTTTCTTGTCTAAACTCAGGTGATTGTTTCGGTCCCATATTCGTTCTCCTTTTACGCATAATATGTGGTTAAAGGAACGGCACAATTCCGCGACAGGTCCAACGCGAATATTGGCGGCCTCATTCAAAGCGACGAAGACGCGCTCCAACACCTGTTAGCGCCGATACTATGCACCCGCAGCATAACGGCTTCCCGAATTCGTCCGATGTGCCCTGACCCGATCCCCCCTATGTGTCCGCCAACGCAAGCAAACACATCGGACGAGTATCATGAGCACCCAAGACTTCCACGTTCCTACCCAGAATGAAATCGACGCCGCCATTCGCGAAGCCCATGCCCTACGCGCTGAGGCCTTGGCCTCTTGGGTGCGTCAGGCAGCCCATTGGGTTGCGCATCCCGGCTTTGGTCACCGCCACGCGTAAGCTCGACGCCTGAGAGAAATCAGCTGGCCGCGATTTGTTGCGGCTGGCCGACCTCATCCAGGGCCACAAAGACGAACACGCCTTCGGTGACCTTGTGCGCAGACCGACCCCGGTCCCGTTCCGACCAGGCCTCGAGCGCAATCGACATCGACGTGTTGCCGACGCGCGCAACTTCGCCATATATCGACAGCACGTCGCCCACCTTGACAGGGGCTATGAATTTCATCGCATCGACAGCGACAGTGGCCACCCGACCGCGCGCGCGTTCGGCGGCCAAAACACCGCCTGCGATATCCATTTGCGACAGCACCCAGCCGCCGAAAATGTCGCCCGCAATGTTGGTGTCCTTGGGCATCGCCAGCGTACGCAAGACGGCGGGGCCGACTGGTTTTTCGTCACTCATCATTTCCCTCCTTCTGGGCCACAGCGCGCAGTTCGGTCAGAAGATCCAGCAAAAGCTCCATCTTTTCCCCGCCAAACCCGGCCTCGAGCCGTTCATAGATTGCCGCCGCGCGACCGGCGTGGGCGTCATAGGCCTGCATGCCTTTGGCCGTGATCTGCACCCGACGGCGACGCGCATCGGCGTCCTCGACCCGTTCGATCAAGCCGCGTTCGGTCAGCGCCTTCAGGATGCGCGACAAGGACGGCGGCATCAGCACGCATTTCTCCGCCAGACCGCTGGCGGTTTGCGGCGTGCCTTCGGCCAACACGCGAATGACGCGCCATTGCTGCACGGTCAACCCGATTTTGTCCAGCTGTTGGCGGAACGGTTTCAAGGTCGCCTCGCGGGCGTGAAGCAGCGCGATGGGAAGGGCGCGATCAAGTTCTCTCATGCGTTCGCCTTTTCAATGGCCGCATGGATGGTGGACCAACTTTTTCGGCTAAACTGGCTGTCGATTTCCTGCACTTCCAGCGACAAGTTGAACGGGATGTCACCCAGTTGCGGGCGCAGGCTGGCCTCGACCGCCTGATACAGTTGATCGGCGATGGTTTCGCGGCTCGCGTCATCGCGCCCCTGCCCCAACCGCAGGATCATATCCAGGAAATGATAGGCCCCCGACCCGTCCCCAACCGCGTTCACATCGGCACGATAGCCGCGCACGCGAATGCCGCCGACCGGGCATTTTCCCGTCGCAATCAGCGCGTCGCGCATGGTGACGGCCAAGGCATCCAGGTCCGCATGGTTGCGCAGACCGGCGCTGTATTCAAAACTCAGGTGTGGCATTTCTTCCCCCTTTTTCACCCCAAGTTTAACGGGTTCACAAAGCGGGGGGAACAGGCATTAAGGTCGCGCCACGCTGCCGTCCTCCTGCCAGGCTTTCAAAGACACGCCCGCCCATGTCGGTGGCGTGGAACACAGCAACCTCAAAACCGCGCGCCTTAAGCGCAGGTTTCAGCGACACCATGTATTGCGGAACGGTGTTTCCAAACGACGTCATGCCGACCAAAGGCTTGTCAAACTTGGATTTTTCCACCGCGCGGGACGCCTTGCAGACCGAATTCAGCCCATATAAGCCACCGGCCCACAGGATCATCTGCACATCGGCAGGCAGCCGTTCCGGCGGGATCTGCGGGCTGAAGAACACGGTCGAGACCACATATTTCGGAACCCCGATCGGCAGCGCCTAACACAGGTCCAACGCCACATCCGTGCCCATGGTGCCGCCCAGCACGATCAGCCCATCAAACACACCATCCCGGTACAGCTTTAACGCCAACGCCGCCGAGCCCTGCGCCATGATCTGCATCGCCTTGTTTTCATCGCCGCTGTCAATGGCGGCCTGAATGGACGACCCGCCCGGCTCGGCCAGATCATGTTTTGAGTAATCACAAGGCGCCGTTGGATCCCCCGGAACCGAAATATCCATGGTCGCCACCGCACCACCCTGGCCCCGGATCACCTGAGCCAGATAGGACAGTTCATCGCCTTTGGTGCCAGAGGTCCCAACGACCAGGATCGTTTTGTCGCTCATAACTGCATCCAAGCGGTTTTCAGGTCCATGTATTTGTCGAACGCATGCAGGGATTTGTCGTGGCCATTGCCCGACTGTTTCATCAACGGGAAATTCCACGGCACGATGGCGCCAACGACACCGACGGGCTCTTGTGCACAAGGCCCAGCACGCCCATCGCGGTCGGGACAATTTCGCCATACACCTTGTCCAGCGCCTCGGCATAATACCGGAATGTGCCCGCCTCCGAGCCCGGTTCGGCCTTCAGCGCCATGCCAATTTCGGTGCAATTGTCACGCACACCCAGCACGGCCAGTTCAACCGCGTTGGCTTCGATCAGGTCGGCCAGCTTGTGCAGCACTTTCTTGCGCCCTGCCGGGGCCATGCGCGACCAGCGCCCGTCTTCAAACGCGCGCCGGGCCGCCGCAACAGCGCCGTCCACGTCCTGTGCCGTTGCGCGCGCGATGGTGGTCAGTCGTGCCCGTCGATCGGCGAGAGAACGTCGAGCGTCTCTCCCGTACCTTCTTGCCACGTTCCGTCAACAAAAAGTCCTTGCGGCGCGACAGGCTGGTCGCGAAGCTTGTCCATGCGTGATTGGTCGACCATTCCTTGGCCTTTCTTTCTTTGGCGTCCAGCCAGACCCGACGGATTTGCAGGACCAGCACGTTCAGCAACAAAAGTGCAAGATAGAGCGCGGCGACAAAGTCCATGTCGTTCTGGAACAGCTGCGGGCCGGGGGTGACGTTATGCACGTAAAACACGCGGAGCATCATGGCAGTCAGCGCTTCGCCCGGAAGGCCCAACGCCAGCAACGGCACCATGGCGGCGGCGGACACGGCGTTGTTGGCGGTTTTTGCCGCGATCAGGCCTTCGCTTGACCCGTGGCCGAAATCTTCGGGCCGTTTCGAGGTCTTGGCGGCATAGGTATAGGACATGAATTGCGCGGTGAATTCGCCGATGCCAGGGATCATGCCCATGATCACGCCAAAGGTTGCAGACGCCCCGGCAATGCGCGGGTGACGGGAAAGTTCACGAAAGCTCTGGAAAAAGCTGCCCTTCATCTTTTTCAGGGTGATGTTTTCGTCATCCCCTTGCAGCAGGATAAAGGCCTGGGACAAGGCGAACAGGCCCAGCACGACAACAATCAATTTGACCCTGCCCGACAACCAGATTTGATCAAACGCATAATGTTATGAATAACTTGCCGGGTGCAGACCAATGGTGTTCGACCAGATGCCGAAACAGGCCATGGCGGCGGCAATCAACGTGTGTTTACGACGCGCCGTGACCACCAGGATGATGCCCAGAAGGGCTGCCAGAAAGATCTCGCGTGACCCAAACATCGGGGCGATTTTTGCCAACACAGGCGCAAAGAAGATCAGGCAAATGACGCTGAAAACGCCACCGAAAAACGACGACGAATAGGCCAGCGACAGCGCCCCGCGTGGTCATCGGGTATCCGTCATAGGTGGTCAGCGCGTTGACCGCCGTGCCCGGTGTATTGATCAGAATGGCCGGGATCGACGTGCCATACATCGACCTGCCATAGATGCCCAACAACACGGTCAGCCCGACAATCGGGTCCATCGAAAAGGTCGCGGGCAGCAGGATCGTGATGGCGACCGCCGGACCGACACCGGGAATGGCGCCGATCAACACACCTCCGACCGAGCCGACCAACAGCGCCAGCACAACGTCCCAGCGGGCCAGAATGCCCGCGCTTGCCCCCATCTGGGTAAAGACGTCTTGGATCAGCTCCATGTGGCCCTCAGAAGTTCAGGATGAAGAAATTGCGCAAGGCGCCCGGCAGGATTTCATACAGCGCACCAGCCGCGTGCGATAGCCCATGCGCCAGGTCAACGCGGGCGCGAAGATCAACGTCATGGGCAGGTACCCGATGATCGGCACCAGCCAGACATCGACCAAAAACCATGCCGCCCATTCCAGCATGGACAGCCAGACCTTGGTTTACCCCGGCCCGCTCAGATCAATTGCCCAGAATGTCGCCAATGATAGCGCCGGTGGCTTTGTCGCCCTCAATCCGGGCGGCCTAGGCTTCGGCGTCCATCCAATAGACCAGCGCGCCGGTTTCCGCGGCGACAGCCTGCGCGCGTTCGCACATCACCGTTTTGGCGGCGACGGCGGCGATCTTGTCGCGCACGTCCTGCGGCGTGTCCTTGGTCACCTGGGTCGGCGTCAAGACGTCGCCAAAGTGGTCCAGCGCTATGTCATTTTCTTTTGCATAGGCTGCCAATTCTTCCATCGAAGAATAGCGTGCGTCGCCAGCTGCCCCGATCACAAAGGGATAGGTCAGGAAAATGCCAATTGATTCATATGCTTCGTCGCCAACTCATTGATGCCGGTTTCATGGACGATCACCGGAACCGCCGGAACAAAGCTACCGATCGTATAACCATCGGCGGGCGCGGCTGCGACATCGATCGCACCGGGGAACGGGCCACCGCCGCCACCGAGCAGTTTCAATTTGATCATGACAGTCCCCCTGTTGCGTCCCGTCTTTGGGTGCGGTTCATTATTCGAACCATAGGTTTTAAAAAGATTGACAGATCTATGCCGTGCCCGCCAACAACCTTAACGCATGAAGTAACAGCGCCGCCCCCGCCAGAGAAAGATCCGAATAGACCGATAGGAACGGCATCCAAAGCCCTGTCATTGCTTGATTTTTTCAGCCGTGCCCGACCCCAAGTCGGGCTGAGCGACATGGCGCGCCTGTCGGGCATGAACAAGGCGACAGTTCACCGTTTGTTGAACGAACTTACCGCACGAGAATCCGTCAAACAGACAGGAACAGGGCGTGAGTATCAGCTGGGACCTGCATTTCTGCGCCTCGCGGCCCTTCGCGAAAACGCGGTACCGATGCGAACGTGGCGATGAAGGTGCTGGTCGAACTGTCCGACATCACCGGTGAAACCGCACATATGTCGGTGCTTTCGGACAACATTCTCTCCTCGATTGCCAATAGCTATTCGACAGCGCATGGCACCATGGCGATGATGGAGGACGCCGAGATCCTGGATCTGCACGCAACCGGATCGGGCCTGGCGGTTCTTGCGTTTTCACCGACGGGTTTTGTCGACAAGGTCCTGTCTGGCCCGCTGAGTGCACGGACCATTCGGACCGAAACCGATCCTGACACCATTCGCGCCCAGTTGCCCGAAATCCGGGCGCGCGGCTATGCCTCCTCGCTCGGCGGGTTTGAAGAGGACGTGCATTCCTTCGCCACCCCGTGTTTGATGCAACAACTGCCTGTGTTGGCGCTGTAGCCATTGCCACGCCGGTGGCCCGTATGACGGATGCGCTGCGCGACCTTATCTTGGCCGAACTTCTGGCCCGCACCTGCCATCTGCCCCACCTTCTGGGCGGCTTCACCCATTCCACTTTTCCGACATTATGGCCGCAGATGATGTGCAGACGATCCTGACGGCGATGACGGCAGGCCTTCAGGCCATCCGACCCACCAGTCAAAACGCCCCGCCGTTTTCCGACGCCCCATTCAGTTTCTCGGGACATAACCGTTTTCACGAAAAAAGCGGTGACTTCGTCGGTTCAGGGCAAAGAGGAAGGGTAATCCCCCCTAAAATTAGTGGTGTTCAAAAGTAGAATTTTCTCGGC
>Ga0209345_10000339_pt1 | contig 61224 bp, 53 predicted proteins | sample Cruoilmetagenom7_FD_187294 | JGI IMG/M metagenome (GOLD analysis project Ga0209345, IMG submission 187294) | Oil polluted marine microbial communities from Coal Oil Point, Santa Barbara, California, USA - Sample 7 (SPAdes) (version 2) | ecosystem: Environmental > Aquatic > Marine > Oil seeps ... | reverse complement strand
CGATTCCACAATAATGACGGTGAGTGCTATGGTAAAAGTTCATGAGTCTTCTCCCTTGTTGTGCTTGGTCGCCTTCCAGCTTAGCGGGTAACCGCCGGGCTGGGGAGAAGGCTCAATCAGTATCAAGTGGCTGCACAGCGACCGATTTTCGGCTCCAAACCGGCGCGTGAGCCGAGCATTATGAGTCATGAGGGTTTCAGATAGATATGGAAAAATGGCTTAAGGAAATGGAAGCCTCGCTGAAAGAGGCTATCGAGGCAGCAAGGGTTGGAGAAATCCCGCCTGAAAACCTCTATATGATTGCTCCGCTGATCTATTCCAAACGCAACCATATGAACAATGATGCGCTCCTCCAGCAAATGGTGGACGGGAATGAGGAGCAGGTGCAGAGGGACTGGGCATGCGATGAAAGGTCAAAGGATCAGTATAGATTCCATTATGTTGCCTCATACCTCTCATGTTATGTGGTTGCTGGGAAAATAGAAGAGATCAAATACGACGAACTCATGGAATACGTGACCAGCAAACTGGACCTGTTCACTGATGATTACGGTCTTGAGTAAAGCTCATAACCAGTCATTCAAGTTCGTTCGGGTTCTACCCCGTTACTGCGGGCATTCCTAAAAAGAGGCGCAATGTGCCAAAGGAGTGTTTATGTCCAGACGCAGAAAATCTAGCTCAGAGTTCAAACGCGAAGCCATTGCTTTGACCCGCCAACCCGGTGTGAGCTGTCGACAGGTAGCCTTGGAGATAGGCATCATTCCCAATCTGTTGTCGCAGTCAGTTCCCGATACGTCTTATGTGCTGATGCCTGAAGGTGTCGGCCACCAGGTATCCGAAGTCATCTGGAGCGGAACTTCTCCGCTCTGGAGCCGGAACACTAAATGGGTGACGGATATTACGGAGATATCCACGCAGGAAGGCGAGGGATTCTTCGGGATGCTCAAGCGCGAGCTGATGTATTCGATTACATCGAACGGTTCCATAATCCCAGGATGCGACGTAGAGTTGCCGTTCAGGATCAGAAGTTATCAGCCGTTTTAAAACCGTCCGTGGAAACGGGGTAGAACTCGTACACAAACCTATGATCAAGCGTAAAAAGAGCCTTACCTACTGCCTATTGTTTTGCCTGCTGATTGGCGGTATGGCTTTGTATGAGTTGCAATACTCCTTGTCGCGGGAAGAAGAAAAGGCGTCAGAACGCGTTGCAAGTACCAGTCTTTTGATTGGCGAATGGATAAAAGGCTCCTTTGCTGCTTCCGATTATATTCTGCGTGATATCGTCCTTACGGTGCCCGTTTCTGAGCTTCAGTTCCCCGCAGCCAATTCCGAGGAGCATGAACGCATAACGAAATACATTGATGACAAACGTAAAACGCTCCCGCATTCAAACGGCGTAGGCCTGAACGATGAAAACTGCATAATGACGCATACCCCTGCAATTGTGGGCTTCGATGCCAGCAATCGTGAATGGTGCAGCGTGCCTATGAATAATCCAGAACTTCAAACCTACGTTTCAAACATGTTTACCAGCAATGTGGGCGAGCTCATGGTGATTCAGACTCGAAAATTCCCCGGAGATGGATTTACTGGTTTAGCTGGCATTGGCGTGAATTTGGATTTCTTTTCAACATGGCTTGAAAAGGTATCGATCAACACCCACGGCGTGATCGCCATCTCTGATCAGAATCTCCAGATGCTGGCGAGAAAGCCCGCCAACCCGGAATTACTGGGCAAAAAGGTGAACGACCCATTAGTTAAAGAGTTTATTGCTTCCGGTGAACCCTACAAAACCTTTCGGGATGTCTCTCCGTTAGATAACGAGCCTCGCCTGTACGGTGTTCGTCAGGTTGAAGGCTTACCGTTTATTGTAATAGTAGGAGAAGCAGATCGTGACTGGCAGGCAGCTTGGCGGCACCGAGTCTGGCTGTCTGCAGGTGCGCTTATTATTTTGTGGTTGCTGGCATACTATACGCTTCACACCTACTGGGAACGATTGAAGAATCTCGCTGAACTTAACAAAGTTCGCGACAAACTTGAAAATCTCAGCCTTACCGACGCTCTGACCGGATTAGCCAATCGCCGTTGCTTCGACAGTGTTTTAAAGGCCGAATGCCATCGTATGCGCCGCATAAAAGCCCCCATTTCCGTGATCATGATAGATGTGGATTTCTTTAAAGACTTCAACGACACCTATGGCCACCTGGCCGGGGATGAATGCCTGAAACAGGTGGCTGACGTTATCCAGAGTAAACTCAAACGACCTCAAGACCTGGCAACCCGTTACGGCGGTGAAGAATTTTGCTGTATTCTGCCAGAAACTGACCACGCAGGTGCGACCACCATTGCCATGAGCATTAAGGACGAAGTAGCGGCGTTGGGTATCCCCCACACAGGCTCTGCAATTGAGACTTACGTAACCGCCAGTTTAGGTGTGGCCACGCTGATTTGTGATGATCCGGCTAATTGCGAAGCCATCGTAAAACTGGCAGACGAGCGCCTCTACCAGGCCAAGAAGAATGGCCGGAACCAGGTGGTTTCAGGCACAGCCAGTTAGGTAGGTACCGTGAATTAAATGGGTATCTGCTTTAATACGCTTTAACCTGTCCCTTCTGCTCTAACGATTCATCTTGATAGAACTTCGAAAAGCGCGGCGCAATATCGGGTGATTACAAAAGGTTTTGAGTTTTTATTGAGTTAGTTTTGAGTTGCCCAAAAACAAAAAAGCCAGATCACTCGTAAGTGTCTGGCTTAATTGCTTAAATTGGTCGGGACGGTAGGATTTGAACCTACGACCCCTTGCACCCCATGCAAGTGCGCTACCAAGCTGCGCTACGCCCCGTTTTGCTAATTGCTGCCTTCTCAAAGCCGGGCTTTGATGGCATGTGCCAGTGAGACTTAAAAGAGGAATCTCAGTGGCTTAGCGGGAGCGAAGTCTACACTAGCCCGAACCAAAAATAAACAGGCTTTTGGAGGTTCGCTCCCGAATTTTTAGCGAAGCTTGGTTTCTCTGAGCTGCTGAACGAACTCGGGAGGATCAAAGCTGTCTGGTTGCGAATCTGCCCAGTACTTATCGAAGACTGCCAGGCCGGTTTTTCCTTCAAGCAGTGCACCGGGAGCCAGGAAGGGGAACAGGTCCATATACGAATGCACCTCTGTTTTCGATACCCGGCGCACGATGTGCTCTGGCCCCAGTTCGCCCGGGTGGCACAGGCCGGAAGCTTCCAGCATGTGTTGCAGAGCATCCAGGGTGTTTTTGTGGAAGTTGTAAACCCTCTGGCTTTTGTCTTCCACATCCAGCTTGTTGCTTCTTCTCGGGTCCTGAGTGGCTACGCCGCTGGGGCAGAGGCCTGTATGGCAGTTAAGTGCCTGGATGCAGCCCAGAGAGAACATGTAGCCACGGGCCGCGTTGCACCAGTCGGCCCCCAGCGCCAGCGTACGGGCTATATTAAAGGCAGATGTGATTTTACCGGCAGCACCAATGGAGATGTCTTCCCTGAGGTTGGTGCCCACCAGAGTGTTATGTACAAGGAGTAGTGCTTCCGTCATCGGAGTGCCAATACGGTTGATGAATTCCAGTGGCGCTGCCCCGGTGCCACCTTCGCCTCCATCCACCACGATAAAGTCGGGTTTGCTGCCGGTTTTGAGTATCGCTTTGACTATGGCAAACCACTCCCAGGGATGGCCAATAGCAAGTTTGAATCCGACGGGTTTGCCTCCTGATAATTCGCGGAGCTGGTCCAGAAATTCAAGCATTTCAACGGGTGTTGAAAAAGCAGAGTGCTGTGCTGGAGAAATACAGTCTTCGCCGATTGATACGCCTCGGGCTTCTGCAATTTCCGGTGTTACTTTAGCTCCGGGAAGAATGCCTCCATGGCCGGGTTTTGCGCCTTGAGATAGTTTGACCTCTATCATTTTTACCTGATCGAGAGTGGCATTCTTTGCAAACTGCTCGGGGCTGAATGATCCGTCTTTGTTTCTGCAGCCAAAGTAGCCGGAGCCGATCTCCCATACCAGATCGCCACCCGGTTCCTTGTGGTAGCGGGAGATAGAGCCTTCACCGGTATCGTGATAAAAGCCTCCCATTTTAGCGCCGGTATTCAGGCTCAGAATGGCGTTTGCAGAAAGAGAGCCAAAACTCATGGCTGAGATGTTGAATACACTTGCACTGTAGGGTTTGGCGCAGCGTGAGCCAATCTCTACGCGAAAGTTGCTGTCAGCGATGGTGCACGGTTTGAGGGAGTGGTTTATCCACTCGAATCCTTCTTCGTACATGCCCAGTTGTGAGCCGAAAGGGCGCTTGTCCAGTACGTTCTTGGCGCGCTGGTAAATGATGGTTCGTTGTTCTCTGGAGAAAGGCCGCTCTTCCGTATCAGACTGAATGAAATACTGTCGGATTTCCGGCCCTACGGATTCGAACAGGTAGCGGAAGTGCACCATGATTGGGTAGTTTCTGCTGACTGTGTGCTTCTTCTGGAGCACATCGTAGGTGCCTAGAATCGCCAGGGCGCCGAATATGCACGGAAAAAAGTACCCCTCCTCGAAACTCAGGCTTAGAACCAGTGAAACAAGAAAGCCTGCAATGCTGATGACGTAGGCTGAGTAACGCATTGGGAAAGAGGTTGTTTTCTGCATGAATATCTCGTTTGGCTCCTTGGACGTTGTTGGTATGGTCAGTTGTGATGATTTTGATGTTTTGAGCTCAAAGTATTATTATGACGCGCCTGTAACGTTTGAATCCAGATGTATGAACAGTATTCGTTACTAAATTCTGAATCAGGAGGCGCCAAACGTGGGCGACGTAGTAAAAGACGAATATCAAACGGATTACGTAGCCGGTCAGGATAATATCAGTCCATTCGGGCTGGATCTGCATGCTCCGGTATTTCCGATCACCGCGATACTGGTGGTCGTTTTTGTTATAGGCACACTGATGTTCCCTGAGGCCGCGAAGGCTTTGCTGGACGGCGCCAAGCTGGACATTATTGCAACCTTCGACTGGTTTTTCCTGTTGAGTGCCAATATTTTTGTGATTGTTTGCCTGGCGTTGATTGTGATGCCGATCGGTAAGATTCGCCTGGGTGGAATGGATGCCAAACCTGAGTTCTCCACTATGTCCTGGTTTGCCATGCTTTTTGCGGCCGGCATGGGTATCGGTCTTATGTTCTGGGCAGTTGCAGAACCTGTGGCCTATTATACCGGCTGGTACGGGACGCCTTTTAATGTAGCTGCGAATACGCCCGAAGCACGTGATCTTGCCATGGGCGCCACCATGTACCACTGGGGTCTTCACCCTTGGGCGGTTTACTCAATCGTAGCACTTTCATTGGCGTTCTTTTCTTTCAACAAGGGGATGCCGCTGACCATTCGTTCGGCCTTCTTCCCGCTGCTGAAGGACAAAGTCTGGGGCTGGCCTGGCCACATTATTGATATTCTTGCTGTTGTTGCCACGATTTTTGGCCTGGCGACTTCTCTTGGATTTGGTGCGCAGCAGGCTGCGTCTGGTTTTGATTACTTGTTTGATACTGGTTCCGGAATCAACGTGCAGATGGCTATTATCGTTGGTGTTACAGCCGTTGCACTTATGTCTGTACTCCGGGGTCTTGATGGCGGGGTTAAAATACTCAGCAATATCAATATGTCTCTGGCCGCTATTTTGCTGTTTTTCATAATATTTGCCGGCCCGACCATGAGTATTCTGGAAACCTTGTGGGTAACGACTTCCAGTTATGTTTCCAACATTGTGTCTTTCAGCAACCCGTTTGGCCGTGAAGATGAAGCCTGGATGCGTGGCTGGACTGTCTTCTATTGGGCCTGGTGGATTTCCTGGTCGCCATTCGTAGGTATGTTTATCGCACGGGTTTCCAAGGGTCGGACTGTTCGCGAATTTGTAACTGCGGTACTGATTATTCCGACACTCATTACTTCTGTGTGGATGAGTTCGTTCGGTGGTGCCGCGCTTGAGCAGCTTAACCAGGGCATTGGCGCGCTTGCCGAAAATGGCATTACCGAGGTTTCTCTGGCCACGTTCCAGATGTTTGCAAACCTGCCGTTTACAGGCATCCTCTCGTTTATAGGTATCATACTGGTGCTTGTGTTCTTTATAACGTCTTCGGACTCAGGATCACTGGTTATAGACAGTATTACCGCTGGCGGTAAAACCGATGCGCCAACAGCACAGCGTGTGTTCTGGGTGGTTATGGAAGGTGCTATTGCTGCAGCATTGATTTTTGGTGGCGGTGCTGATGCTTTGGGTGCTATCCAGGCAACGGCTGTCAGTGCGGGCTTGCCGTTTACGGTAATTCTTCTGGTTATGACCTGGGGCTTGCTGAAAGGCCTGACCCATGAGCGCAAGTTACTGATCGCCAGAGGCGAGATGTAGTTGTTACGGAAATAACCAGGCATAAAAAAACCGGAGCTTTGGCTCCGGTTTTTTTATGCCTGTCATTATGACCAGGAAAATCTCAGGCAGAATCGTGTATTTTCAGCTCAAAGGCTGGCGAAGGTTTCCATCGCGTAGTTTGCCCGTTCTCTGGGAGTAAAATGAGGGCGCTTAAGGCTTTCAACGGCACGCAATCTCGGCAGCAGGCCGCGGCCATTTGCCATCTGGATGGCCAGGCCGGGCCGGGCGTTAAGCTCAAGTAGCAGAGGGCCTTCGTTGGCATCTACCACAAGGTCAACGCCCATGTAGCCCAAGCCGGTGGCCTCGTAACAGCGAGAGGCCATCTCCAGCATCTCTTCCCAGTCATTGATGTCTATGTTTTCAAGTGCCAGCCCGGTGTCCGGATGAAGCGTAATAGGGCGGTTGAACTGCACTGCGTTCAGACTTTTCCCGGAGCCTATGTCCAGCCCTACACCCACTGCACCCTGGTGCAGGTTAGCTTTGCCATCCGATGCGGTGGTAGCCAGCCGCAGCATGGCCATTACCGGGTAGCCCTGAAATACGACAATGCGTATGTCTGGTACACCCTGGTGAGAGTATCTGGCCAGTGAAGGGGCCGACTCTACGAGGTTTTCTACTATGGCGACGTCTGGTGTACCTGCCAGGGAATAGAGGCCTGCGAGAATATTGGTAAGGTGCCGCTCCAGTACAGGTGCACCTACTCGTGCACCGGATGCCTTTACAAAGTAATCCTCATCCCGGCCCGTGATTACGGTAATGCCTTTGCCTCCGGAGCCCTTGGCGGGCTTAATGGCGAAGCCTGCAAGCCCTTCGGCCATTTCCCTGAAGTGGGAAATCTCGTGTTGGTGCTTTACAACCTGCAGGAGCCTTGGTGTTTTCACACCATACTCGGCAACAACCAGCTTTGTTTTGAGTTTGTTGTCTACCAGTGGATAGGATGAGCGCTCGTTGTAACGCGCAATATAGTTCACGTTGCGCTGGTTCATGTTCAGCATGCCCAGCCTTTTCAGTGTGCGCGGCGAGATCCAGTCCATATCAATCGTAGGCCTTCATCGGCGTGAAGCGTTTTAGCTCGGTGAGTTTGTAGCCGGTGTATTGTCCCATCAGAAGAATCAGCCCCAGAATTGCAAAATGTAGCTCGGGGAAGTTGAACGTAAGATGGCCGGCCAGGGGGGCGCTCATCAGTAAATAGGCGCAGATTGCCACAAACAGGCTGCCTGAGCCCTGAACCAGAACTTCCTGGCCGCCTTCTTCTTCCCAGAGTATGGACATGCGCTCGATGGTCCAGGCAATAATGACCATGGGGAAGAAGGTTACTGTCATACCTGTATTGAAGCCCATCTGATAACCGAAGACGCTCAGACCCGCGGTAATAAAAATTACGAGTATGATCAGTGCCGATATCCGGGAGACCAGCAGAAGGTTCAGGCTGGAGAGGTATCCCCGCATCGCCAGCCCGATAGAAACGACCGAAAGAAAGGCGATTAGGCCAGGCACCAGGGTGGTCTGTACGAAAGCAACGGCAATCAGCACTGGCATGAAGGTGCCCGAAGTACGGATACCGATCACGATCCGCATGAATGCAACCACCAGAGCCCCGAGGGGCAGCAGAAGAAGCATGCGGAACATGCTCTGTTCTTCAATCGGGAGTTCGTAGAAACTCAGAAAACCCAGGCCCTTGCCATCAGATTGCATGGCCGCTAGCTGGAGGGCGGGAATGGTTTGCCGAAGCATGGAGAAGCTGATCTCGGAGTTATCCCCTCCGACAACGTCCAGCAGTGATTCGGAACCTTGCCTCCACAGCAGAATGTCTTCCGGAACGCCTTGAGCGGCAGTTTTTGGGTTTAACGTAAGCCAGCGTTCACCATTGTATATCTGCAGAAACGGTATCAGTTGCTGTCGCCGGCGGGCATCCTCGAGCTTCAGACCATCCGCGGTTCTGGCAGGGATGCCTGAGTGGTTGAGCATGTTAACCAGCAGAGGAAGATAATTCTCTTCAGAGACCAGCAGAGTCGTATTCTGAACGCGGGTGTCTGGTTGCATCAGGCGGATCAGTTCCCGTGTCATGCTCTCAGGTGTACTTGAGCGCGCCTCAGCCTGAGATAGAATTTCGCGAACAGCTGTTGCCTGGGGCTCTTCCCAGAATAGCCTTTGGGTTCTTGGCTGTTGGGAGGGTTGTGTCGGTTGAGCTCCCGGATCGGGTATGAATTGCGCTTTGAAGTAAAGGGTTTGCGGGCCCGAAACCTCACGTTTTGTCCATTCGGCGCGCCGGCTGCCGGATTTATCTATGATTGAGAAACCATACCCCGGTGAGGCTGCCTGTTCAGTGAGGATGCGGAACCCGGGCGGCTGTTCCGGAATGTTCAGGCTTGCTACGACGGGTTCGTCAGCTCCGTCAAAATCAACCCGTGCCTCTATCATCCATACCGGGCGCTGTTCTCCTGTGAGCCAGGGGATGCCCAGTTCTATGTGTCGCCATACAGCGAGTGAAATGCCAGCAGAAATCAACAGCAAAACGGCGATATAAAACGGCAAACGGGAGGGGCTGGTCACTATTTTTCCCCATTGTTAAGGTCGGTACGGATTGATTCAGGCAGTTCAGTAGCATACTCCTTGCCGACATCAATCAGCATGACATCCCGGAGTACGTTGCGACCAATGAGGGCCTGATAGGTAAGGTTGCTCCGGTCAGCAAGCGTAAATTCCGCCACCTGCTGATGGTCTCCAATGGTGAATTGAAGTTCTACTACCACGCGGCGTTCAGCTTCGTCAGCGCTGGCCTGAATCACCTTGACCCGGCGGGAGATCTCCTTTTCGAGAGTGATCAGATCATCTGTTCCTGGAACGGGTACATCGAACCGTACCCAGTTGCCACCGTCGCGTTCAAAGCGGGTAATGTTGCGAGCATCAATAGAGGAGGTTTCCGCACCGCTATCAATCCGGGCCTTGTAAATCAGTCCGGGACCGGCGAGATAAAAGTTTTCAACCTCGCCGACAATCACTTTTCCTTTCAGGCGGTCGGCCCGGCCGTTTGATTGATCAGATGCAGGGCAGGCTTTCTGGGTGGGTACAGGTGGGCAGGAAGGCTTTGCAACCTGAGTTGCTATTGCCTCCAGCACCCTCTGGGTTGCAGCTTCGCTATTTTCCAGGATTTTGTCATGGCGAACTGTTGCGTTTTTTTCCATGGTAACCAGAGTGGCACGCTGGCTCTGAACCGAGGCGTTCAGGTCGCTGAGATCAGATTTAGGAACCATAAAGTATCTGTCTGCTGAGCACCCCGTCAGCAGAACAGTGCCTGCCAGAATGAAAACGGAGAACGTTGGCAGACCAGCTCGCAATCGTTTAGAACACATGAAAAACCCCTGAGCCGGTTACCGGCCACACCCGGGAAATACAGAGCATGACGGTTTGAAAGTGTATTGCGGAGAATATCCGGAGCCAAAGTATACAACAGTCGACCTGAGCATATGCTTTACAGTTGGTTAAGGGGATGGAACGTGATTTGCTCCCAACACCCTGTCAGAGCGCATATGCTCTTGCGTCCGCCCAAAAGCGGTTAAGAAAACGTAATGCCGGCTGTCGCGGATGACGATGAACCTTGTAATGGATATTACGTTGCGCGTCCATAGGCGGATTGAGCCGCATTACAAAAATGCCAAACAGTCGTGATTCAGACGGTGAGATAGTGCTCTGGCGCAAAGCATGCCGGAGAAAAGGCAGCGAGGTTCCGATAGAATGCAATATGCGTGTAAGCTCACGTTAATCCGGATAAATACGCAAATTCATAGGAGTCTTTCTCTGTGCCTGAGGCCGTCAGCGAATTTATAGTATCCCAGCCGGGGTTGATGGCGGTATTTGTGATTCTGCTGTTTGTCATGGCAATTATTTTTGTCGTGTTTCTGGTGAGGGCCAGGGCCGAAAGCCGGGCTGCAGGCCTGCACGCTGATCTGGCAGTTTACAGCCGTCAGATCGAAGAGCTTACAAACGAACGCGAAAGCCAGCGGCTGAAGATTGATGAGCTTTCTACTGAGCTGACTGAAGCCCGGGCAGTGTTGAGAGAGCAGCAGGTTATGCTGAAAGAAGAGCGGCGCTTCGCTTCTGAGAAGCTTACGCTGTTGGAGCGCAACCGGGATGCTCTGAAGCAGGAGTTTGAGAATCTTGCCAATCGGATTTTTGAGCAAAAGAGTGAACACTTCACCCAGCAGACCCGTACCAGTCTTGATGCCTTGCTCAACCCCTTTCGGGATCAGTTGCAGGATTTCCGCAAACGGGTAGACGACGTATACACCTCGGAAACCCGGGATCGCCAGGCTCTTCGCAGCGAGATAAAATCACTTCAGGATCTTAACCGGCAGATTACTGAAGAGGCCGCGAATCTGACCCGGGCTTTGAAAGGCGATAAAAAAATTCAGGGTAACTGGGGCGAACTGATCCTTGAGCGGGTTCTGGAAAAGTCCGGGCTGCGCAAGGGTATCGAGTATGAAACCCAGGGCAGCTACCGGGACGCTGAAAAACAGTTGTTGAGGCCGGATGTTGTGGTTCATCTTCCTGACAATCGAAACCTGGTGATAGATTCCAAAGTATCCTTGCTGGATTATCAGAAATGGGTGGTTGAAGAAGATGACGAAGCCCGTGAGGATGCGCTGAAAAAACATGTTGAAGCGGTTCGGAATCATATCCGTACACTCAGTGAGAAAGACTACAGCCAGCTTGATGGTCTGCACTCGCCCGACTTTGTCTTTCTGTTTATGCCAATAGAGCCGGCATTCGTGGCGGCTTTTCAGCAGGACGAGAACCTCTTCGCAGAAGCCTTTGAGCGAAAGATTATTGTAGTAACACCAACCACATTGCTGGCGACCCTGCGGACCATTGAAAATATCTGGCGGTATGAGCGCCAGAGCCAGAACGCGCGTTTGATAGCCGAGCGCGCCGGCGCAGTTTATGACAAACTCAGAGTGTTTGTAGAAGCCATGGAACGCCTTGGCGGACAACTCCATACTGCACAGGTGACGTACGACTCAGCCATGAGTACGTTGACCAGAGGGCGGGGTAATCTGATTTCACAGGCCAATCGGTTTGTGGAGCTTGGCGTGAGGGTAAAAAAGGAGCTGCCGAAAGCCATTATGGATCAGGCAGAGGTGGATGCGGAAGAACAGGCAACTGGTGCAGATAACCAGCAGGAGTAAGTACCATGGCAGTAGCGTTTGGGTATAGCCGTTTACCGGCCTTGAAGATAAAAGGCCGGCAGTTGGCCAGAGTAGTGGTAATTGCTTCGGCTTTGCTGGCAGGGCAGGCTGCCGCGCTGGCGCCGGAGCATGAAGCTCGCAGGCTGATGCTCGCGATCGAAGAGTCGGTAGCTGCCGAAAATTGGGGCGAGGCCAGTGAATACCTTAACCGCCTGCAGCTTCTGGATGCGGAAAAACCAGACGATTACAACTATTACCGCGGCAGGGTGATGTTGCAGTCTTCTCATCTTAATGAAGCCCAGGCGGCGCTCGAAGCATACGTGACCAAGGCGGGAACCGAAGGAAGTCATTACCAGAGTGCTCTGAAACTCATCACAGGAATTGAGCGCGAAAGGAAAGAAAAAGCCTTGGTGACGCAAGTTGGCACTGACGCCAAAATCGCTGTGATTGAGCCAGCAAATGATCAGCGAACTGCATCTCTGCGCAAGCTGTATCTTGCAGACTCAGACAATGAAGCGCTTGTACTGCATCTCAACAGTTTATTGGGTGTTGCCGGGTGGCGGCAGGATCAGGCTGTGGTGCGCCTGGACCGGCCAGCGGATGTGGAATATCGTCTGAGCAGCGGCGATAACCTTGTCTCCATTCAGGAAATCCGGCGTGGCAGCCCGGGTAGTGTTACGCGAAAAACCGTACAGATTCCGGTTTTTGGTGTGAATCCTCAAGTTGAGTGGGGCTGTGAGCCGGCGGTGGCGACTTGCTGGATATACGACCCCAGAGACGGCTCCCGGCTGTTCCAGCTTTCGCCAAACCGAAGCCAGGTGGAGGAGATAGCTCAGACTCTGGGTAAACTTATCCGCAATCTGCAGGCCCCCTCAGGCTCCTAGCGCTTAACCTCCAGGTTACCCCGTTCGCCTTCACGGTAGGCACCCGGGGTAACCCCTGTCCACTTCTTGAAGGCCCGGTGAAAAGTCGAAGGCTCTGTGAACCCGACTTTTTCTGCGATGTCGTTAATAGAGAGTTCCTGTCGGCTCAGGTAGTAAATCGCCATATCCCTGCGTAACAAATCCTTGATTTCCTGGAACGACGTGTTTTCCTGTTTTAGTCGCCTGCGCAGTGTCTGCGGGCTGGTGTGCAGTTCCTTCGCAATCCATTCAAAGTCAGGCAGCGGTTTGGAAAAATCCCGCCCGATGAGCCCCCGGATCTGCCCGGTAAAGGTATTGCTCTCGTCCGGCCGGGACAGAAGATCGGCTGGTGATGTTTTCAGAAACTGAAGCATTTCCGGCATGTCTCGAATAACCGGAGCCGACAGAAAGCGTTTATCGAAGGTAAGAGCTGTGCAGCCGGACTCGAATTCCAGTGGGCAATGGAATATGTGGCGATACTCATCGCCGTGGGCTGGCCGGGGATAGTCGAATTCCGCTTTTTCAAGCTCCACTGGCTGGCCGATGAGCCAACAGCCAAGCCGGTGCCAGATCACCAGAATGCTTTCGCGCAGAAAGTAGTGTGGGTCGTGGATCTTGCCTTCAATCTGAGTAACCAGCCGCACCTTATGCTCATCAGCTTCCAGCCTCATGGCAGTCACAGGATCAAACAGGCGGGAAAACCGGTATGCGCGCCGATACACTGCCTCCAGGGTAGGGCAGTCAATGACCAGGGCACACATGGTTGCAAATGTGCCAGCCCGGGCCCGCCGTGGCCCCATGCCCAGGAATTCATCGTCCATGCGGCTCCAGGCGATCTGCAATAAAGAGCTGAACTGGTCGCTGTTAACCCTTGCCATTTCAATGCGCAGAAGATCGGGGGATATACCCGCTTCACGGAGCATTTCTCCCGTGTCAAACCCCAGATGTTCTGCGCCTGAAAGGGCCGCATGCACAAAGTGCCGTGAAACTGTCAGATCAGACATCTAACTCGCCATTTCATAAAAACGAGCCCTATCATAAAACCCCCAAGCCACAATGCAACCGACCGCACTGGAAGAATCGGTTAATTGTAATGGCGTAACAGGCAGTTGGCGTCAATCGCAAAACCGTGCAGCATGGAGATCTGTGCAAAGACAATCAGAACAACACATTACAAAAAGGAGAACACTATGGCGGGTCCTTTAACCTCGATGAAAATTCTGGACTTCAGCACGCTCTTGCCCGGGCCATACGCCACTATGTTGTTGGCGGACATGGGCGCAGAGGTATTGAGAATTGAGGCACCGGACCGGGTAGACCTTGTTCGTGTAATGCCGCCTTATGATGGGGGGGTGAGTACGGCTCATGGGTTTCTCAACCGGGGCAAGCAATCTCTTGCACTCAATCTGAAAAATGAAAGTAGCAGGGAAAAGGTTCTGGAGCTGGTCAGGGATTACGACATTGTGATCGAGCAGTTTCGCCCCGGCGTGATGGATCGCCTTGGTATTGGTTATGAAACCCTGAAAGCAATTAACCCAAAGCTTATCTATTGCGCCATTACAGGTTACGGCCAGACCGGTCCATACAAAGACCGGGCAGGGCATGACATCAACTATCTCTCCATTGCCGGTGTTGGCAGCCACTGCGGCCGGGTGCAAAGCGGTCCGCCACCTATGGGCATCCAGATTGCCGATGTAGCGGGTGGGTCCCACCATGCCGTGATGGGGATACTTGCTGCAGTTATCCATCGCCAGCAAACCGGGGAAGGTCAGTTTGTTGATATCAGCATGACCGACGCTGCGTTTGCACTTAACGGTATGGCCGGCGCTGCCTGCCTTGCTGGTGGTCAGGAACAGAAGCCGGAAACCAGCCTGCTGAATGGTGGGTCGTTCTATGATTACTATCAGACTCGGGATAGCCGCTGGTTGTCTGTAGGAAGTCTGGAGCCTCAGTTCTCTGCAAGGTTGTGTGACATCCTCGGGCTGGCCGATATGAAGAGCCTGGTGCTAAGCCAGAAGCCGGAACATCAGAAGGCATTTAAAGCCGCACTCAGTGAAAAGATACAGCAGAAAACACTGGAACAGTGGAAGGCTATTTTTGCGGATGCAGATGCTTGTGTGGAGCCGGTTCTCACTATCGATGAGGCAGCGGAACACCCGCAGTTGAAAGCGCGGGAGATGGTAATAGGAGTTGATCGGGGTGATGGCACACTGCAGAGGCAGATCGGGTTTCCGATCAAATTTGAGAAAACGCCAGCTGCAACGACACGGATCGGGCAGCCGCTGGACGGAAAGTAGTTATAAAGTATGATTTTCGCGAAATAATCTGAATATGAATTCAGTTTTCGTGACCTTCTGCTAGCTTTAATAGTGTCGCCGATGGCGGCGAATCCTGTAGTCAATAATTATAAGGGTAACACTATGAAAAGCTGGAATGACCGGGCAGCGCGAACAGTGCGCGGCGCAGCGCTCGTGCTATTGGGCAGTACTGTGCTTACAGGCTGCTTTGATGGCAGTAGCTCCTCATCAGGGGCGTCTCAACCTGAGCTTGATGCCAACCTGTTTCCTGCGAATGGCAAGCTGGAAGCAACCATCAGGAGAACCGAAGGAGGCGTGCCTCATATCAAAGCCGATAACCTGAAATCGGCGGCATTCGGACACGGCTATGCGCAAGCGCAGGATAACGTTTGTCTTTTGGCTGAAGCAATTGTCAAGGCGCGGAGCGAGCGTGCCAGGTACTTTGGGCCAGGGCCTGGCGACATTAACGTCATCAACGATTTCAGCTTTAAGGCTCAGAAAATATTGAGCGGGGCTGAAACCGAGTTTCCTGCGTTGAGTGATGAATCCAGAGCGCTTATCGAGGGGTTTTCGGCCGGGTATAACAAGTATGTGTCGGAGACGGATCCTGCAGATCTGCCGGCGGAGTGCAGAAATCAGCTCTGGGTTAAAGAGATATCGCCAGTTGACCTTTTAGCTCACTATCGGATCGTTGGTCAGTACGCCAGCGGCGCACTATTCGCCACAGGAGCACTATTCGTGGCGGTGCCTCCGGGGGAGGAAGCTAACCCTGTGCCAGTGATTGGAGCTACTGACGACGAACCGGATGCTTTTATCCGGCAAATTGCTCTCAATGCACGGGCTAATGCTGGCGAGATTGAAGACTTTCAGGATACAGGTCTGGCCAGTAACGCCTGGGGTGTTGGACGCGATATGACAGAAAACGGCAGGGGCGCGCTGCTGGCAAATCCTCACTTTCCATATACCGGGCATCGCAGGTTATATCAGGTTCAGATGACTGTGCCTGGTTACCTTAATGCCATGGGAGCAGGTCTTCTTGGCACTGCGGTTCCGCTGATAAATTTCAATGAGAACCTTGGCTGGTCTCACACGGTTACAACGAGTCGTCGGTTTACTCTTTATGAGTTGACTCTCAAGGATGGGGACGATCTTGTTTACGTTAAAGATGGAAAGGAAAAGCCAATTACATCGGAAACCTTCCAGATTGAGGTATTTGATGGCTCACCAACCCCTGTAGTCCTGGAGAAGACATTTTACTACTCCGAGTATGGTCCGATGGTCTCTGCCAGCGCCCTGACCAATGGCGGCTTGCCGGCATGGGGCACAGAAGGTAAGGCTTACACCTATCGTGATGCCAATGCCAGTACTATGAAGCTCATGGATACCTGGCTGCAAATGAGTCGGGCGTCTACGCTTGCGGAATTTCAGGATGTTTTCAGGAGCTGTGGGTCTACTCTCTGGACCAACTCGACCTATGCTGACGATCAGGGTAATGCATTCTATATCGACAGCAGTTCTGTTCCGAACCTTTCCGATGCGACGCTTGCAGTCATTCAATTCAAACGTCAGGCCAGCCCTGCCTACAACCAGCTCTTTGAAGCCGGTTTGACGTTGCTGGATGGCGATACCTCACGGGATGACTGGGTAGAGGGTGAGTGTGCTGGTCTGGTTCCATATGAAGATAAGCCGAAGTTGTTGAGAACGGATTGGGTTCAGAACTCCAACGACAGTTATTGGTCCACCAATCCGGATCAATTTCTGACGGGGTATTCTCCGATGTTCGGGCCGGAGGAGTCGCCGTTGGGGCCTCGCACCCGGCTCGGTATCTCAATGCTGAAAAATCCAATGTCGCCGGGCACGGTTTCACCTACCGCTCCACTTCCTGCCGGACAGGATGGGAAGTTCGGAGCCCTGGACCTCATCAATGTTATCTATAATAACCGCGCCTGGTACGCTGACCAGTTCCTGCAGGAATTGCGTGACAGGTGTACTACGATAGGATCCACGCCTGTCAATTTACCGGAAGGCGGATCGCGGACGGTAGATCAGGCGTGCGGTGTCCTGCAATCCTGGGATGGCCTGTACAACGTTGATAGTGTGGGCGCTCATGTTTATCGGGTCTTCATTGCAAACTACAGACAGAGCTTTGGCTCGGATTTGACGGTTGCTTTTGATCCTGAAGACCCTGTAGGAACACCATCGACCCCTTCAGCTGCGAATGCTGGAACCGCCGATGACGCTATGCTTCAGGCGCTTGCAGTTGGGCTGAACGCACTTGATCAGGTCAACATTGCCTATGACGCTAAGCTGGGAACAGTCCAGTATTATCAACCCTCGGGTGGTGCGCTGCCGGGATTGGCGGGAGGAAGTCTGAGCGGTGGAACACCAACAGACCTCGGGGTCTCCTTTCCCTGGCATGGTGGCGACGGATCCGTTGATGGCGCGTTTAACGCTATAGGTGTGGTATCCGACCTGTTTCTTGAGGATACACGCTTCCCTCGCGTTGCTCCCGACACTATTGACGGAACAGGGGGGTTATCTGCGACCAGTGGCGAAGGCTGGCGAATGGCCCGTGGCACAAGCTGGCACTTTGGTCTGGAGTTTACCGATAATGGCCCGGAAGCCTATGGCCTGGTAAGTTACTCTCAATCAACCGATTCTGAGTCGGCATTCTTCAATGACCAGAGCTTAAGATACTCAGAGAAGAACTTCCGGCCCTTTATCTTCAGGGAAGGAGATATTGAAGCAAATCTCCTGCCTCAGGGGGAAGTGACCATTTCGAACTGATTCATGCAGATAAAAAAAAGGGACGGCAAATGCCGTCCCTTTTTTCGTTCTGCTGGTTGCTTAGTCTTGTTGCACGACTTCAGTGATATCCGGATCAGAGCCCGCGACATTGGGAACAACTACTGTGCCTTTTGTCGAGATAACACTGGCGGTTTCAGACAGCATTTCTGTGAAGACCCGCACGTCCAGAGGCCCGCCTTGAGGCAAGACTGGTGTGCTGTGGGTTCCGCCGAGATAGCGGGTGATTGTTGCATTACTCACTGGTACCGGAACGCCGTCGCCCGTTACGGCGGTCGCATTCAGCACCCTGGCGAAAGCTTCTGTGCCAGAAAGGTAGGCTTCAAATGCCTCACCAAGTGGGTTGGCCAGTGGATCATTTGGTATTACCAGATCACCATTCACTTGCGACAGCACCACTTTGGAAGCAGACAGATCATCAGCAAAGTTGATCGGATCTACAGAGTCCAGAGCGGCCTGGAAGACATTGAAGAATGTTTCCAGGTTTGCATCTCCCTGCTCTAGCCCGGCAGCAGCTTGCAGGCCGCCCAGAATCGAAGGAGCAAATGCTGGTGAGTTCTCCAGCATGCGAATAATGCCTGCGCCCGGAGTCAGCAACTGGGCGGCAACTATATCGTCTGCGGTTTCTGCAGAACTGTTTGCGACGGCAACGAAAGGCGCTCCAACAATAGTGCCAAGTGAGTGACCAGTGAAGTAAACCTGGGTTGGATCAAGATCCGCACCAGCGGTTCCATCGAAGTCGAGAGACCCGAGAGACTCACGCAGGTTCAGCAGGTCGAGAACCGCTTGACGGTTCTTGTCACGGGAGTTGGTGAAGTTGGTCAGGTTGATGTACAGACTACCGGAATCACCAGTGGTGGCAGTCATGGGTACCGGCTGATTTGCTGCCCCGGCTGTGAAATTAAAGTGACGCTCATTTCCGGTTTGCGCAAGACCCGGAACGGTGGAGCCAGCATTGGCTACAGCATTCTCAAGCCCGATTGCTCCTGCAAGAGATGGTTTTGCTGTTGGCGCAAGAGCATCCAGCGCACCACTCAGAACCGTATTGATAGCATTTTGGATCTGCGCCGGGTCTGTAGGGTCTGAAATGCCAAGGTTTGGTGCGCCACCGGGGTTTGCGGCGTCCAGTGCTGTCTGGATCTGGAGTAATGCTCCTACCTTGAAGGAGCCATTAATTACGGCTTCACGAGTAGCTGCATCGTTGGTTTGGCCAGCAGCTTCCAGGAGCGTGCCTGCCAGATCTTCCTGGTCGGCTTGTGAGAAAGGCGCTACACCATGCAGTGGCAGGTCAATTGCAACGACAGCAACATTGGCATTTTTTGCCAGAGCGCTGCCGAAAGTCAGGGCTGCACTGCGGTCGGTTGTGATGCCGTGTTGGTAAATGACGGTTTCAAGAGGTGTCGAGCCATCATAGCTTGCCGGGTACAGAATAATGATCGGTACAGTCTGAGCGCTATTGGTTGCTTTAGGGAAGGGGAAGCGATAGTTAACAACGTCACTGACCGAGGCGTCTGACTGAGCCAGTTGAACACCAAGCTGGTCCCCAATGTTTGACGCTGCAACCAGATCTGCCTTGAAGTCGCTGGAATTGATTACAGCACCTTCGGCTTCCGTCTGGCCTGTAGGAACACCCAGATAATAGGGTAAATCAATTGTGCCCTGCACAATATTCACATCGCCAAAATCAACAAACTGACTCGTGATTGCCGATACCAGGGTGACGTCCTGAGGGGCACCGAAAGAAGCGCTGGAACTGCGGTCATCGGGGTTCGGTAACAGAGAGCCCAGCCCTGCATTGAGAGCATTTGCGATGGCATCCGGATTTGCGCTGGCTTCTGCTGCGCCTGCTGCTGCGGCCAGTGCGGGGAATGCTGTTTCACCACCTGCGAGGGCAGCTTTTACACCCGCTACCCGGGCAGCACCTGCAACAGTATCCCGGAAGTAACTGGTCGGGTCGGCAATGTACTTCAGCACTTCCTCGTCATTTGAGGTCGTAAAGCTGTATGACAGTGCAATATCGTCAACAGTCAGCGGCGTTGGACGCGTTGTATTGTTTACTCCGAAATAGCTGCCTGCGACGTTTTCCCAGAAACTATTGATAATTGTGCGGACAGCAGCCAGTGAAGCGGTGCCCAGCGGCTGGGTTTCATCGGTCAGGTTGCTATAGGTCGGTGAGGCGATAATCGGGTCGCCATTAATATCCTTTACTTCCTTGGTTACTACAACCAGATAACGCTTCTTGGGATCAAGAGGAACCGTGGGGTGAATCCGGATTGCCGAAGTACCATCCAGTTCTACAACTTCATGTGTGTAGGTCGGGTTCTGAGCCATGCCTGCCAGGTAAGCGCCAGCTTCGAGTTGGTTCCGGCCGTCGAGATCCTGGGGCAGAGCTCCTGCTGCAACCTGTGCTGTTATTGCAAGCGGGATTGTCGGCGGTTCACCCATGCCAAGGCCCTGGACCGGATCGCCACTGGCGTATTCCAGTTCAATCAGGAACACGTTCTGGTTTGGATTGGGAGCAGGCACTGGGCCGGATTCTGTCGTCATGATTATGAATGGACGGGAGTCCACAGAATCGGGGTCAATCTGTCCATTCAGGCGTACAACGGCCGGAGCAACTGTCGATGCACCGCTGAGTCTGTTGAGCGCGCTGGTTACTGGAGGCGAGGTGTCTGCAACGCTGAAGGATCCGTCAGCTTCAATGATGGCTGTAGTCGAATCATCAGACTTGAATATCAGGTCGTTGGGAAGAGGTAGTTCACTGGAGACCGGATTGAAAAGGGGCCAGGTTTTCCCGTCAATGTCGGGGTTACTGATTGGATAATCCGGATTAGCATTCGCCCCCTCGTCACCGCCACTGAGGCAGCCTGTTAGCCCAAGGGAAGACGCCACGGCAAGACTTATTAGAGTTTTCTTGAACATGGGTGGAACCTTTTCCTGTTGTTGTATCGTTATGTTCGGCAACTAACGGGGCCGGTCTGATCCGGTAAGCCCGATGTCAGAGGCCTGTTCTGCATAAACGGTTGTCTGAAATTATAGCCAGCGCTTCAAGCCAATTTCCGTATCTGTGACTATAGCGTCACTATAGCCAGTGTTGATCAGCCAAAAGTGTGATTCTTGCTATTTGAATCCTCCTTGCACAGCTCGTACAAAAGGGAGCTTTGCCTGCATGAAAAATAGTTGGCTGGTCTTTGTTTGTCGAGCTGTGGGTAGTGATATGTTGCTGTTTTTACAATTTGTATCAATCGCCCGCCAGAACGGGCGTGCGGGCGGGCGACTGAGTTATTTGAAATCTGAAAAATCCGGTTTGCGCTTTTGCATGAAGGCGCTGAAAGCTTCGGCTGCTTCCGGTGATTTCAGGCGTTCCGCAAACAGCTCGCCTTCGGCCAGCATCGTTGCGGTAAGCTGTTCGTGAACAGGGTGGCCCAGTAGCTTTTTGGTCGCCCGGATGGCAGCTGGCGGCTGATCTGCAAGCTTCTGGCAGGCGTCAAGCGCGGCGGCTTCAGTGTCTGAGGGATCGCATACGCGGTTAATCAACCCCATGCGACAGGCGTCGTCTGCACTGAATGCTCCGCCCAGCATCAGGAGTTCTGCTGCGCGCACCCGGCCGATCCACGAAGGAAGCAGCAGGCTGGAGCCGCCCTCGGGACAGAGGCCCAGGCTGGCAAACGGCATCTGGAAGCGGGCATTGCTGCCAGCGAAAACCATGTCGCAGTGCAGAAGCATGGTGGTGCCAATGCCCACTGCCGGTCCGTTTACTGCTGCGACCACCGGCTTTTGTGTGTTTGCCAGAAGAAAGAGAAAACGCCCCACTGGTGTTTCTGTGAAGGTGCCTTTCAGGCCGCTGGCAAAATCACTCAGATCATTGCCTGCAGTAAAACAGTCTTCACTGCCACAAAACAGAACGCAACGAATGCCGGTATCTTCACTGGCTTTTTCAATTGCATCTCCCAACGCGGTGTACATTGCGTGGGTGAGGGCATTTTTACGCTCAGGCCGGTTGATGCGAACGGTCAGAATCTGGTTGCGGATCTCGGTAAGAACAAGGTCGGTCACGGTTTCTCCTGAAGTACTTTCTGATGTGTTTTTATTCTTTAGTTAGGATGATACCTTTTTTGCGGAGTTTGTTAAGAAAAGCTTCTCCTTCTGTCTACCCCTCGCTCTTTCGATTTTCTGGTAAACTGTGCCACCTGTTTTTTGACGATACGATCATAACTAGACCAATCTGATGAGGCGCCTATGACCACCGTAATTCGCCAGGATGACCTGATTGAAAGTGTAGCCGACGCGCTGCAGTTCATTTCTTACTATCATCCCAAAGATTTTATCCAGGCTGTTCACGAAGCCTACCAGAAGGAAGAATCGCAGGCGGCCAAGGATGCCATGGCGCAGATTCTGATTAACTCGCGCATGTGTGCCCAGGGCCACCGGCCGCTTTGCCAGGATACCGGTATTGTTACCGTATTCGTAAATGTCGGCATGAACGTTCAGTGGGATTGTGACATGCCGCTGGACGATGTAATCAATGAAGGTGTGCGTCGCGCATACACTCATCCGGACAACGTGCTGCGCGCGTCGATTCTGGCTGACCCGGACGGCAAGCGCCAGAACACCGGTGACAACACGCCGGCGATCATTCACTACAAAATCGTGCCGGGTGACACAGTTGAAGTACATGTGGCGGCAAAAGGTGGCGGCTCTGAAGCCAAATCCAAATTTGCCATGCTGAATCCGTCTGACTCTGTTGTGGACTGGGTTCTGAAAATGGTTCCACAGATGGGTGCTGGCTGGTGCCCGCCCGGTATGCTGGGTATTGGTATCGGCGGGACTGCCGAGAAAGCCATGGAGATGGCGAAAGAATCTCTGCTGGATCCGATTGATATCCACGATCTGCAGGCGCGTGGTGCGTCCAATCGGGCCGAGGAGCTGCGCCTTGAACTTTTTGACAAGGTCAATGATCTTGGTATTGGCGCTCAGGGCCTGGGTGGCCTGACAACTGTTCTGGATGTGAAAGTAAAGGATTATCCTACTCACGCAGCGAACAAGCCGGTTGCGATTATTCCCAACTGTGCCGCTACCCGCCATGCACACTTTACGCTGGATGGCACTGGCCCGTCTCTGCAGACGCCGCCGAGCCTGGAAGACTGGCCGGAAATTACCTGGGAAGTGGGCGAGGGCGTGCGTCGTGTAAATCTGGATACGGTTACACCGGAAGACGTGAAGGACTGGCAGCCAGGTGAGACGGTTCTGCTGTCCGGAAAGATGCTGACCGGTCGCGATGCTGCGCACAAGAAAATGGTTGATATGATCAACAATGGCGAAGAGCTTCCGGTGGATCTCAAAGGCCGCTTCATTTACTACGTTGGCCCGGTTGATCCGGTCCGTGAAGAAGTCGTTGGTCCTGCCGGCCCCACTACGGCAACGCGTATGGATAAATTCACCCATACCATGCTGGAAAAAACCGGCCTTACCGGAATGATCGGTAAAGCGGAGCGTGGTCAGATTGCAATCGACGCTATCAAAGAGTTTGGCGCGGTTTACCTGATGGCTGTAGGCGGCTCTGCTTATCTGGTATCCAAAGCTATCAAACATGCGGAGGTGGTTGCATTCCCGGAACTGGGAATGGAGGCCATCTATGAGTTTGACGTGGAAGACATGCCGGTAACCGTGGCGGTGGACTCCAAAGGCACGTCGGTTCACCAAACAGGTCCGGTGGAGTGGCATGAGAAAATCATTGCTGCCAAGGCGGTCTGAGGTTAGCTGAGCGTTTAAAGCGAGGGCCGGGAAAAGGTCTGGCCCTCGCTTCACCTTTCGGGCCCCTGCTTCTCTAGCTTGAACAGCTGATGTTCATATGCTTGCCCCAGTCGGGCGGCAGTGCAGCGTAGTGTTCATGCTCTGGCTGTTCATCATACGGTTGTTCCAGAACCCTGATCAGCTCCTTCATGGGTTCGAAATCGCCATTCTGCGCTTCCAGAATCACTTTGTGTGCCAGATAGTTCCGCAATATATATTTTGGATTTACCCGGCGCATCTCATATTCACGCTCGTCGAGTGCGCGGGTTTCTTTTTCCAGTCGCCCCTCATAGCGTGTGAGCCACTCGTCAGCAATTTCACGGTTCACAAACAGATCTCGCACGGGCGCATGGCCCTTGGCGTAAAGGTTCGATAGGGCCCGGAAAAAAGCGGTGTAGTCGGTATGTTGTTCGTTGAGCATACTGAAGGTGTCCATAACCAGACCCAGGTCTCCTTCGTCTTCCTGCGCCAGGCCCAGCTTGTCCCGCATGTTCTGTAAAAAACGCCCGTTGTAGGCGGATTCGTAGCGCTGCAGGCTGTTGCGAATGGTGTTTTCATCCATCACCGGCAGCAGCGCATTGGCAAGATACTGGCAGTTTGCAAAGCCCACCTGAGGCTGGCGGTTATAGGCGTACCGCCCGCCCTGGTCGGTGTGATTGCAAATGTACCCGGCATCAAAGTCGTCCAGAAATGCGAAAGGCCCGTAGTCGAAGGTATCCCCGACGATGGACATGTTGTCGCTGTTCATAACGCCATGACAGAATCCTACCGCCTGCCAGTCGGCAATAAGCCGGGCAGTGCGCTCCACCACTTCTTCAAACCAGCGGGCGTAACGTTCTTCCTCCGCAAGCTTGATCAGATGTGGAAAGTGGAGCGCGATAACATGCTCCAATAGCGTTCTGACCGCTTCCGGGCCTTCATGATGTGCTGCAAATTCAAAGTGGCCGAAGCGGATATGGCTCTGAGCGACGCGCACCAGAGCAGCTGCGGTTTCAATGGATTCCCTGCGTACGGGGTCCCGGGCGCTGACCATAAACAGGGCCCGGGTGGTTGGAATGCCCAGACCGTTCATGGCCTCGCTGCAAAGATACTCACGAATAGTTGAGCGCAGAACCGCCCGGCCATCCCCGAAGCGGGAATAGGGTGTCATGCCTGCTCCTTTCAGGTGCCAGTCCCAGCGGCGACCATCGGGGCCTACGGTTTCCCATAAAAGAAGGCCCCGGCCATCGCCCAGTTCCGGGTTGTACATTCCGAACTGGTGGCCCGTGTATTTCATGGCAACCGGGTCCATGCCCTCAAGTAGCTCGGTACCCCCGCCAATTCCGGCCCAGTCGGCTTCATTGCTGACATGGAAACCCATTTTTTCAGCCAGTTTGTGGTTAAAACAGGCTATTTTGGCACCTTTGAGCGGAGTGGGTTGTACACGAGTATAGAAACTGTCCGGGAGTTCCAGGTAGCGATGCTCTATGCGAAAACTCTTGTTGCTCATATGCACCTATACTCCAGTGTGGTACGAATTCTGCTGAATACTTGATTAACCGATTCATCAATGACGGGAACTTTAACGTGTCTGACCGTGAGCTTAAACCAACTATCGATGCCCTGATTGAGCGAGAAGGGCTTCCTCACAACTACGCTGCTACCGTAGAACAGACCATCCTGCCTCTGATAGAACATATTGTTTCGTTGAGGAAGGTGAAAGGCAGAACCGTTGTTGTAGGCGTTCATGGCGCTCAGGGTACCGGTAAATCAACTCTGGCGCTGTTCCTTACGAAGCTGTTATGCGATCACTGGCACTGCCCGACAGCGAGTTTTTCGCTGGATGATATCTACCTTACCAGAGCTGAGAGGCAGGTACTCGCTGAACAAATACACCCGTTGTTTATGACCCGGGGTGTGCCAGGAACCCACGATGTAGAGCTTGGAGAACGCATCATTGATCAACTCCGTCGCGCAGGTCCTGGGGATCAGACCCCCATTCCTGCGTTCGACAAGTCTCATGATGACCGCGTGCCCGAGAGCGAATGGCCGGTTTTTAAAGGATGCGCAGAGGTTATTCTTGTGGAAGGCTGGTGTCTTGGTGCTCTGCCTGAAGACGAAAACGTTCTTGCCGCCCCACTCAACACGCTGGAGGCGGAGGAAGATCCATCGGGCACCTGGAGAAGTTATGTTAACCAATGCCTCAGGAGCACGTATCAGGATTTTTTCAGGGAACTGGACAGTCTTATCATGCTCGAGGCACCGTCGATGTCGCGTGTTCTGGAATGGCGCACGCTGCAGGAGCACAAGCTGGCGGAAAAAATGGATGGCGCACCAAATGAGTGCTCGCCGGACCTGGCTGCACGGAATCTGCGCATTATGAGTGATCAGGAGGTCATCCGTTTCGTCATGCATTACGAGCGGGTTACCCGGTCCTGTCTTCAGGAACTCCCGGGCCGGGCGGATGCACTGATTCAGGTCTCTGCAGACCACTCTCTTGGCCGTCCCCGCTTCCGCACAAGAACATAAAGGAATCTTCCATGGCCAGAACGCGGCTGCTCATATTTTCTGATCTGGATGGAACCCTGCTTAACCATGAAAACTATGGTTGGCAGCAGGCTATACCAGCATTGAAGCGCGTTGAGGAGGCAGGCATTCCGCTGATACTCAACTCCAGTAAAACGGCTTCGGAAATTCGGGTATTACGTCAGGAGTTGGGAAACACTGACCCTTTCATCGTAGAAAACAGCGCAGCTGTGGTTGTTCCGGCGGGTACTTTCGGGAACGAAAGTGAGCAGGTTGTGCATTTTGGGGCGTCCCGTACTGAAGTACTGAAGGTTCTGGAGGTGCAAAGAGCAAGTGGCGCACGTTTTCGGGGCTTTGCAGATATGTCTGATGATGAACTGGCTCAGTTCACAGGGCTGGACGTTGCATCGGCGGCACGAGCCCGGCAGCGTCTGGGGACTGAGCCACTTTTGTGGGAAGGTAGTGAGGAGGAGAGGGTAAGCTTTGAGGCCGCGCTGGGCGCTGAAAACCTGCGGCTTGTTAAAGGTGGTCGGTTCTATCACGCCATGGGTATTTTTGATAAGGCCGATGGGGCCCGCTTTTTGCAAAACAAATACAGAGAGCAATATCAGGAGCTCTATGGTGACGAGCGAGTGACGGCCATTGCCCTGGGCGACAGCCCCAACGATCAGCGTATGCTGGAAGAGGCAGATATTCCGGTTGTCATTCGTGGAATTAACAGCAATGAGGTGCAGTTACCCTCAGAGAAGCACGCTATGCGTTCTCTCAAACCCGGCCCGGAAGGCTGGAATGAGTGTGTACTCAATCTCCTGTTTGAGTATGGGTATTAGTACAACAAAGGAGAATCGCCATGGGCGACTTTTACCAGAATGGCATTGTTACCACACTGCATAATCTTGTTCGCCGGCCTGTGGAGGACCTGGAGGCCGAGTTGATGACTTTTCGCAAGTCCCGGCCGATGTCTCTCGTGCTGCCGTCGCTATACTCCGAACTGGAAGGGCCGGCGTTAAAGCACATAGTGCATGAACTCACGAAAGTGCCTTATCTGGACGAAATCATTATCGGTCTGGATCGGGCCAGTGAAGAGCAGTACCGCTATGCACTGGAATATTTCTCTGAACTGCCCCAGAACTTCAAAGTTCTCTGGAACGATGGGCCGCGCCTTAGAGCCATTGATCAGAAGCTTCAAGAGCAGAACCTGGCGCCTACGGAAATGGGTAAGGGGCGCAACGTATGGTACTGCTTCGGCTATGTACTGGCGTCCGGAGTAAGCGAATCGGTTGCTCTGCACGATTGTGACATCCTCACCTATTCGCGAGACCTGGTGGCCCGCCTGATTTATCCGGTGGCCAACCCGGGTTTCAACTATATGTTCTGCAAGGGTTACTACGCCCGGGTGGCAGACGGGAAGATGAACGGGCGTGTCAGTCGCCTTCTGGTGACCCCTCTGATTCGCGCTCTGAAAAAGGTGTGTGGCCCGAGCGATTTTCTGGATTACCTCGACAGTTACCGCTATCCCCTGGCTGGAGAGTTTTCTTTCCGTACGGATGTGATTAATGATCTTCGCATTCCCAGCGACTGGGGGCTGGAAATCGGCGTGCTCTCGGAAATGAAACGGAACTATGCCACCAACAGGCTATGTCAGGTGGACATTGCTGATGTATATGATCACAAACATCAGGAACTCTCACCGGAGGATGCCAACCAGGGACTGTCCAAGATGAGTGTGGATATTTCCAAGGCGCTGTTCAGGAAACTGGCCACGAACGGTGAGATATTTTCTAGCGAGAAATTCCGGACCATCAAGGCTACCTATTTCCGTATTGCTCTGGATTTTGTGGAGACCTACCAGAATGATGCCATCATCAATGGCCTTGGATTTGATCGCCATAAGGAAGAGAAGGCTGTTGAGCTGTTTGCCCAGAACGTGATGAGTGCGGGTGCACATTTCCTTGAAAACCCGATGGATACGCCCTTCATTCCAAGCTGGAACCGGGTAACCAGTGCGATTCCGGATATCAAGGAGCAACTGCTGGAGGCTGTGGATCTGGACAATGAGGAATACCGGCCATGAGCCAGGTTCTGAGGGCTAAACTGGTCAGCATGCTTGAAACTGTCTATCCGGCGCTGGATTGTGACTTCCTTGCCGGGCAGCTTCTGACAACAATGGGGCTGCAGGCGGATCAGCCCCCGCCGCCGGCACATCAGAACCATTGGTCTGAGTCTGACGTCGTTCTGATCACCTATGCGGATACGGTTCAGCAAGCGGGTGAAAAGCCTTTGGCAACACTGCACCAGTTTCTGAACCATTGTCTTTCCGACAGTATTTCTGCTGTCCATATACTGCCTTTCTTTCCTTACAGTTCCGATGACGGCTTTTCGGTGATGGACTACCTTGCGGTGAATGAGTCTCACGGAAACTGGGACGATGTCGAAGCCATCGCACAGGATTTCAAACTTATGGCTGATCTGGTGATCAACCATATGTCAGCGCGCAGCCGCTGGTTTGAGAATTTCAGGAAACGGATTGATCCCGGCAAGGACTACTTCTTTGAGGGAAATCCCAGGGACGACTTGAGCGCGGTAGTCAGGCCGCGCACGTCACCATTGCTTACGCCGGTTCAGACGGACGATGGCGAGCGCTATGTATGGTGTACCTTCAGCGAAGACCAGGTTGACCTTAACTTTGCCAACCCTCAGGTGTTGATCGAGTTCGTAGCCATTGTCCGTTATTACCTCGAACGAGGCGTTGTTATCTTCCGGCTCGACGCCGTAGCGTTCCTGTGGAAAGAGCCCGGGACCCCGAGTATCCATCTGCAACAGACCCACGAGCTGATCAAAATCCTGCGCCTGCTGATAGAGCACCATAGCCCGGATGCTGTCATCATTACCGAAACCAATGTGCCCAACCGCGAGAATCTCACGTATTTCGGCAACGCTAACGAAGCTCACGTAATCTACAACTTCTCTCTGCCGCCTCTACTGATCAATACGCTGGTTACGGGTGACTGCAGGCATCTGAAAACCTGGCTCATGAGCATGCCGCCGGCACAGATGGGAACCACCTATCTGAACTTTATAGCGTCCCACGATGGGGTTGGTATGCGGCCCACAGACGGGCTTTTGTCTGAAGAGGAAAAGCAGCGACTGGTCAACACCATGGAGTCGTTCGGCGGTAAAGTGTCCTTCAGGCGCACATCAGATGGCCGGGACCAACCCTATGAGATAAATATCGCTCTTTATGATGCCCTGAAGGGTACAGCCGGGAACGGAGCGGACCATTGGCAGTTGCAGCGGTTTATCTGTGCGCACACAGTAATGCTTGCGCTGGAAGGCATACCCGCTTTTTACATACACAGTCTGCTGGCGACGGAGAACGATGTTGAGCGAGTGGAACATACTGGCCGCCTGCGCTCTATCAATCGGAGCCAGTGGCAGCTTGCAGATCTGGAAGATGAGCTTAAAAACCCGTTGAGCCATCACAGCAAAGCCTACCAGGAATTGAAACGCCTGATTACGATTCGTCGCAGACAGCCAGCTTTTCATCCCAATGCGACCCAGTTCACCTTGCATCTGGGGCTAAAACTGTTCGGCTTCTGGCGCCAGAGCATGCGGCGGGACCAGTCCATTTTCTGTATTCACAACATAAGTGACGAGGTACAGCAGGTGGCATTGAGTGACATCAACCTGATAGGTACGGATCACTGGCTTGATCTTATCGCCGGTACAACTATCGACGACCTTTCTGGCTCTATCACACTGAAGCCTTATCAGAGTGTCTGGTTGTCCAATCGGGAGTAGGGCAGAATGCCCCTATGTCCAAAACGTCCACTCTCCGAAAACCCAGAATTCTCCTGCTTTCTGCCTATGACGCGGGCAGCCATCGCCGCTGGAGAGAACAGCTGGTGCATAGCCAGCCGGAGTTTGAGTGGCAGGTGCTGTTTCTGTCGCCCAGATTTTTCCGCTGGCGGATCCGGGGTAACGCGCTTACCTGGCTGAACGAGCCCCTGCTGAAAGAGAGCTGGGATCTGCTGCTTGTAACGTCCATGGTAGATCTGGCGTCAATCCGGGGGTTTCATCCGAATCTGGCCCATACGCCAGCACTTCTCTATATGCATGAAAACCAGTTTGCCTATCCGGCATCCGATGACCAGCACAGCAGCATTGACCCCCAAATGGTGAACCTGTACAGCGCTATCGCTGCCGAAGCGGTTCTGTTCAACAGTGACTGGAACCGGCGAAGTTTTCTTGAGGGTATAGGGAAACTCTTCCGCCGCTTGCCTGATGGTATACCAGAGGGAACACTTGACCGGATTGCTGAGAAATCCAGGGTTTTGCCGGTCCCCATAGATGACGATGTATTTCTCCACACGCCGGAACCCCAGAGCTCCGGAGAGTCTGAGTGTTTATGGGGCGACAGCCCTGAGCCCGGCGCCTGCGCGTCGCCGATAAAAATTGTCTGGGCCGCGCGTTGGGAATATGACAAGGGCCCCGACCGGTTGCTTGCGATTTTGCAGGAACTTGACCGCAGGGCGGTGAACTTTCAGGTATGCATCCTTGGTGAGAGTTTCCGAAAAGTACCGGAAGCACTGATGATTATTCAGCGGCAATTTTCCCACCGGCTTGTTCAGTTTGGGTACGCCTCAAGTCGCACAGAGTATTACCAGTGGTTAAAAAGTGCAGATGTGGTTCTTTCAACGGCGTTGCACGAGTTTCAGGGGCTGGCTGTGCTTGAGGCGGTGGCCGCTGGTTGTGTGCCTGTTGTGCCAAAACGCGAAGTTTACCCGGAATTGTTTGCTCCTGAATATGTGTACCCGGACTGTGGCGAGGATATTCTGGCCGAGGCCGCATACGCAGCTGCATTGATTCAAAGCCAGGCGGAGAAAGACCACCGGAGCCGGTTGCCGGTGCCGGATGTACAGCGTTTCAGTTGCGGCGCATTGGCGCCGGTATACAAGGCGTTGCTGTCGGGTTATGAAAACATCCTGATTACACCCACCCGGCCACATGGGGTATCCTGACGGCATATTCCTGACTGGACATCCGATCCCTGATCGGGCATTTGCAGCTCCGGATCGGGCACCCGTAAGTACCGAGATTTAATACATGATGAAAGCAATCAAGATAACCGGTGCTTCCCTTTCATGGGAAGACTGTGCGGGCTTTGATGAACTGCCGGCAGACCACGTAGAAATCGACGTTGTCTGGACAGCCGTAAACCGTGCCGATCTGTCACAGCGGGCCGGGGTTTATCCTCCGCCCCCTGGCGCGTCTGATATTTTGGGGCTGGAAGTCAGCGGTCGTATAGCGGCGGTTGGTAGCGCAGTGACAGGCCTGGCGCGAGGCGACGAAGTGTGTGCCCTGCTTACCGGCGGTGGCTATGCTACCAAGGTTGTTGTTCCCGCGGTTCAGGTGCTGCCGGTCCCCAAGGGATTCTCGTTGAAAAAAGCTGCTGCTATTCCTGAGGTATTTGCGACTGCCTGGTTAAACCTTTATCAGGAAGCCGATCTCAAACCTGGCGAGAGGGTGCTGTTGCACGCTGCTGCCAGTGGACTGGGTACCGCTGTCATACAGATTGCCACGGCATTTGGTAACCCTGTATTCGCGACCGCCGGTGATGCAGAAAAGCTGGAAGTCTGCCGGAAACTGGGTGCAACAGGTACCTGGAACCGGAAAGATGGCTCTTTTGTGGACGCGGTGAAGAACTGGGGCTGTGTGGATATGGTGCTGGACCCGGTCGGCGGCAGCTACATCAAGGAGGATCAGAAGGTTCTGAATGCCGATGGCAGAATTATTCTGATAGGCCTGATGGGGGGACGATCTGCGGAAGTTGATCTGGGTCTTATGTTGATGAAACGCCACAGGCTGATTGGTTCTACATTGCGATCCCGCTCAGTGGAAGACAAAGGGCGTGTCATGCAGGCGTTGCACCGGAATGTCTGGCCATTGCTGGTGGCGGGCCAGATTGAGCCCCTGATTGACAGCGCCTGGTCCATTGCAGAGGTTGAGGAAGCCATGGCGCATGTGGCGGCCAACAGGAATACCGGGAAGGTTCTGCTCAGAATTGCTGAGTAACCCTTAACCTTCCCGGCCTGGAACAGCCACTGCTTTAATCGGCGATATGCACCAGTTGCTTGCCGAAGTTCCTGCCCTTCAACATACCTTTGAAGGCCTCGACTGCATTTTCGAGGCCTTCAGCAACCGTTTCGCGGTATTTGAGCTGGCCTGAGGCAATGCGGCTCGTAAGAATATCGGTAATCTCCTGGTGTTTATCCTGCCACTCTGTGACCAGGAAAAAGCGATGCTCTGGAACCGGATCGAGGCGCTTGAGAATATCGAATGGAGTCTCTACTTTGTCTGTGCTTTTTGCATTGTAAGCTGAGACATAACCGCAAATGGGCACACGGGCTCCGGGGTTAAGCAATGGCGCTACGGCCCGGGTGACGTCGCCTCCTACGTTCTCATAATAAATGTCGATGCCGTCGGGGCAGGCGGCTTCAAGATCGGCATTCAGGTTCCCCGCCTTGTAATCCACACAGGCATCAAAACCCAGTTCATTTACCACATAGCTGCACTTTTCCGGACCACCGGCAATACCAACTACCCGACAACCGTCTGTTTTCGCGGTCTGGCCAACTACTGTCCCTACGGGGCCGGATGCTGCAGAAACGACCACGGTTTCACCTGCTTTAGGCTTGCCCACATAGGTCAGGCCACAGTAGCCGGTCCGGCCTGGCATGCCTGCAACACCAAGGTAAGCCTGTAGCGGAACGCCGTCTTTCTGATGAATTTTGTAAACCATAGGCGCATCGGCCGGGAAGGTGACGTATTCCTGCCAGCCTGAATAACAGGTGACCAGATCACCAACTTTCAGCTTGTCTGAGCGGGATTCCACAATCCGCGCAACGCTTTCGCCGGTAATGGGGTCATTAATGGCCATCGGGTCCATATACCCTTTGGCATCATTCATACGCGGGCGCATGTAGGGATCCAGAGACAGCCATAGTATCTGTGCAACGACTTCGCCTTCTCCGGGCTCGCGCACCGGGCGCTCTTCCATAACCAGATCGCCTTCCTGGATTTCCCCGTTGGGGCGTTGCTTCAGGACGATGGCGCGATTTCGATAGTTGCTCATGATGTTCCTCCCTGTCTGCCGTGAGGTAATTCGGAGCAGTGTTGCTCCTTGGGTTGCGTAATGAAACCAGATTAGCGTGAAGCAGATTGGTGTTGTGGTCAACCTCTCTTGGCTGATGTGAGGAGATTTACTTATGACCTCTTGTCCGCTGCTGGCCTGCCCGCAATTCAGGGCCAGGATTCCGGTACGATAAATAGCCGGTCTGTCTCGATCCAGCTACCCGTCTGGCGGTCTTCCTGCATTATTGCGAACAGCTGCGGAACAGATATGCTCTCTACACGCGAGAGCGCTTCCAGTACATGTTCTTTATCAGGCTGTACGTTCTGACACCAGTTGCCAATCCAGTGTGGTTTGTTGAGTACAACCCAGTGTGACGTGTCCAGTGCTCGCGCGTCATGAACATACATCCAGCGCCCGCGCAGATGATCTTCCGGAACATAATCTGGTGTTTCAACTGGCTGCTTATCGGGATAGAACAGATATCCCGGCATGAAAACCTGTGGCGTCAGCGGACCGGTAATACCCACCTGAGAGAGCAGTGCCAGGGTTTCCGGGAGCTGAGTCCGGCGGCTCTGCTGTTCCAGAAGACTGGTTGTTTTCTTGTCCAGCCGGTCACGGGCATTGGGGCCATACCAGAGTGTTGAGCCATTTTGTCCGGAAACGCCCAGATAGAATTTGATAGCAATCTCGTGGTGTTCAATGCGATCATTTTTCTTGTTGAGCACCACAAAATCCAGTTCGCCGATGGTGCGTCCGTTTGACTGGATCTGCTGGTTTTTCAGCAGAATGGGCCAGCCCAGCAGGTCTTCAAGTAATACCTGATACAGTCGCTCGAAATAGAAGCCCAGCCTGCGTTGTGGTGGTTCGCTAAGCAGTGGTGGTGCAGTTTCTGTTTCCTTGTCCCAGGCTGCAAGGGTGTCGGGATAATCTGACGGCAGATACTGTGCAGGTTCAAATGTGATCGGTGAATGCATCAGTTGCGGAGCCTGACACAACCATGCAAGGTGGCGTATTGCAGGTGTCTGGTAGGAATTGATCAGCTTTGAGGTGAGGTTTGCAGTCATTTTTCCAGAATACCGTAAACTGCAACGTAATAAAGTTGAGTGTGTTCATAGGGAGCGTGAGCTGGCCTAAAATGATTCGTTATACGATGTAATCGTAGATAACAGGAGAATGTATGCAATACCTACATACGATGATCCGCGTAAGTAACCTTGAGCAAACCCTGAATTTTTTCTGCGATCTGCTGGGTATGGTCGAAATCGATCGTAAAAGTAACGAGAAGGGGCGTTTTACACTTGTATTCCTTGCCGCAAGCGGAGATGAGGCCAGGGCTCGTGAAGACAAGGCCCCTATGCTGGAGTTGACCTATAACTGGGATCCGGAAGAATACTCCGGCGGTCGTAACTTTGGCCATCTGGCTTATAGAGTGGATGATATTTATGCACTTTGTGAGAAGTTGCAGGCAAATGGTGTAACCATTAACCGGCCGCCCCGGGATGGTTACATGGCGTTTGTCCGGTCGCCTGATGGCATATCGATCGAGTTGCTGCAAAAAGGCGAAGCGCTCGCACCCAAAGAACCCTGGGTTAGTATGGAAAATACGGGTATCTGGTAAGCCGGGCCGGTCAGCCCGTTATAAGTGAAGCTGCATGAAGATGCTCATGAAATCACAGGCGGCTTTTGCGTAAAAATTGTTGGTATAACTTCTACTGCATCAGGATGGTGCGATAAAACAGGGAGATGTTTCATGGAAGACTGGCAAGGATGCCTTACACCTCAATGTCAGGCTGCGCTGCTGAATGCCCGTGATGATGTTGATCGCCGTGGCGGCAAGGTTATTACGGTTGAAGACTTCTTGCTTGCGCTGCTGGATTCCAGCCCCTCTGCAAGCAGCTTCCTGCGCGGCTCCGGTGTGGATATGGATGAGTTGATACGAACCGTCCAGTGTGAACAGCCGATAGTGACAGAGGTGGGTGGTGAAGGTCTGCTTTCCTCTCAGTTGATTTATTGGCTGGCAACGGCGCGGGAAGCCTTTGGTACTGCTGTCTGGCTGGACTGGCCTCAGCTTCTGGAGGTGCTTGCGCGGAATGCGGAACGTTTACAGGGAAAAGCCTATGTTGCAGTTCTGGAGCTTGTTCTGCGCTGGCCGTCACCGGGTGACCTGGTTAATTCAGGTGAGAGCCCGCAGCCGCCTGGCATAGAAGAGCATGAATCTGCGCCGATTGTAATTACCGACCCTGAGTGGATTGAACTGGCCGAAGATGTTGCTATTACACTCGCTGCGGTTCCTGGTGCTTTGGTTTGGGTTCGGGGAGAGCGCGGGGGAGGGAAGTCCTCATGGCTGAGTTTTCTGCTGGATTCACTTACGCAACCCTATGTCGAGATGGATCTGCGCCGTGAAGTTGAGCTGATGGCCAGTGACCTCGCCGTGATCCCGGCAGCTACCATAAAGCCCTGGCCTGTCCTTGTTCTCGATAATGTGAGGCCTGCGGATCTTCTGATGTTTATAGATCAGCCATCTGGCCTTGTGTCTGAGCTGGTTCTGCGCTGGGAAGGCCCTGTAGTGCTTCTGGGGCCAGATTCGTCAGGCAGTGACGACGCCTGCAATACACTGGAGCAGCGCCTGGGCCGGGAGCTGGCAGTGTTCGATATGTGTCCTTCCAGTACTATGCAGCGCAAGGCAATTCTGGTCGCTCACCAGGCGGCTATTGAGCGTCGATGGAACATTCAGCTACCTGAATCCGCTATTCAGTTTGCAGCTTCGCGGCGGAGCCGTTGTGTAAGCTCGCCAGGGGGTATGCTGCAGTGGGTAGAGCGCGCAGCGGCAAGGCTTGATCTCTTTGCCCGGCGCGGTCCTGCCAGCTCGATGGCGCTCTCCGGGCAGGAGGATACTCTCAGGCGTCAAAGCCTGGTTGCCATTGCGCGGCAAGAGCCGTTGAACCAGATTGAGCAGTCACTCGAAGAAGTCAGTTTGTTGCGAGCGGCTGCGGAAGTTGCGTGGCACGAGCGCAAATCTGCCGGAGCGTTGCGCAGGCTTTCTGAGGAAGACTTGCGTCAGGAACTGGAACGCTGGGTTGCAGCGCGGCGCGGGCCGGTTCACTATGTGCTCCATTGTGATCATCAGCATGGAGAATCTGCGAGTGCAGGATCTGGAAATCTACATCCGTGACCTGGAAGGCGGAGTGGTTAGTCGTTGGCTGGGAAGCCATATTTCGCAACTGGTACTGGATGACAGTGATGTTTCGTCCATCATCAAAGGCTCAGCCTGTTTCGGTGAAGACCGCCTGAAAATAACATTGTATCCGCAAGCTTTTGGTAAGCGGTATACGTCACTGGTTATTGAGGGCAACCGGTTACCCTGGAGCAGTGATCTGGAGTGCGCACGGAGTGCGTGGCGTGCATTGGATACAGAAGTCCGCTGCAGCCCGGGAGAGTGGAAAGAGGGTGAGCTTCCAGAAGATGAAAGGTGGTGGCGGCTGGATGACCGGGGTGAACAACTGGTGGTCTGGAACTGAACCGGCAGTAACTGAACAGACAGAAACAAAAAAAGGCAGCCCGTATGAATAGGGCTGCCTTTTTTACATCAACTGACGTTTCATTCGCTCAGAATGGAAACGTTGTCTGCCTGCAGGCCTTTGTCCGCATCAACTACGCTGAAACGAACCAGTTGGCCCTGGCGTAGTACCCTGCGACCACTGCCACGAATAGCACGGAAGTGGACAAAGACTTCGTCTCCGCTTTCACGAACGATAAAGCCGAAACCTTTTTTAACGTTAAACCACTTCACAGTGCCTTCTTCGTCGCCTTCAGGGCTGTTGTCATCGTAGTCTCCATCATCATCGGCGTAGCTCTGATCGGAATTCTGATTCCTTGGCGCCGAACTTCCGTGCTGAGACGTGCTGCGGACAGGTTGTTGTCTGGCTGAAACTGCTGCGGCCAGAAAACCCGCAATACCGAAAACAATAAAGGTGATGATGTAAGCGGCAATGCCACGGGTGCTGCCCAGGGCCTCTACAAACTCGCCAACGGCAATCAGGCGAAGAGGTTCAGGGGTAAATGAGAGCAGCAGGGCAAGTACCAACGGTGCTGGAATAGCGATCAGGAGAGCAACAAGGATCGCTTTGGCTGGATTACGCATTGACTAAGAATTCTCCATTTTTACTAACTCTGACGATAAAAAACCGGATATCGGGTAAAATCGCTTATCCGGCCAGTGAATGCCGCCCGATTTCCGGTAAAACGGAAGTTCTGGCGGGTAAAAGCGGCATGATAACAGATTATTCCGACTGCTGACCAAGTCGTCATGCCGAACCTGGCTTTAAGAGTGTTTTTGATCACATTCCTCACCCATCCACGTGAACGATTCATGCGAAGGAGTTTCGGTACCCGATGAGCGACAACGATCTGCAAGCCAGACTGGATGAGCTTGAAACCCGGCTTGCCTTTCAGGACGACGTTATCAACACCCTGAGCGAACAGTTGGCGAAACAGGAGATGGATATCCGTGAGCTCTGGAACGCCAAGCGGCTATTGCACAACCAGCTGAAGGATGTTTCATCGTCCAACATAAAGCGGGAAGAGGAGGAAGCTCCTCCGCCCCACTATTGATGCCGCGAATAAAAAATGCCGGAGCAGTTGCTCCGGCATTTCAGGTACAGCCGTCAGCTTGCGAGACAGCCGTTCAGGCCAGCAGTTCTACAAGTATTTGCTCGTAGATCAGGGACAGGGTGTCCAGATCATCAGCCTTTACGCACTCATCTATCTTGTGAATGGTGGCATTGATCGGGCCAAGTTCTACGACCTGAGCCCCTGTAGGCGCAATGAAGCGGCCATCAGACGTGCCTCCTGAAGTAGACAGTTCCGTTTCCCGCCCTGTCACATTGCGGATAGCATTCTGGCTGGCAGCGACTAAAGCACCCTTATCGGTAAGGAATGGTCTGCCGCTGAGATGCCACTGCAGGTCGTATTTGAGATTGTGCCGGTCAAGAATGGCCACAACCCTTTCTTCAAGGCTCTCCGCCGTATTTTCAGTGCAGTAACGAAAGTTGAAATGCACCAGGCATTCTCCGGGAATGATATTGCTACCCGTACCGGCTTCCACTTTCGTGATCTGAAATGTTGTAGGTGGAAAATAATCGTTGCCGTTATCCCAGAACTCGTTGGCCAGCGTGTGCAGAGCCGGTGCAACACTATGAACCGCGTTCTCCGCAAGGTGGGGGTAGGCAACATGGCCCTGAGTCCCTTTTACCGTCAGATAGCCATGCAAGGAGCCGCGGCGGCCATTTTTGATGACATCTCCGACTTCCCGGGTACTGGAGGGTTCGCCTATCAGGCACCAGTCCATTTTCTCCGACCGGTTTTCCAGGGCTTCAACCACCTTAACGGTACCGTTGTGGGCCGGGCCTTCTTCATCGCTTGTGATCAGCAGGGCAATAGAGCCATGGTGATCCGGGTGAGCGCTTACAAAACGCTCACACGCGGTGATGAATGCCGCAAGGCTGCCCTTCATATCGGCGGCGCCACGACCGTACAGGTAGCCGTCTTTGATAACAGGGTCAAACGGAGGGTGTGCCCAGTTCTTTTCAGGCCCTGTGGGGACAACATCAGTGTGACCTGCAAAAGCCAGTACGGGTCCCTCCGAGCCTTTGCGGGCCCAGAGGTTATCTGTGTCGCCAAAACGCATGTGCTCGCCAATAAAACCCAGAGGAGCCAGTCGGGACATCATCAGTTGCTGACAACCGGCGTCGTCGGGTGTTACTGACGGCCGGCTGATCAGGTCGATGGCCAGTTCGAGTGTTTTAGAATCAGTTGTTTGCATGCAGCTCTTCGTTCAGCTCAATGGCAGATTTGTTGGTTTTACATTCAACTGCACCAGTCTGGCTGTTGCGGCGGAATAGCAGGTCGGGCTTGTTGGCCAGATCCCGGGCTTTGATAACTTCTACCAGCTTGTTGCTGTCATCCAGTAAAGCCACTTTCGTACCGGAAGTAACATAGAGGCCGGCCTCAACCTTGCAGCGATCACCCAGGGGAATGCCAACACCGGCATTGGCGCCGATCAGGCAGTTTTCACCAACGGCAATAACAATGTTGCCGCCACCAGACAAGGTGCCCATGGTTGAGCAACCACCGCCAAGGTCAGAACCTTTGCCGACTATAACGCCAGCGGAGATGCGGCCTTCAATCATGCTGGTGCCTTCAGTACCGGCGTTGAAGTTAATGAAGCCTTCGTGCATCACCGTTGTGCCTTCACCCACATAGGCGCCGAGGCGTACGCGAGCCGTGTCTGCAATACGGACGCCTTTGGGCACCACGTAATCTGTCATCTGCGGGAACTTGTCTACAGATTTGACTTCCAGTGTGCGCCCTTCCAGACGTGCTTTCAGCTGGCGTTCAGGTAGCTCATTCAGGTCAACTGCGCCCTCGTTGGTCCAGGCCAGGTTTGGCAGCAGGCCGAAGATACCGTCAAGTTTGACGCCATGAGGCCTGGCCAGGCGGTGGGAGATCAGGTGCAGTTTGAGGTAGACCTCCGGAGTGCTGGAGGCGGCGTCGTCTGTTTCAAGAACGGTCACGACAACCGGGCGCTTGCTGCTTGCTGCTTTTTCCGCGAGAGATGCCTGATCCGTTGCGCCGGTCTGACGCAACGCATTGGCAAACTGAGTCAGTTGCTCTGCGGTTACCTGAATAGCGTGATTGCCGCCTTTGTAGTCGAGGGCAGTCTCTACCACGTCGATCAGCTCTCTTTCGGGTTTCATGATCGGCTGCTGGTAAAAAACCTCTAGCCACTCGCCCTGATTGTTTTGGGTGCCGATACCGATACCGAATGCAAAGCTCATATACGGGTTGCTCCTGTTTAGTTAATCAGTGTTGCCCAGTCGTTGGCGTTAAAGCCGACATAAACAGACCCTTCATGCTCGACCACGGGCCGTTTAATGATGGAGGTGTTTTCAAGCATGATGTCATGGGCAGATTGGGCGCTAATGGTATCACGAACCTCTTCGCTGAGTTTGCGCCATGTCGTGCCACGGCGGTTCAGCAAAACTTCCCATCCCACGGCTTCTTCCCATTGGGTCAGGCGGGCCTCGTCCAGCCCTTCTTTTTTAAAATCGTGGAACTCATAGGCGATGTTTTGCTCATCAAGCCATTTACGGGCCTTTTTGACGGTATCGCAATTCCGGATGCCATAGAGCTTCATAAATCAGTTTGCCTTTACAAATTCAACTATGCGTTTTGCAGCTTCAACACACTCTTCCAGCGGTGCAACCAGTGCCATGCGCACCCGGTTTTCCCCCGGATTGTGGCCGTCGACAGTCCGGGACAAATAACGGCCCGGCAGCACATGTACGTTCTGCTGTGCCGACAGTTCCCGCGCAAATGTTTCATCATCCATCGGAGTGGCCGGCCAGAGATAGAAGCCCGCATCAGGAAAATCCACATCCATGACTTCCCGGAGAATGGGCACCACCGCTTCAAACTTGGCACGGTAAGCCGCCCGGTTTTCGCGGACATGGGCTTCGTCCTGCCAGGCTGCGATGCTTGCCAGCTGGTTGTGAACGGGCATGGCACAACCATGATACGTGCGGTAGCTCAGATAGCCTTTCAATATAGCTGCATCGCCTGCGACAAAGCCTGATCTCAGGCCTGGCAGGTTACTGCGTTTTGACAGGCTGTGAAAAACTACACAGCGTGCGAAGTCGTGTCGGCCTAAGGCTGCACAGGTTTGCAGCAGACCCTCGGGAGGGTTGTTTTCATCGGGGTAAAGCTCGGAATAACACTCGTCTGAGGCAACAATGAAGTCGTACCTGTCTGCCAGCTCAATGACCTTTGTCAGAACTTTCCGGGGCATGACGGCACCGCTGGGGTTCCCGGGTGAGCACAGGAAGAGTACCTGGCAGTCCCGCCATACGGATTCCGGTACTGCGTCAAAATCCGGAATAAAGCCATTTGAGGCATCGCAGGGCAGGTAGACTGGAGTAGCGCCTGCCAGAAGCGCCGCACCTTCATAAACCTGATAAAAGGGGTTCGGGCTTACAACCGTTGCCTGCTTGTTTGCATCAACCACTGCCTGTACCAGCGAAAATATTGCTTCGCGGGTGCCGTTCACCGGAACGATGTTGTGAGCCGGGCTCAGGGATCCGGGCTGCAGCCGGAACCGACGGGTAGCCCACTCACCAATAGTTTCCCTGAGTTCGTCCATTCCTTTGGTTGTAGGGTAGTTGGCCAGTCTGTCGAGGTTTTCGACAATCACCTGTTTCACGAACTCGGGAGATGGGTGCTTGGGTTCGCCAATCCCCAGGGAAATTGGACGCAGATTGTCTGGCGCAGATATGCCAGCCTTGAGCTTTGCCAGTTTTTCAAACGGGTAGGGGTGTAGCTTGTCCAGATTCGGGTTCATTGGGTGTCATCCAGCATTTTGCATAGGTCCTGCTGCAGGGCGCTGCACACGGATGGATCGCTGATAGGCCTGCCGTGTTCGTCGGTAACGAAAAATACGTCTTCGACCCGTTCGCCCAGTGTCGCAATTTTTGCATTGCTCAGGCGTATACGATGATCCAGAAGAACCTGCCCAACCCTTGCCAGAAGGCCGGGGCGGTCAGGTGTGACCACTTCGATTACCGTGCGCTCGTTGATGGTGTCGTTGGAAAAAACCACTTCGGTCGGGAACGCGAAGTGCCTTAGCTGCCGAGGTGTGCGTCGGTGAATAATGTCCGGATAGTCTTCCGGATCATCGAGTTCCTCAATCAAGCGCTTGCGAACTCGTTCCTTGCGGGCCGGATCTACCCCCAGAGGCTGGCCTTTTTCGTCCAGTACCACATAAGAGCTGATTGTGTAGGGGCCATCGTTTGAGCTGATGCGGGCGTCAACAATGTTCAGGTTGAGTTGTTCCAGAACTGCTGTTGTTGCGGCAAAAAGAGTTGCCCGGTCGTTCATGTAGATAATGATCTGTGAAAAGCCGTCAGATGGCCCTCCGAGGGTGTCCCGGATAAGCACCAGTGGCCCGGGCGTATTTCCGTGATTGATGATGGCTGCGGTTTGCCAGGCTATATCAACCGTGGAATCCTGAAGAAAATAATCTTCATCAACCGTGTCCCAGATGGCATCAATCTGTTTATCGGTAATGTTCTGGGCATGGAGGATTTCGCGGGCTTCAGACTGTGTTGCCCGAACCCACGCCTGCCGGTCAACCGGGATTTCTGCACCGCGACGCAGGGCGCGCTTTGCCTCCAGATATAGCTGGCGCAACAGGGATGCCCGCCAGGTATTCCAGAGCTTGGGGTTGGTGGCACTGATATCACACACAGTGAGAATGTACAGGTAATCCAGGTGCGCCTGGCTGGGCAGCGCCCGGGCAAACGACTGAATGATGTCCGGGTCGGAAATGTCTTTGCGCTGGGCTGTCATGGACATTAACAGATGATTTTCCACCAGCCAGGATGCCAGTTGGGTATCACGCTCACTAAGGTGGTGGCGTTTGCAGAAGGATGCTGCATCTTCCGCTCCTAGCTCCGAATGGTCTCCCCCCCGGCCTTTGGCAACGTCGTGATACAAACCGGCAATATAAAGAATTTCCCGCTTTGGAAGCCCGTGAATCAGCCGCGCTGCCAATGGGTAGTTCTCGCGCGCGTCCGGACGGTTCAGGCGAACCATGTTCCGGACGACCCGCATGGTATGGGCATCAACGGTATAAATGTGGAAGAGGTCGTGCTGCATCTGGCCGATAATCTGGCCGAACTCTGGCAGGTAGCGGCCCAGCACGTTGTATTTTTTCATGGCGGAGAGTGTTTCATCCAGCGCATGGGGTGTCCGTAGCAGTTCCATGAACAGGGACGTTACTGCCAGGTCGGAGCGGAAGGCATCATCAATCAGGTGTCTGTGTGCCCGCAAGGACCGGATGGTCGTGGCCCTGATGCCTTTGATTTCCGGGTGCTGGGCCATCAGCACGAAGATTTCCATGATCGCATAGGGGGAGTAAGCAAATACCTGGTTGTTTACTGCCTCTATATAGCTGTTGCGAATCTGGAAGCGTTTGTTGATGGGCTGGATATTGTCTTCAGTACCGGTGCCGAGTATTGCTTCATCGTAAAACTGAAGGATGACGTCGGTGAGCTCTGCCAGCGCCAGCACGGTCCGGTAATAGGACTGCATCATCAGCTCTACATCCAGCCGCTTGCCTTCATCTTTGTAGCCCAGCATCTGCGCCAGGGCACGCTGATGGTCGAACAGCAGCCGGTTTTCGTTGCGGTCTGCAATCAGCTGAAGCCCGTAGCGCAATCGCCACAGGAGGGTTTCGCCCTGCACCAGTACCTGATGCTCCTCGTCAGTGAGAATGCTGAAGTGGGTCAGATCGGCAATGCTCTGCAGACCAAAGTGTCGTTTGGTAATCCAGCCAATGGTTTGTATATCCCGCAGGGCACCGGGTGAGCTTTTTACGTTAGGCTCAAGGTTGTACTCTGTGTCGCTGTATTTTTTGTGGCGCTGGAACTGCTCTTCGCGCTTGGCAATAAAATAGTCGCGGTCAGTAATGATGTTGTCGGAGTAGGCTTGTTCGCTGAGCTCTTCGCGTAGTTCATCCGGGCCGGCAATTGTGCGGGTTTCAAGAAGGTTGGTCAGGGTGGTTATATCATCCCTCGCAGCGGCTTTGCTCTCTTCTATGCTGCGAACGCTGTGGCCGATATCGAGCTTCAGATCCCACAGCAGAGTAATGAAGGCGCCAACATCTTCTTCCCAGCCCGGTTCAATGCCATTCCGGGTCAGAATCAGCAGGTCGATATCCGAATGTGGGTGGAGTTCACCGCGACCGTACCCCCCGACAGCGATCAGCGCGATATCGGGTGAACTGGAGAAAGGATAGCGGTTCCAGATCAGCTTCAGTACCGTGTCGACAGTATCGGCTCTGGAGTGAACCAGAGCCCTTACGTCGGCACCCTGTCGGAAGGCTTCTGCATCTGCATTGTAACGTTCTTTCAGAAGCTCCCGGGCCACCATGACAGGGGATGTGTCGTTGCTGATTCTGGCCTCCAGCTCCTGACGGTCCACTTAGAAGGATTCCTCCGATCGTCTGGTCAACACTTCGTGGCCATCGGCGGTCACAAGGATGGTGTGTTCCCACTGGGCGGAAAGCTTGTGATCTTTGGTGACCACGGTCCACTGATCCGGTAGTAATTTGGTGTGGTACTTGCCCTGGTTGATCATTGGCTCGATGGTGAAAATCATGCCTTCTTTCAGTTCCAGGCCGGTGCCGGGCTTGCCGTAGTGCATAACCTGCGGCTCTTCATGGAATACCTTGCCGATGCCGTGGCCACAATAATCTCTCACTACGGAATAATGGTGCTTTTCAGCATGTTGCTGGATTACATGGCCGATATCGCCCAGGCGTGCGCCAGGCTTTACCAGTTCAATACCTTTATACATACATTCCTGAGTAATCCGGATCAGGCGTTCGGTACCCGGCTTGGGCTTGCCTACAATCCACATTTTACTGGTGTCGCCGTGGTACTCGTTCTTTATAACGGTTACATCGATATTCACGATGTCTCCGTCTTTCAGAATCTTCTTCTCTGAAGGTATTCCGTGGCAGATCACGTGGTTGACTGAAATACACACGGATTTTGGAAAGCCTCTGTAGTTCAGAGGAGCCGGGATCGCATCGCGCTCGTTAACGATGTAGTTGTGGCAGATCTGGTTTAGCTCTTCGGTTGAGACGCCGGGCTTGACATGCTCGTCGATCATTTCTAGAACGTCAGCTGCCAGGCGACCGGCTACGCGCATCTTTTCAATTTCTTCCGGAGTCTTGATCGATACTTGCATTAGGCTTCCCGTTGATTTGTATCAAAGGAGCATTTTAAGGGCCCTGCGGCCAGTGCACAAGGAATGTGGTGTGCAAAATTAATGGCATGGGGGCCATATTTTGTGATATAAACGCGCCCGCTGGAAACGATTCCGGCAAATTCGCACACGTGTCAGCACGTTGTCCCAGGGTGCCTGCTCCTGTTCTACAGGGAGCCTGGTTGGGGCAATCGGACGCGTGGAGGACTAACCCGAAGCTAAACTAAGGTTATTATCATGGCTCAGGTAAATATGCGTGACCTGCTTAAAGCAGGTGCTCACTTCGGTCACCAGACTCGTTACTGGAACCCGAAAATGTCGAAGTTCATCTTCGGCGCCCGTAACAAGATTCACATCATCAACCTTGAGCAGACTGTTCCTGCCATGAATGAAGCACTCGACTTCGTTCAGAAACTGACAGAGAGCAAGAACAAGATCCTGTTTGTCGGCACCAAGCGCGCCGCAGCCAAGGTCATCAAGGAAGAAGCAGAGCGTTCTGGCCAGCCTTTCGTTAATCACCGCTGGCTCGGTGGCATGCTGACCAACTACAAAACTATCCGCCAGTCCATTCGTCGTTACCGTGAGCTGGAAGCCCAGAGCAAAGACGGTACTTTCGACAAGCTGACCAAGAAAGAAGCTCTCGAGCGTACCCGTGAAATGGATAAGCTTGAGCGTTCCATCGGTGGTATCAAGGATATGGGCGGTCTGCCTGACGCGTTGTTTGTTATCGACGTTGACCACGAGCGCATCGCTATTAAAGAAGCGAACAAGCTCGGCATCCCTGTTATCGGTGTAGTCGATACCAACAGTAACCCGGACGGCGTAGATTTTGTAATTCCGGGCAACGATGATGCTATCCGTGCGATCCAGATTTATGTAAAAGCTGTAGCTGATACTTGCCTTGAATCTGCACAGGCTGGTGGCGCAGGCGCTGACGAATTCGTAGAAGTCAGTGAAGAAGCTGCAGGAACTGCTCCAGCTGCTGAGTAATGCATCGCGTAGTGATTGAGAAATAAGGAGTGCCCGGGAGAGTTCCCGGGTACGCCTCCCACCGAATTTGAAAAAGTTAAGAGGATTGAACATGGCTGCAATTACCGCTGCAATGGTCAAAGAACTGCGTGAGCGCACCGGCCTTGGCATGATGGAATGCAAAAAAGCGCTGGTTGAATCTGAAGGCAGTGTAGATGCTGCAATTGAAGAACTGCGTAAGTCTTCTGGTCTTAAAGCCGCCAAAAAAGCTGGCCGTACGGCCGCTGAAGGTGTGTCACTGGTCAAGATTTCCGATGACAACACTGCAGCTTACATTGTTGAAGTAAACTCCGAGACAGACTTCGTTGCCCGTGATGACAACTTCATCAATTTTGCCAACGACGTTCTGAATGTTGCCTTCGAAAAAGGCGAGACTGACGTTGCCAAGCTGATGGAAGGCGATCTGGAAGCCAAGCGTGAAGCGCTGGTTCAGAAGATCGGCGAGAACATCACTGTACGTCGTATCGTTGAAATCAAAGGCCCGGTTGTTGGTGGCTATGTTCACAGCACCAATAAAATCGCAGCAGTTGTTGCTCTGACTGCAGGTGATTCTGAGCTGGCGCGCGATATCGCTATGCACGCTGCAGCAGTTAATCCGCGTGTTGCACGGCCGGAAGATATGCCTGCTGACGAACTCGAAAAAGAGAAAGAAGTCATCAAGGCTCAGCCCGATATGGCAGGCAAGCCCGCCGAGATCGTCGAGAAGATGATGGGTGGCCGTATCAAGAAGTTCCTGAAGGAACACAGCCTTGTTGAACAGCCTTTCGTCAAAAACCCGGATCAGACTGTAGGTGAACTGATCAAGTCTGCTGGCGGCGAGCTGGTTGGCTTTATTCGCCTGGAAGTGGGTGATGGTATTGAAAGAGAAGAAGTAGACTTTGCTGCTGAGGTTGCTGCTGCAGCCGGTACAGGCAAGGCCTGATTTTTCTGGGTGCTGTAACGATCAGTTACAGCACCACTTGAGTCTGCCACGTTAGTTGGATTTTTCCGGCTCTCGTGGCGGGCTTGTATCTGAGATCCCCCTTTTTAAAGGAGGATGTCAGATACAAGCCTGCAGAGTGATCGCAGTCAACAGACGCAAAGGGGAATCAGTATGCCGACGCCACCGAAAAGCCAGCCAAGATACAATCGTGTTCTACTCAAGCTAAGCGGCGAAGCCCTGATGGGTGAGCATGATTTCGGTATTGACCCCAAAGTTCTTGATCGCATGGCACTTGAAATTGGTGCACTGATTGGTATCGGTGTTCAGGTTGGCCTGGTTATTGGTGGTGGCAACCTGTTCCGGGGCGCCTCACTCAGTGCTGCCGGTATGGATCGGGTCACCGGTGATCACATGGGTATGCTGGCAACCGTGATGAACGGCCTGGCCATGCGCGATGCCCTGGAACGCTCGAACATCCGTACCCGCGTTATGTCCGCTATCCCCATGAGTGGGATTGTTGAGCACTATGATCGTCGCCGTGCAGTCCGTGATCTCAAAGACGGTGACGTGGTTATATTTTGTGCGGGAACCGGCAATCCCTTCTTCACAACCGATTCCGCAGCCTGCTTGCGTGGCATCGAGATTGAAGCAGATGCCGTATTGAAAGCAACCAAGGTGGACGGTGTTTACTCTGCAGATCCATACCTTGATCCGACAGCAGAAAAGTACGACAAACTGACCTATGATCAGGTTTTGGATAAAAAGCTGGGCGTGATGGATCTGACAGCCATATGCCTGGCGCGGGACCACGGGATGCCACTGCGTGTTTTTGATATGAGCCGCGCGGGTGCGCTGACGCGCATCGTGACTGGTGAGAAAGAAGGTACCCTGATCGAATAATGGGCCCCACAATGCCCTGATGAACGAATTGAGGATGATTACGTGATTAACGATATAAAAGCTGAAGCCGAAGCGAAGATGAAAAAGAGCCTTGAAGCTCTGCACTCGGCGTTCAACAAGATCCGTACTGGCCGTGCCCACCCGTCTATTCTGGACGGCGTTATGGTTAACTACTACGGTGAAGAAACGCCACTGAAGCAGGTCGCGAGCATTAACGTTGAAGATAACCGTACGTTAGCTGTGTCTCCGTGGGAGAAGAACCTGGTGCCGGTTATCGAAAAGGCCATCATGACTGCTGATCTGGGCCTTAATCCGGCAACCAGCGGCGACCTTATCCGTATTCCGATGCCGATGCTGACGGAAGAGACCCGTAAGCTCATGGTCAAGCAGTCCAAAGCGGATGCAGAGAACGGTCGCGTCTCTATCCGCAATGCCCGCCGTGATGCAAATGGCATGATGAAGGATCTGCTGAAGGAAAAAGAAATCAGCGAAGACGACGAGCGCCGGGCTGAGGAAGACATCCAGAAGCTGACAGATCGCTATATCGCCGAAGTTGAGAAGATGCTCAAAGCTAAGGAAGAGGATCTGATGGCGGTCTGATCGCCTTGGCTCACTTTCAAGCGAAACTTGCGGCTGGTCGGAGTTTTCTGCAGGCCGTACAGGGGATTTCATGACGGGAACAGTATCCGCAGAGATTCCGGTGTCGGCTGATAGCCGGCCCCGGCATGTGGCCATTATCATGGACGGTAATAACCGGTGGGCTAAAGCCCGCCGGCTGAAAGGAGTGGCTGGGCATAAGGCCGGGGTGGATGCGGTAAAGTCTGTTGTTGAAACCTGTGCCCGGGAAGGGGTAGAGGTGCTCACTCTGTTCGCTTTCTCAAGCGAAAACTGGCGCCGGCCCAAGGATGAAGTTTCGGCTCTGATGAAGCTGTTTGTTTTTGCTCTGGAGCGGGAAGTCAAAAAGCTGCACCGTAATGAAATACGGCTGCGCATTATCGGCGACCGCTCTGCGTTTACTCCGACGCTGCAAGAGCTTATGGCGAATGCTGAGCAGCTCACCAGAAACAACACCAGGATGACGCTCGTCATTGCCGCAAACTACGGGGGCCATTGGGATATTGTCCAGGCTACCAGGCAGGTTGCTGAAAAGGTAAAACAGGGGTTGCTTCAGCCATCTGATATTACCGACGATCTCATCCAGCAGCACCTGAGTATTGGGGATCTCCCCTTGCCAGATCTCATGATTCGTACGGCTGGCGAGCAGCGGATAAGCAACTTCATGCTTTGGCATCTGGCTTATACAGAGCTGTATTTTTCGCCTGTATTCTGGCCGGATTTCAAACAAGACGAAATGCACAAAGCGTTGCAGTCCTATGCCGGACGCCAGCGCCGTTTTGGCCAGACGGATGATCAGATTACGGCCACGTCGTAACTACAATAACGAACCAAAGCGACCTCTATTTTGCTAAAAATCCGAATCATCACCGCACTTATCCTCGCTCCTATAGCTATTGGTGGCATCTTTTTCCTGCCACCCCAGGGGTTTGCGCTTTTTACAGCTGCGATTATCACGCTGGGTGCCTGGGAATGGGCCAATATGTCCGGGCTTGAGAAACAGCCGGCAAGAATTGGATACGCTGCAGTCATCGCTGTGATTCTGTACGGTCTGGCCGATGTATCTGCCTCTGCAGTGCTCTGGTTTGCTCTTCTTTGGTGGGGTGTCTGCTTTTTGCTGGTTCGTAGTTATCCTGCAGGTTCAGAGCGTTGGGGCAGTGTGCCCGCAAGGGCCCTTATGGGCGCACTGGTTCTCGTGCCCGCATGGATTGGTTTGAAGCATCTCCGTGAGGGCAGTTTTCAGTTCGGCGACATAGATAACAATCTTCTGGTTATTCTGTACGTGTTCTGTGCTGTCTGGGTGGCGGACATTGGGGCTTATTTCGCTGGAAGAGCCTTTGGCAAAGCCAAGCTTGCACCGAGGGTCAGCCCTGGTAAGTCCTGGGCCGGTGTCTGGGGTGGCCTGGTGGCAGTTGGTGTGTTTGCTTTGATTGTCAGTGCTCTTGCTTCAGCGAGCATTGCTGAAACCTTGATGCTGGTTGCTGCAAGCCTGGTGACCGGAATGGTTTCGGTGCTTGGTGATCTGCTCGAAAGCATGCTCAAACGCTTCAGGGGTATCAAGGACAGCAGCCGGCTGCTGCCAGGGCACGGCGGGATTATGGACCGCATTGACAGTCTTACCGCTGCAATTCCGGTATTTGCACTTATTATCACCCAACTTGGTTGGTTGACAACGGTTGGGTACTTTTGAGTATGGCCGCTCGCTCTATTACGTTACTTGGTGCCACGGGGTCAGTCGGTTTATCTACTCTGGATGTTATTCGTCGCCATCCCGGCCGGTTTTCTGTGTATGCGTTGACGGCCGCAACCCGGGCTGAAGAGCTTGCTGTGCTTTGCCGTGAGTTTCGCCCGAAAGTTGCTGTAATGGCGGATGAGCTGGCGGCCCGGAAACTGGCTGAACTGCTTTCTGACCTTCCGGATATTTCGGTTTTAAGCGGAGAGCCCGGGTTGTGTGAAGTAGCTGCGGCTCCGGAAGCATGTACCATTCTGGCGGCTATAGTGGGGGCGGCAGGGCTGGCGCCTACTCTTGCTGCCGTGCATGCAGGAAAGCGTGTACTGCTCGCAAACAAAGAAGCGCTGGTTATGTCCGGCAGGCTTTTCATGGACGCTGTATCTGCTTCCGGTGCTGAATTGCTGCCTATAGACTCCGAGCACAATGCAATCTTCCAGTGTTTGCCTGCAGATAAAGTCCGTGACCCCGATGGGGCCGGAGTTACCCGGATTCTGCTCACCGCTTCCGGAGGGCCTTTCAGGGAGCACAGTGCAGAATCCCTGCGTTCGGTTACTCCGGCTGAGGCCTGTGCCCATCCGAACTGGTCCATGGGGCAGAAGATCTCTGTTGATTCAGCAACCCTTATGAACAAGGGGCTTGAGCTGATCGAAGCCTGCTGGTTATTTAACATTACGCCAGAGCGGGTTGAGGTTCACGTACATCCGGAAAGTATTATTCACTCCATGGTAGAGTATGCGGACGGTTCTGTACTGGCGCAGCTGGGCAGTCCGGATATGCGTACGCCGATTGCCAATGGGCTGGCATGGCCGGAACGAATCGATGCCGGTGTTGCGCCTTTGGACCTGTTCTCTATAGGGCGGTTTCGTTTTGAACGGCCAGACCTGCTACGCTTTCCCTGCCTGCGTCTGGCAGCTGAGGCCTTTGAAATAGGCGGAACAGCGCCTGCGGTGCTGAACGCAGCAAACGAGATCGCGGTGGCCGAGTTCCTTAAAGGAAATCTGGCCTTTACCGATATCCCGGTTGTTATAGAGAAAACTCTTGCGGCAACGCCCGTGGTTCCTGCAGACAGCTTTGATATTATCTTCGCGAAAAACTCCGAGGCCCGGCAGCGGGCGCGGGAACAGATTGCCTTGTTAACTGTCTGATTCAAGACAAAGGTCTCCGCCAGACTGGCGCTAATACCAGGAAAGCTATGCAGATTATTCAAACCGTCCTCGCTCTCGTGCTTACTCTGGGCATACTCGTAACCCTGCATGAGTATGGCCATTTCTGGGTGGCGCGTCGGTGTGGTGTCAAAGTGCTTCGCTTTTCCGTGGGTTTCGGGAAACCACTGTTTTCGTGGTATGACCGCCACGGTACCGAGTTTGCCATAGCCGCAATCCCTCTGGGTGGTTATGTCAAAATGCTAGACGAGCGCGAAGGACCTGTTCCTGATGAGCTCAAAGGCCAGGCTTTTACCTCCAAACCCCCTTCTCAACGGATTGCGATCGCAGCTGCGGGCCCTGTTGCCAATTTTATTTTTGCCATTTTTGCCTACTGGCTTCTGAGTGTTGTGGGTGTTACTCACGTTGCACCGATTGTTGGAGAGGTTGCCAGTAAAAGTGTTGCTATGCAGGTTGGCTTGCGGCCGGGGATGGAAATTAATGCCGTTGACGGGCACAGGGTGAACTCCTGGCGCGACGTGAACATGCGCATTCTTGAGCGAGCGGGTGAGCACGGCCTGATAACCCTGAATGTATCCGATGGGGAAGTGCAGGGGACTCTGAGTGGCGAACTCGGTGGCTGGAATCTGAGTGACGAAACCCCTGACCCGCTTGGGGAGTTTGGTATTACGCCATGGCGGCCGGATGTACCTGCAGTACTTGGCCAGATTTCAGACGGTGGGCGTGCGCAGGCCGCAGGGCTTCAGGCAGGTGACCGCATTCTTGCCGTTAATGACCAGCCTGTGGGTAACTGGTTTGAGCTGGTGGACTTTATTCGTAATGCACCTGAACAGGCGCTGTATCTTGACGTAGAGCGCGCAGGTTCCGGGCAATCTGTAAAGGTTACTCCGGCCGCGAAAACACAGGATAATGGCGAGGTGATCGGGTTCGTGGGAGCGGGTGTTGAAGCCGTTACCTGGCCGGATGATGTTCTGCGGGAAGTTCGCTATGGCCCTCTGGCAGCCATCCCTATGGCGCTGGATGAAACCTGGGCGGATACCCGTCTTACCCTTGTTGCCATCAAAAAAATGGTTACAGGGTTGCTGTCCCCCAGTAATCTCAGTGGGCCGATTACGATTGCCCTTGTGGCTGAGGCCAGTGTCAGCTCCGGGTTTGAAGATTTTGTTCGGTTTCTGGCATACCTCAGTGTGAGTCTGGGTATTCTTAACCTGTTGCCGGTGCCGGTTCTGGATGGCGGTCATATTGTGTATTACACGATTGAGGCAATCCGCAAAAAACCGGTTTCGGACGCTGTCCAGGCGCTAGGGTTACGAATTGGTATGGCAATGATTCTCACATTAATGGTGTTTGCTCTTTACAACGACCTGATGCGGTTGTGAGAATTGCGAGCTCCTTACGCGCATTAACCAGGCGAAATAATTGAATGAGACGCTCTCTTCTAGGTTTAGCCGTTGGCCTTGTAGTTGCCGCAACCGGCATGAAGCCAGCATTTGCAGATGAATTTACGGTTGCAGATATTGAGGTGGAAGGCTTGCAGCGTGTTTCTGCGGGCACGGTGTTTTCCGCATTGCCTGTCAATATCGGCGAGCAGATGGATGAAGCCGAGCTGGCGGATACCATCAAATCTCTCTTCCGGACCGGATTGTTCACAGATATAGAAGCCAGTCGCGATGGAGGTATTCTTATCCTCACCGTGCGTGAGCGCCCTTCGATCACCTCGATCGAAATTGAAGGCAACAAGAATATCGAAACTGACATGCTTATGGGTGCGCTTGCGGGTGCCGGTCTTCAGGAAGGCCAGGTATTTCGGCGGGCTACGCTTGAGCGGCTGGAACTTGAGATTCTCCGTTCCTACATAGGTCAGGGGCGTTACAACGCCCGCGTTAAAGCGACCGCTGAAGTGCTGCCGCGCAACAGGGTAGCCATTCGGCTGGATATTAACGAAGGTACGGTTGCCGCAATCCGGCATATCAACCTGGTGGGCAACCGGGATTTCACTGACGAGCAGTTGCGCGATCTTTTCGAACTGCAAACCAGCAGTTGGTGGAACTCCCTTACTAACTCGGACAAATATGCGCGGGAACGCCTGAGCGGTGATCTTGAAACGCTGCGTTCATTTTATCTCGACCGTGGTTATCTGGACTTCAACGTAGAATCCAGCCAGGTATCCATTTCACCGGACAAGCGGCAGGTCTTCATTGCGATAGCCTTGAACGAAGGGCCGCAGTATACGATCTCCGAGATCCGGCTTCGCGGCGATCTCATTATTGATGAAGCAGAATTGCGGGATCTGATTCCTGTAGGTGAGGGCGATGTGTTCTCCCGTGCCCGTATGACGGCTATTTCGGAGACACTGGCGTTCCGGTTAGGTAGAGAAGGCTATGCGTTCGCTAACGTGAATGCAGTGCCTGAGCCGGGCGAAGATAACACGGCGGCCGTTACCTTTTATGTTGAGCCTGGTAAGCGCGCCTATGTTCGCCGGATTAACTTTGACGGTAACGTGTCCACCCGTGATGACGTGCTGCGCCAGGAAATGACCCAGATGGAAGGCGGTATTGCGTCCTCGGACCGTATCGAGTTTTCCAAAACCCGGCTGGAGCGTTTGGGCTTTTTCCAGACAGTCAATGTGGATACTGTCCCGGTTCCCGGTTCCGACGATCTGGTTGACGTCAATTACTCGGTAGAAGAGCAGCCAACAGGCAGCCTTTCAGCTTCCGTGGGCTTCTCTCAGGATTCCGGTGTGATTCTTGGAGCCAACGTTTCTGAAAACAACTTCTTCGGGACTGGTAAGCGCGTATCCTTTGGTGTGAACACCTCTGATTCGGTCAAGAGCGCAAACATCTCATATTCGGATCCTTACTACACCGTAGACGGCGTCAGTCGCGGGTTCAGCGTTTTTGCCCGCGAAACCGACTACGAAGAAGAAGATATTACCTCTTACCTTCTGGATGAATACGGCGGGCGTCTTACGTTCGGCTACCCGACAGACAACATTACGCGACTGAACTTCGGGGTTGGCTACACCTTATCCAAGGTCAAAGGCGGCATATATACTTCTGAGGAAGTCACCGACTTTATAGCTGAGGAAGGTGACTCTTTTAATAACTACTTCCTGTTTGGCAGCTGGCGTCGCAGCACCCTCAACAGGGGCGTGTTGCCAACGAAAGGTTACAGTCACTCGTTGTCGCTGGATGTCGCTGTGCCGGGTAGTGATCTAACCTTCTACAAGGCGAGTCACAAAACCGATTTCTACTTCCCGATCACCAATGACGATCGCTGGGTTTTCCGGACCAGAACAGACATTGGTTACGGCGATGGTTATGGCGACCGTTCGCTCATGCCATTCTATGAGCATTTCTATGCCGGTGGTTATGGTTCCGTACGCGGTTATCAGGCCAATTCACTTGGCCTGCGTGCTACGAATGCAGCCACTGATACTTCAGACCCGGATCCTTTCGGTGGTAATCTCCTGACGGAAGGTTCTCTGGAGCTGATTTTCCCGACTCCGTTTGCCGGGGATACCCGGTCTATGCGTACAGCGTTCTTTGTGGATGCTGGCCAGGTTTTTGATACGGACCGGGGTTTCGATCCTGAATTTGGGGAAGTGCGTTTTTCAGCTGGTATCGGGTTCCAGTGGATCACCGCAGTAGGCCCTCTGGCATTTAGTCTCGCCAAGCCGTTGAATGAGAAGTCTGGCGACGATACTCAGATATTCCAGTTTTCCCTTGGCCAGACATTCTGAATCAGAAGTATTTGACACAATAACGAGTACAACTCAGGAGACCCATTATGTTCAGAACGGTATTGATGTTTGTTGCAGCGATGGTACTGGCATTACCTGCTATGGCGGAAAACCGGATTGGTGTTGTCGATCTGCGCCAGGCTCTGTTTTCGTCTGACGATGCCAAGGCGTTCAGTGAAACCATGCAGAAGGACTTCGCTGCTGATGAAGCGAAAATCCGTGAAGCTCAGACCGCAGCCCGTAAACTTCAGGAACGTCTGGAAAAAGACGGCGCCATGATGAACGAGAGCGAACGCAACAAGCTTACTGGCGAATTCCGGGCTCAGGTCAACGAGTTCAATGCGCTCAAGCAACGTCTGGACACTACCGTTAATCAGCGCAAACAGGCGTTTTTGGAAGAAGCCCGGCCAGAAGTGGACGCAGCTGTGAAAGAACTGCTTGAAGAGAATGACCTTGACCTGATTTTGCCAAGCGAAGCTGTTGTATATGTAAAGCCAGAGATGAATCTGACTTCACAGCTTCTGGATAAGCTGAACCGTTAATCCTTGCCTCAGGGCCTCCGGGCCTACGGGTGTGTTTTGGAGCGAGTGATGACAGAAAAGTCTTACCGGCTTGGGGAGGTTGCACAAGCGCTGGGGGCCGAGCTTCGCGGAGATCCTGAAGTCCGGATTTCTGGCCTTGCAACTCTTCAGGCCGCGGGCCCGGATCAGCTTAGTTTTCTTGCAAATCCCTCTTATGCAAAGTATTTGGCTGATACCCGTGCGGCTGCGGTTATTCTGTCTCCTGCTGCGGCGGGAGATGGTCCGACCAATGTCCTGTTACTTGATAATCCATATCTGGGATACGCTCGCCTCAGCCACTGGTTTGATCCTGCGCCAGTTGCGCCGCCCGGAATTCATCCTGCGGCCGTGGTTGATGCCAGTGCAACAATAGCCGCCAGTGCCAGCATTGGCCCCAATGCCGTTATCGAAGCGGATGTTGTTGTTGGAGAGCAGGTTGTAATCGGGGCCGGTAGTGTAATCGGAGCCCGCACCAGCATTGGCTCTGGATCCATTATCCGCCCGAGAGTGACTCTGGCCCATGATGTCGTCATAGGCCAGCGCTGCCATATCCTCAGCGGAGCAGTGATTGGCTCTGACGGGTTTGGTTTTGCAAACGAAAAGGGCCAATGGCACAGAATTGCCCAGCTCGGTCGCGTTCTTCTCGGCGATGATGTTGAGGTGGGAGCGAATACAACCATTGATCGTGGAGCTCTGGATGACACGGTCATAGGTAACGGGGTAAAACTCGATAACCTTATACAGATCGCTCACAATGTCCGTATTGGTGATCACAGTGCAATGGCCGCCATGGTCGGTATTGCGGGCAGCACAAAGATTGGCAGCCACTGTGTATTTGGCGGAGCCTCTGGAGTGGCTGGACATCTGGAAATTGCTGATCAGGTGCATCTGACCGGTATGACCCTGGTAACCGGGGACATTCGGCAGCCAGGCGTCTACTCTTCAGGTACCAGCGCAGATACGAACAAGCAATGGCGCAAGAATGCCGTACGTTTCCGTCAGTTGGATACTCTGGCACGTCGCGTTAAAGAGCTTGAAAAGAAATCAAAGGGCTGAGGCCGATCAACATGATGTACATCGATGAAATATTGGAATACCTGCCGCATCGCTACCCGTTCTTGCTGGTAGACCGGGTTACCGAGGTAGAAAAGTCCAAGTCGATCAAAGGCTACAAGAATATCTCCTTTAATGAGCCGTTCTTTACTGGCCACTTTCCGGAAAACCCGATCATGCCCGGCGTACTGATTATTGAAGCCATGGCACAGCTTTCTGGCATTCTTGGATTTGTGACAGTAGGGCGGAAGCCCTCGGACGGAGTGGTCCAGTATCTGGCTGGATCCAGCAAGGCGAGGTTCAAACGCCCTGTTATACCGGGAGACCGTCTGTGTATGGAGTCGGAGTTGATCTCTGGCAAACGTGGTGTTTATAAATTTGATTGTCGCGCACTGGTCGATGGTGAGGTCGTATGCGTGGCAGAGATATTGACCGCTGAGAGAGAAGTTTAATGGCGACAAATGACTGGTCGGGTGTTCATCCTCAGGCAATTGTAGACCCGTCAGCCAAACTTGGGGAAAACGTAACGGTTGGCCCGTGGAGTTATATTGGCCCGGACGTTGAGGTTGGCGAAGGTACAGAAATCCTTTCCCATGTTGTTGTGAAGGGGCCTACAGTAATTGGCCGTAATAATCGGATTTTCCAGTTCTCTAGCGTTGGTGAAGAGTGCCAGGATAAAAAGTATGCCGGAGAGCCAACCACGTTGGTTATCGGTGATAACAATGTTATCCGGGAGAATTGCACCATTCACCGGGGTACAGTGCAGGACAAGGGTGAAACCCGCATTGGCAGCAACAACCTGTTAATGGCCTATGTGCATGTGGCTCACGATTGCAATATAGGTGACAACACCATACTTGCGAACTGCGCAACCCTGGCCGGGCACGTGACAGTGGGCGACTACGCCATTCTGGGCGGTGGCACCATGGTTCATCAGTTCTGTCATATTGGGCCTCACAGCATGGCCGCCGGGGGCAGTATTGTGCTCAAGGATATTCCTGCGTATGTGATGGCTGCCGGCCAGTCGGCGGAGCCGCACGGAATGAACGTTGAAGGCCTGAAGCGACGTGGTTTCGATAAGGAAGTACTTATGACTTTGCGGCGTGCTTACAAGGTTATCTACCGCCAGGGCCTGACTACAGAGCAGGCTGTTGAAAGGCTGGAAGAAGCCTACGCCAATACGCCGGAAGTAGTCGTACTGATTGACTCCCTGCGCGGAGCTCATCGCGGAATTATCCGCTGAGCTGGCAGGAGCCCCGGTCAATGGATCACTCCCTTGCTGCCGTTGTCAGCGACCGCAGAGTAACCTTCGGAATAATAGCGGGTGAGGCATCGGGAGATATCCTTGGTGCCGGCCTGATTCGCTCGCTCCGCCACCGCTACCCCAACGCCCGGTTTGTCGGTATCGGTGGTGATGAAATGATTGCCGAAGGCTTCCACTCTCTGGTCCCTATGGAACGATTGTCCGTTATGGGGCTGGTAGAGGTGCTTGGCCGTATTCGTGAGATTTTCCGGATCAGGTCCCGGTTGCTGAGCTACTTTTTTACCACACCACCAGATGTGGTTATCGGTATTGATGCTCCTGATTTCACCCTTGCCATAGAACGGCGATGCCGTGAGGCGGGCATTCCCTCTGTTCACTATGTGAGCCCTTCAGTCTGGGCCTGGCGCCAGAAGCGGATCTTCAAGATTGCGAAATCAGTGGACCTCATGCTTACCCTGTTGCCTTTTGAGGCAAGGTTTTATGAGGAGCACCAGGTACCCGTAGCCTTTGTAGGGCACCCACTTGCCGATCGAATCCCTGTTATCCCCGAGACAGGCAAAGCCCGCCAGGAACTGGGGCTTGATGAGAATGTACCTTTGCTGGCCTTGTTACCTGGTAGCAGGGCAGGAGAGGTTGAGCGTCTTGGCACCTTGTTTCTGGAAGCTGCTCGCTGGATACAGTCTAAGCGCCCCGATGTGCAGTTGGTTATTCCCTGTGTGAATCGTGAACGGGAACAACAGGTTCGGGACCTTATTGAAGCGCTTGCAGTGAAATTGCAGGTTACTATCGTGAGGGGGCGCTCCCGTGAGGTTATGGCCGCCTCAGACGTTGTATTGCTGGCTTCCGGAACAGCCACCCTTGAAGCGATGCTACTGAAGAAGCCCATGGTAGTGGGTTATCGGTTAAGCAACCTCAGCTATGCATTGGTTTCTCGCCTGGTGAAAGTGCCATACGTCTCATTACCAAACCTGTTAGCAAGGCAGCCTCTGGTTCCCGAGCTATTGCAGGATGATGCTACACCAGAGTCCCTTGGGGCTGCTGTGCTGGAGCGAATGGAAAACCAGCAGGAACGTGACCGGCTGGTGGAGGCATTTTCGGAACTTCACTACACCCTGAAGCAGGATGCTGACGAAAAAGCTGCTCAGGCAATCTCATCGCTGCTTGAAAAGAGAACCCATTGAATGGCCCGTGCACCAGCGTTGCCACCTTTTGAGTGTGCGTATCAGGGGCGGCTTCTGGCCGGCGTGGATGAAGTAGGGCGTGGGCCGCTCATCGGCGCAGTTGTGACGGCCGCTGTGATTCTGGACCCTGACAGGCCTATTGCCGGGTTAGCGGATTCAAAAAAGCTTACAGAGAAAAAACGCAATGCTCTCTACGACCAGATTATCGAACACGCAACCGCGTGGTCTTTGGGGCGTTGTGAAGCTCATGAAATTGACAAGGTAAACATCTACCAAGCCACAATGATTGCCATGGAACGCGCCGTTGCGGGGTTAGGGGTGGCTCCCGAATACGTGCTGGTAGACGGAAACAAATGTCCGAAGTGGCACTGGCCCTCCGAACCAGTGGTAAAAGGCGATAGCCGGGTAGAGGCCATCAGTGCGGCCTCGATACTTGCCAAAGTAACGAGGGATCGTGAGATGGAGGCGATGGAACTGGAATATCCGGGTTACGGCCTGGCTAAACACAAGGGCTATCCCACACCCGTACATCTGGAAGCATTGTACCGGCTGGGCGCGACTCCGGAACACCGGAAATCCTTCCGGCCGGTACAAGAGGCGATAGAGCAGGTAGGTTTTTTTAAAGCCCCTGGCCCATTGATGGAAGAGCCTCTGCACTACGCAACTGATCTGTTTGAAAACAACGATTGACAAAGCAGACGCCAGTCCTTACTATACGCGCACGTTGATCGGGGTAGCCCGGCAACAAAAAGTTTGATGCGGGGTGGAGCAGTCTGGTAGCTCGTCGGGCTCATAACCCGAAGGTCGTAGGTTCGAATCCTGCCCCCGCTACCATATAAGAGAAAGGCAAATCAGTATTTTACTGGTTTGCCTTTTTTGCTTTCCAGGCCTGCAAATTCCTCTGTATCTGGTCCTTCCCGTTCTTACAAGCCTGTCCATATGCCCTCATGTAAGAACACCGCAATCTCGCATTGGCTCACTCCCGTGGACATCGTGATATTGAATGCTGGCGATTGCCCCCTCCCTAAGAGTCGTAACCTGATCCACTGTAATTGCGCGGTGAAAAGCGGAGATATACGACAATTGTCGCAAAACTTCATGGTTTTGAGAGTGTGCTGCTTACAACCATATGAAAAATATGGAATAGTTACTGATGAGTGATTGGGGATAAGCGAACAGATATTTTTGGGGAAATCCGACAATTGACGCTTATTTCCAGCCAGACTATCTTTCAGGGTAGGTAGTTTTTTGATAACAAAGAAAAATTTGATGGGTGGCACCTGCAACGCAGGGAGATAGACGCGTTTGGATAGATGTCATTTGTCGTTGAATTAGCTGTTATGTGGGCAGTACCAACGGGCATGATTGAATGGCACAACGCATTGTTATAGGGATATTTTTGACCTCGCTTTTGGTTGCTTCGGTGGCTATGTTTATGGGTCACCAATCCCTAGCCAAATATTTTGCTGCACCTGCTTTAGCTTTTTCTGGCTGGGCTGCTCTGGGCCACCTCGTTACCTTGGATGATGAAGCTCCAGGCGAGTGGTCCAATCCGGAAGGTTCTAAGGCGATATGGAAACGCTCCGTCGTAGAGTTAGTCATTAAGGTCGTGGTTTTTGCGGCCGTAGGCATAGCCTTCTATGTCTAGCCACATAACCAGTGCATCAAATTCGTTCCCGGCCTGACGGCCGTCCACCGGACGCCCTAGTCGGGCGCCGTTTATGCAGGCGTTATAAGCCAAGGCTCTGGTAATTTTTTGGTGGTTGGGTGCGTGGGCCTTGGCGGCAAATTGTGTGGTAGTTTTTGGTTTCGCGTCGTTGCCAAGGCCAGCAATATCGTCGTCCAAACTGGAAGCCAGTTTCCGCTTCTATCGGTTTATCAACAGGGTGCCCAGGTTGTGGGGCAATTCGCCGCAAATTCAAAACGGGTCGGGTAGTTTGGTGGTTTGTATCGGTGCCGGATCGTGAGCAGGTGCGGGGCTTCTCTGGCGTTCGCATGCGGGTTGTGGGGCGGACCGCAAACCAACGGGTGAACCGGCTTCTAACCAGTCGCTGTAGTACGCGGCCGATGGCCGCCGGACGCCCTTGTCAGGGCGCCGCTAAGCTCAGCGTTGAGGCTGTAGAAAAACCCCGAAATCGCGCCTCGGTTTGATAGGATTGAGCAAACAGACAAGGAGCTGTCAGATGTCCAAAGCCAAGCCCCGCTTCAGGC
>Ga0209345_10000338_pt1 | contig 61254 bp, 56 predicted proteins | sample Cruoilmetagenom7_FD_187294 | JGI IMG/M metagenome (GOLD analysis project Ga0209345, IMG submission 187294) | Oil polluted marine microbial communities from Coal Oil Point, Santa Barbara, California, USA - Sample 7 (SPAdes) (version 2) | ecosystem: Environmental > Aquatic > Marine > Oil seeps ... | reverse complement strand
TAAATGTGCCTTTTGGAAAAACACGTAATTATTTACAACAATCTAAAAAATTAGGTGATGCCAAAGCTATTAGAGCTGTAGCCTCAGCAAATGGTAAAAACCCAATTTGGATAATAATTCCTTGCCATAGAATTATTGGCAGTGATGGATCGTTAACAGGTTATGCTGGTGGTTTATGGCGTAAAAAATGGTTATTAGCACACGAAAGCCCATCACCACAACAATCATTATTTTAAACTATATTTAACTTTCTAACGTTAGTTTAAAAATGAAAAAAGGTTTACTTTTCTTGGCACTTTTAATTAGCGTTATTATAAATGCTCAAATTCAGTCAAAAAATGTTCATTTAAAATCCTTTTTGGTTAAAAATGATACTGTAAAAATTGACACCGTTAGTATTAGTCCTTTTAATTTTAAAGTATTTACCAAATCAAATGCTTTAATTGACACTTCAAGATACAATATAGATTTCTCAAAATCATTATTAATTTTAAAGAAGGATAATTTAAATAAATATTCAGAAATAATTGTTCAATACACATCTTACCCAAAGTTTTTAACAAAGAATTATTTCAAATTTGACAAGAAATTAATTGTTCCTAAAGCTACAGATCAATCACAATTATTTAGTTTAACTACAAATGAAAAAAAAATACCTTTCAAACCTTTTGAAGGCCTAAATACCGTTGGAAATATTACACGTGGTGTTACCGTTGGAAATAATCAAAACGCTGTTGTAAACGCTTCATTAGATTTACAAGTTGAAGGTAAATTAAATGATAAAGTGACTTTAAAAGCTTCAATTATTGATACAAACTTGCCTATTCAAGAAAATGGAAACACGTATAAATTAAATGAATTTGATCGTGTTTTTATTGAATTATATAGTGATAATTGGAGTATTAATGCAGGTGATATTTATTTGAATAACAACGAAACTTCTTTTTTAAAATTCAACAAAAAAGTTTCAGGTTTAGCTGTAAATGCAACTATAAAGAAGAAAAAGACAGAAATTAACCTTCAAACTTCAGGAGCAATTGTTAAAGGTAAATACAAAAAAGCACAGTTTAATGGTCAGGAAGGAAATCAAGGGCCTTATAAATTATCCGATTTAAATAGCAATACTTACATTTTAATTTTATCAGGAACTGAACAAATTTATGCAAATGGAAACTTATTAAAAAGAGGTGAAAATAACGATTATACAATTGATTATAATACTGCCGAAATTACGTTTAACACCACTTTTCCAATAACTTCAGATATTAGAATCACAGCTGAATACCAATTTACAGATAGAGTGTATACTCGTTTTATAACGTATAATAATGTAAGTTATAAAAGTGACAAGCTAAATGTGAGTGGATATTTTTACAATGAAAACGATTTAAAAAATCAACCTTTAGAACAAGATTTAAGTAACGAACAAAAACAAATTTTAGCGGATGCTGGTAACAATATAAACGAAATGGTGACGCCTTCAGCTTTTGTAGATACTTTTTCTGAGGATAAAATTTTGTACAAAAAAACACTAGTAGGAACTACTGAGGTTTTTGAATTTTCAAACAATAAAACTGATGAATTATATCAAGTAACTTTTACCTATGTTGGTGAAAATTTAGGAAATTACATATTGAAAGATGTAATTGCTATTGGAAAAATCTTTGAATATGTTGGCGAGAATCTAGGTAATTACAATCCTATTATTCAGTTAATTGCACCTAATAAGTTACAAATTGCTGTATTTAAAGCTTCATATAATCCTACTGAAAAGACAACTATTAACGCTGAAACTGCTTTTAGTAATAACGATGTTAATTTATTTTCAACCTTAGATAATTCAACAAATAAAGGGCTTGCTACAAAATTAGGTTGGGAGCAAATCATTTTTCAAAATAAATGGCAACTAAAAAGTAATTTAAAGTTTGATTTTATTCATAAAGATTTTAAAAGTATTGAACGCATTCAGGATATTGAATTTAACAGAGATTGGAATATTGAAACCACAACTGGAAATCAAAAAATATTAAGTACTGCTTTGGTACTTTCAAACAAAAAAAATAGTACTATAAATTACGAATTTGAAAACTTAGAGTTTAGCGATTTCTTTAATGGAAATAAGCATCAGTTATTTGGAAGTTTAGTTCATAAAAATATTGCCGTTAATTTTAATGGAAGCCTCTTAAATAACAAAACAACTTTAGAAGAAGGAACTTTTTCAAGATATTATATAAGTACTAAATACAATTTAAAAAACAAATGGTTTGGGGTGCATATAAATGCTGAAAAAAATGAAAGAAGTGAAATTTTAACAAATACATTATTAAATTTAAGTCATAAATACAATGAATATGAAGCCTTTTTTGGTGTTGGGGATTCTTCAAAAGTATTTACTCAAATTGGTGTTAATTTTAGAATAACTGATAGTATTCAGAATAATTCTTTTAAGCAAGTAAACACTTCAAAAACTTACTATTTAAAGTCTATTTTTATAAATACCAAAACGGCTAATTTAAATGCATATATAAATTACCGAACTGTTAAAAATGTGAATTTCAACGATGAAGAATCTTTAAATTCAAAAGTTGTTTACAAACAGCAGTTATTCAATCAGTTTTTAGCTTTTAATACAGTATATCAAACACTTTCCGGAACTTTACCTCAACAAGATTATACCTATATTAAAACTGAACCCGGACAAGGTTTTTACACTTGGATAGATTATAATGAAAATGGGATTAAAGAATTAAATGAATTTGAAATTGCTCAATTTACAGACCAAGCTGAATATTTACGAATTATTTTACCAACCGTAAATTATATTGCTACACATCAAAATAAATTTTCACAAACGTTAACTATTAATCCGCAACAATGGAATACTAAAAGTGGCTTAAAAAAAATGATTTCACATTTTAACAATCAAACTTTTATTTTAATTGACAGTAAACAGAAAAAATTAGATAATAAGTTTAACTTAAATCCATTTGATATTAATAATACCGATTTGCTTGGCTTAAATTTCAACCTAAATAACAGCTTGTATTTCAACAAAGGCAAAAAGCAGTTTTCAACAACCTATAATTTTATTAAATCACAAAATAAAGCGACTACTACTATTGATAATTTAGAAAATAAATTACAAATGCATCAACTTCAATTTGAACATAAATTAGGTGAGTTTTGGCAATTTAATTTCAATATAAATAATTCTAAAAACACAAGTAACTCATTAAATTACACGAATAGAAATTATGAATTAGATAATAGGACAATACATCCAAAATTATCTTACTATTACAATAAAAACACTTACTTTTCATTTTTTTATGAACTAAAAAATAAAGAAAATAAACTAGGAAATTTAGAGGCTTTAGAACTACAAAAATTGGGAATTGCTATTAACTATGCAAATGGCTTAAAAAGTTTACTAAAAACCGAAGTAAATATTTTTAATAATAGTTTTGAAGGCTTAAATAATTCACCTGTTGCGTATCAAATGTTAGAAGGTTTACAACCTGGTAAAAACTATACTTGGAGTTTGTTGTTTCATAAAAAAGTGAATTCATTTCTAAATTTAAATATTAATTATCTAGGCAGAAAAAGTAAAACTTCGCAAACTGTACACACAGGAACGATACAATTAAAAGCAATTTTTTAATTTTTATTACTTTGGTTTAATTTTTGCGATTATCTTTACTTTGAAAATCATAAACTATGAGAAAATTATTAATAGTCCTAACCGTTTTATTGAGTTCTTATATTCAGGCTCAACAAGAAATAAAAGTAGATTTGTTTGATGCATTAGCCTTTAAAACTGTTGAAGTATCATATGAGCATTATTTAAATGAAGAATCTTCAATTGGAATATCCGCTTTATTTAATTCAGACACTGATGCCGATGTTAGTTATAATGAAAAAAGTATGATTACTCCTTATTTTAGGCATTATTTTAATTCAAATTATAATTGGAATTTCTTTGGGGAAATCTTTTTTGGAATAAATAGTGGTGATACAAATTTAGAATTGGAAGGTTTAAACTTAAAAGAAGATTATACAGATGGCGCTTTAGGAGTTGCTATTGGCTCAAAATATGCATCACAAAGAGGTTTTGTTGTTGATGTTTATGGTGGTCTAGGGAGAAATTTATTTGGGAATGATTCTCCTGATATTGTACCTCGTATTGGTGTTAATGTTGGATACAGGTTTTAAAAAATGGTATAAAGAAAAAGCGGTTACTTTTATAAAAGTAGCCGCTTTTTTATTTAGTAAAATATAACTATTACATTTTCATTAACCAGTTTTTAACGTCAATCTCTGCTTTAATAATTGAACGTAATTCTTCAATTTTTACACGCTTTTGTTCCATCGTATCTCTATAGCGAATTGTAACTGAATCATCATTCAAAGTATCGTGATCTACTGTAATACAGAAAGGTGTTCCTGCTGCATCTTGTCTTCTATAACGTCTTCCAACTGCATCTTTTTCGTCATAAGCAACATTGAAATCCCACTTTAAATCTTCCACAATTTTACGAGCAACTTCTGGTAATCCATCTTTTTTAACCAACGGTAAAATAGCTGCTTTAGTAGGTGCTAACACTGAAGGTAATTTTAAAACCGTACGTGTAGAACCATTTTCTAATTCTTCTTCTTGTAATGAATTTGAAAATACTGCTAAAAACATTCTATCTAAACCAATAGATGTTTCAACAACGTATGGTGTGTAATGTTCATTTAATTCTGGATCAAAATATTGTAATTTTTTTCCTGAATGTTCTTCGTGAGCTTTTAAATCAAAATCTGTACGAGAATGAATTCCTTCCAATTCTTTAAATCCAAACGGGAATCTAAACTCTATATCTGAAGCGGCATCAGCGTAATGTGCTAATTTTTCGTGATCGTGAAAACGGTAATTATCTTTACCCATTCCTAATGAAAGGTGCCATTTTAAACGTGTTTCTTTCCATTGTTCGTACCATTCTTTTTGAGTTCCAGGACGTACAAAAAATTGCATTTCCATTTGTTCAAATTCACGCATACGGAAAATAAATTGACGTGCTACAATTTCATTTCTAAAGGCTTTACCTGTTTGTGCAATACCAAAAGGAATTTTCATTCTTCCTGTTTTTTGCACATTTAAAAAGTTTACAAAAATACCTTGTGCTGTTTCTGGTCGTAAATATAAATCCATTGCTGTATCAGCTGAGGCCCCTAATTTAGTCCCAAACATTAAGTTAAACTGCTTCACATCAGTCCAATTTTTTGAACCTGAAAGCGGGCAACCAATTCCTAATTCTTCAATCAATAATTTTACGTCAGCTAAATCTTCTTTCTCTAAAGATTTTCCCATTCGTTGTAAAATTGCATCTCCTTTTTCTTTATAACCTACAACTCTTGGGTTTGTCGTTAAAAACTCTTCTTTATTGAAGGCTTCTCCAAAACGTTTAGCTGCTTTTGCTACTTCTTTTTCAATTTTAGTGTCTAATTTTCCAACATAGTCTTCAATTAAAACATCAGCTCTATATCTTTTTTTAGAATCTTTATTATCTATTAAAGGATCGTTAAAAGCATCAACATGTCCAGAAGCTTTCCAAGTTGTTGGGTGCATAAAAATTGCAGCATCTAAACCTACAATATTTTCATGCATTTGCACCATTGCTTTCCACCAGTAATTTCTTATGTTTTTCTTTAATTCAACACCGTTTTGAGCATAGTCATAAACTGCACTTAAACCATCATATATTTCACTAGATTGGAATACGTAACCGTACTCTTTTGCGTGTGAAATTACCTTTTTAAATTTATCTTCATTATTTGCCATGCTGCAAAAATAGTAAAGGTTTTATTACTAAAAAATAAAAAAGTGGAAATAGCCGAAACTATTTCCACCCAATTAACATTAAATAATACTAATTTTGGAGTTACTTACTTTTACTTCAGGGTAAATTGTGTAGCTCCTGCTAATTTATCTTCAATATAAATATATACTTTATAAGCGCCACTGCTAATATAATCTCTGTTTACTTCAACCAATGAAATAATATCTACAGACTCGCCTAAATAATTTACTATTGTTTGATCGCTATAACCAATTTGTGTTTCACCAAACGTTAATTCACCTTTACTGGCAACTGTAATTCCTTTTGAATTTACAATTTGAATATAAACTTGGCGTTCACCTTGTTCTGAAATTTCATTTTTTGCAATGGTAAAGTTAATTCTAAAAGCATCTGTATTTTTAGCTCTTGATGTTTCAACTAATTTTCCATTATTACGTTCACGCATTGCTAAAACTTTAGCTGTGCCTACTTTTAAAATAGAACCAATAGCAACTTTTTCTGATAAACTTAAATTTTGTAATGTTAGTGTATCATTTTTAGCTAATTGACTAGATATTTGAACGTTAGCGCTATCTAGATCAATTGTTAACAGTTGATTTACACCTGTTAAAGAGTCAGTCATAAAAAATAAACGTCTGTTTGTTTCTTCTAATTTTGCAATTTGACCTCTGTAGCGACGAATTAAACTATAATTTGTTGCTTTTAACCCTTTAATTGAATCTCTTAAAGCAATAATTCTATCTCTTTCTAAAGATAACTCGTTAGACATAGAAGTATTTTGCCCAATAGCTTCTTCATACTTCACAATCATACTGTCTAAGTTTCCTTCAATCTCTAATTTTTCTTCTTCAATTGCATCGGTTACTTTTTTATGTTCAGTATTGTTATAAAAAGTATATCCTAATGCTCCTAACAACAATACAGCTAAAATTATAACTATTACTTTGCTGTTTGATTTCTTATTTTCTTCCATCATTACTTTAATTTATCTATATTCTAATTTATTATTCAACGCGAAATGCAAAAATAAATTATAATAAAGCCAATAAATAATTTTTGAGGTGCTTTTTTTGAGGAATTATAAATTTACGCCACAAAAGTTAATTTTCATAATTATTTCATATTTTTTCACATCAATTTAACACAATCATCAAAAAAATGTAACTTTAAAAAAAGTTTTGCTATGAATTTTTTGAAAGATATTTTTAATGTTTTTTTTCCTGAAGTGTGTTTATGCTGCCATGAACATTTGACAAATAATGAATTGACCGTTTGTTTAATTTGTAGACATGACTTGCCTTTAACTAATTTTAGTGCTGAAAAAGATAATTTAGTTGAAAAATCGTTTTATGGTAGAATTCCTATTGAAAATGCTACTGCATTATTTTATTTTTTAAAAAAAGGAAAAGTTCAACAATTAATTCATGAGCTTAAATATAATAAACAACAACAAGTTGGTGTTTTTACAGGAAATTGGCTTGGTGCTGAAATTGCTGAAAGTAAACGGTTTAAACATATAGATTATATTATTCCTGTACCACTTCATAAAAACAAATTAAAAACAAGAGGTTACAATCAAGTAACAACTTTTGGCGAAAGTTTAGCTCAAAAACTAACTGCTGAGTATAATCGTAATTTTCTTATTAAAGTTTCTTCAACAAAAACACAAACTAAAAAAATACGCTTAGATAGATGGAAAAATGTTCAAGAATTGTTTGTTGTACAAAACAAAAGTGCTTTAGAGAATAAACATATTTTATTAATTGATGATATTATAACAACTGGCGCAACACTTGAAGCTTGTTGCAATGCTTTTTCAAACATTAAGGGTTTAAAAATTAGCATTGCTTGTATGGCTTACACTAAATAATTAATTTTTAGTTAAAAAACAGCATTCAAAAAAAACGAAGTCGGTTTTTAAATAAATTAATTGTTATTTTGCACTACAATTATTCGCACACTATGAATTATAGAGTTTATAAAATTCTTTTAATAATAACAGTTGGTTTATTACTAACCAATTGTGCCAAAAGAGGGAGACCAACTGGTGGAAAAAAAGATAGTATTGCTCCATTATTAGTGAGCGCTTCACCAAACCATAAAAGCATAAATTTTAAAGCAAAAAAAATACGAATTTCTTTTGATGAATATATTAAACTAAAAGATGTAAATAAACAATTAGTAATTTCTCCGCCACTTAAAAATACACCAATTATAACTCCGGTTGGTACTGCAAGTAAGTTTATTGAAATAAAAATTTTAGATACTTTAAAAGAAAATACAACGTACACTTTTAATTTTGGAAATAGTGTTGTTGATAATAATGAAGAAAACAAATTAGAACATTTTAAATATGTAGTTTCTACTGGAACTTACATTGATTCATTAAAAGTTGAAGGAACTATTACTGATGCTTTCAATCAAAAAACTGATGATGATATTTCTGTAATGTTGTATGAAATAAACGAACAATTTACAGATTCTATTATTTTTAAAGAAAAACCAATGTACGTAACAAGTACATTAGACAGCACAAATTTTGAATTAAGTAATTTAAAATCAGGAAAATACTTGTTGGTGGCAATAAAACAACCAAGTAATAATTATATATACAAAGCCAAACAAGATAAAATTGGATTTGTAAAAGACACCATTACTTTACCTACTGACAGTACATTTTCAATCTCATTATTTAAAGAAATTTTACCTTTTAAATTGTCAAAACCAATTGAAGCTTCTAAAGGACGCATCTATTTTGGTTATGAAGGAGATGGAGAAAACCTAACTGTAAAATTGTTAAATAATATTTCAACCAATTTTAAACAAGAAAGTGTTTTTGAAAAAGGTAGTGACACTTTAAACTTTTGGTTTAACAATATTGAAAATGATTCTCTTTCCTTTGAGGTTAATAATTTATCTTTTAAGGATACCGTTTCGGTAAAATTACGCTCATCTAAACAAGATACATTGGTTTTAAAAAAGAATATTGCTTCTACGTTAGAATATAGAGATACCTTTTCAATAAGCTCAAGCATTCCAATTACCAAAATTGATACTTCCAAAATTACGTTTATAACTAAAGATTCCATCTCGGTTCCTTACTCAACAAAACTAGATAGTTATAAAACAAAGCTGCTAATTAATTTTGAAAAAACATATAAAACAGAATATATATTGAATTTGCATCCGCAATCTATAACTGATATTTTTGAAAATACAAACGATACATTGTCTTATAAATTTTCAACTAAATCTATTGAAAGTTATGGAATAATTAATTTAACTGTTTCTAATGTAAACTCTCCTGTAATAATTGAATTAGTTACTGAGAGTAAAGAGATAATTGCTCGTGAAAAAATAACATCCAGTCAAATTATTAATTTCAAACATTTAGCACCAAAAAAATATATTATAAGAGCTATTTTTGATGATAATAATAACGGTATTTGGGATACTGGAAATTATCTGCAAAAAACACAAGCCGAAAAAGTTCAGTACTTTGATCTTCTTTTTGAGATGAGAGCAAACTGGGAAGAAAACGAAATATTTACACTAAAGTAAACCTATAAATTTTTAATTTATCAATTAAATTAAATTTAGTGCTTGTTTTAAATCGTCAATTAAATCATCAATATCTTCAATCCCAACACTTAGTCTTATTAAAGAATCTACAACACCTGTTTTTTCTCTTTCTTCTTTTGGAATTGAAGCGTGTGTCATACTTGCAGGATGCCCAGATAAAGATTCTACACCACCAAGTGACTCCGCTAAAGTGAATATTTTTAAGTTTTCAACTATTTTAAAAGCATCTTTTATATTATTTCCTTTGGTTACAAACGAAACCATTCCGCCAAAATCACGCATTTGTTTTTTAGCAATCTCATGATTTGGATGATTTTTAAAACCTGGCCAATACACGTTTTCAACTTTTGGGTGTTTCGCTAAGAATTCAGCAACAGTTTTTCCGTTTTCACAATGTCTTTGCATACGTACATGCAATGTTTTTATACCTCTTAACACTAAAAAACTATCCATTGGTCCACAAACTGCTCCACATGAATTTTGAATAAAATATAGTTTATCAGCTAATTCTTTATCATTTACAATTAAAGCACCCATAACTACATCACTATGGCCTCCTAAATATTTTGTTGCAGAATGCATAACAATGTCTGCGCCTAAATCTAAAGGGTTTTGCAAATATGGCGTAGCAAAAGTGTTATCAACCGCTAATACAACTTTATGCTTTTTAGCTACTTTAGAAACAGCTTCAATATCAATAATATTCATCATTGGGTTTGTTGGTGTTTCAACCCAAATAAGTTTTGTTTTTTCTGAAATATACTCTTCAATTTTTTCAGCATTTTCCATTCCAATAAAATGGAATTTAATTCCGTAGTTTTCAAATATTTTTGTAAAAATCCGATACGAACCACCATACAAATCATTTGTTGAAACCACTTCATCTCCCGGACTCAACATTTTTATAACACAATCAATAGCTGCTAAACCTGAGCCAAAAGCTAAGCCAAATTTACCATTTTCAATACTTGCAAAAGCATTTTCAAGTGCCGTACGTGTTGGATTTGCCGTTCTTGAATACTCATACCCTTTATGATCTCCTGGTGAAGCCTGCGCGTATGTAGATGTTTGATAAATTGGAGGCATAACTGCGCCAGTAGAAGGATCGTGCTGTTGGTTTCCGTGTATTGTTTTTGTGTTAAATTTCATAATAAACTATATTTGTTTAAATGTGTGGAAGTTACAAATGTACTTATTTTGTATGCAATTGTAAATTTTATGGATACAACTACTTTTAAATAAACTTCAATAATTGCAGTATCACTCCTAAATGAATTCCTTCGTGATATAAATTAAAATTAATTCCATCTTCAATAGTGCTTAATGTAATATTAACACTGGTTTTATACTCTATATAATTTTTAAAAATACCGTTATTATAATCCTCAATTAATTGTTCTGGTAACTTTAAAAATTGTTGTTTTATAATTTCAAATTCTTCTTCTGAAATAGTGTAAGAAGGAGCCGTTCCTTTTTGAAAATTAGTAATTAATTCTTCAGAAATTAAACACTCTAAACCAGATAATTTATAACATAACAACTGCTGTGTTACTACTAAATGTGTAATATTCCAAGCTATGTTATTTTTAAAACCTTTAGGAACTTTATTTAACTGTTCAATAGTAAGGCTTTCAATAACTCTTAATGTTAATTTTCTTGATTTTTGTAATGTATCTATTTGCTTTAACATTTGTTTTTATATTTTTTTATTAAAAGTGTTCAAATTTAACATAAAATCGCATTAATTTTACTGAAACGTCTATTTTAAAAAAATGAAAAAAATATACCACTTAAAAACGTGTGACACATGCAGAAGATTATTAAAAGAAATGGATACTTCTGGCTATGTTTTACAAGAAATAAAAACGGAGCCTATTACCGTTAAACAATTAGATGAATTGTACGCTTTAACAAACAGTTATGAAGTTTTATTTAGCAGAAGATCTAAAAAATACAAGCAAATGGACTTAAAAAACCAAGTTTTAACAGAGCAAGATTACAAACAGTTAATTTTAGATGAATACACTTTTTTAAAACGGCCCGTAATTATAAATAACAACGAAGTGTATGTTGGAAATACAAAAAAAAGAGTTGTTTAATAGCTAAACAACTCTTTTTTTAATGGTTTTATATTATTTCCAATAATCAGCAACCCAAGGTGCAGGTCTCACATAACGATACCATTTTCCTCGTCCGCCAACAATAGCTTTATGCGGGTTTATTTCTCCATGAAAGATAATAATTTTTGAACCTTCAGGAATTACAGGTTTTTTCCAAACAGCTAATGGAAAACGAGAAATACAATCGTATTTAAAACTAGGACACCATTCTTTTGGCCAATACTGTAATTTTCCTTTATCGTTAATAGCGTGTGTTAAATATTCTTGTTCGTTTCTATGTTCTTTTATTACTGCATCAAAATTAGCAATAAAATCATCAAAAACGTATCCATGTTTTCCTATATCAAATCTATATACTGATGAATTTCCTGTTATTCTCCACGATCTCCAGCTATGATCTTTAATAATTCTAAACTCTCCTTCAACATCAAAAAAGCAATCAATATTGTCAACAATTACAATATCTAAATCTAAAAATAATGCACGACCTTCTAAACCGTATAAATCTTCTTTTAACGTAGTTAGTTTTTTCCACATACGCTCTGGAAGGTTAGAATCTAAATTAATTTCTGGTATTGGAAAACACTGTACATCATCAATAATTCCTTCTTCATCATCTGTTAAACAAACCATTTTAAAATCGTAGGTTAAGTTTTTTTGCACCATAGAATACAACCTGTTCACGTATTCAGCTCCGTATAAAGTTCCCCACTTCATACAAAAAATATAGTTTGTTGTTTTATCTTTCATCTTTTTTCTAATATATGTAAATATTCAACTGTTTCAGTTGCTTTATGATTTCGATTTTCTGTTTTATCAGCTTTAAAACGTTGATAATTAATAGTTTTTAAGCTATACTTTCCGTAAGCAGACATTATTGTACTTACTTCATTTTCAGTCATTAACCCTTCATTGTTATAACTTAAGAAAATGTGCTTAAATTTAGCGTTTTTTATTAAATTTTCGAAAGAATTTTTCACTTCATTTTTCTTACAATAAGAAGACCTATAATAATCTCTTAATCCCGTTTTTCCCTTCGGAAGAAAAGTATCATAATTAGTTATTGTGTTTAATAAATGATAATTTGAACCATACTGCCGTTCATTATATGGAGGGTCTAAATACAAAATATCACCTTCAATGTTTTTAATTAATTTATTGCTGTCTTCATTAAAAACTTGATGTGAGTTTTTAGTAATTATAAATTCAGCAGGCACAATTTTTAATGTTTTTTGAGCCGATTTTTTAAGATTTTTCAAATAAGCGCCATAAACGGAAGCTGTATTAGCAACTTTATCGGCACTTTCTATTAACGATGCTATTAAAAAATAATACACATCATCTGTAATTTCTTTGTTAATTTTCCAGGTTTCTATTTGTTGACGAATAGCATCAATTTTTTTACCATTTTCAGCTGAAAAGTACAATCTTCCTTCCTTTCCTTTTTCGCAATAATTATTAAAAATAAAACCTTCAACACCTTTTAAATTATTTAAAGTTTCAAACTCAATTTCACAATTTAATGTTTGGTGATTTCCAATATAATTTCTATTTAAAACATAACTATATTTTTCAACATCATTTGAAATAACTTGCTTTACCAATGGTTTAAAATTACGACCAACAATACCAGTACCGGCAAACAAATCACAAAATACTAAATTAGATAAATCTGAACCTACAACATCAATTATTGAAGTTTTTAAAAATGGAGAAAGTTTATGTTTAGACCCTATGTAATTCACTAAATTTTATTTTATTGCCCAAATAATATCGGCTTTTACAATTTTATTTTCAAAATAAAAACTATGTAATTTTGAAGGTTCAAATTTACTTAAATAAGTTGAAACTATTTTTTTAAACCAACTAATCTCTGCTTTTAATTTCCAATGTTCATTTTCGTTTTCAAAATTTACCAATACTATAAAAAGTCTATTTTTAAAATGTTTACGTTGTTGCTGACTCTGATTTTTATACAACCATTCAATTAGTTCATGTGTATGTTCAATTGCATATGGAACAGATTTTTTAAATCCTTTTGGAAAAACGGTAGTTTTATGATCAAACGGAATTTCGTTAATAAAAAAATCTGTGAATTTATTGTAAGAATCTAGATGAGGTTTTACGGTACTATGTTCACAAAAAATAGTTTCAATTGCTTTTGCCGACCAAAAATTAAACCACCTATTTAATGCGTAATTCTTTAAATCGTTATACTGGGCATTGTTTTTAAATTTAATTTCAATAGTTGATAAAAGTGATTCAAAAGAAGCTGTTTTGTAGATAAAACTAGTTTGTTTATCAAACACATTAACTTGTTTTCTTCCCCACGAATACCTAAATTTTAATCTTTTTTTTAGTTCTTTTTCTAGCGTTTTATAATCCATTAATGCTATAAAAATTTCCGCTCAATTAAATCTATAAACCGGCTTTCGTATTCTAATTTTTCATTCCAATCATAATCTGGTTTCACAAAATTTAAAATAAAATCTTTTGCTTCATCTTCAGTTTTAAAGGAATTTAGTTGTGATAAAACACGATTAAAATCTTCTTGATTTCCTTCAAATAAATGTTTTACAAAAGCTATTCTATCATTTAAACCAATTTGCAAATTATTTTTAAACAGCGCATCATTTAATGAACGTTTAGTGTCTGGCACATTCTCAACTACTGGGTTTTCTTTAGTAACTCTTTCAAATAGTTCAGTAGCTACATCAGCTGATATTGCATCTTTTAATTCATCTTCTAATGAGTTTTGTGGTGAAAATATTTCTTTTTCATCATCTTTTACTAAGGTGTCTTCAATCCCAAATATTTCTTCAACTTGTTCTTCTGAAATTAATTCAACTTCTTTTTCAAATTCAGTTATATTTAATTGCTCATCGTCAACTTCTTCAGAAACCAATTTCATTTTATCAACAACTTCCTCAGCTGTTTCTGTAGTAGTTTGTGGTGTATTTATATATGTATCAACAAATTTAAGTACAGATAGCTTTTCATAAATATCGTGTGCTTTTTTATGTAATTCATTTATAGCGTCGTTATTTTCCATTTCTAAAATACTCTGTGCCAGGCTTATTAATTCAGCTTTAATTTTTTTGTGCATAAGTTGCGCTATTAAATGATTTTTGATGTATTTTTTTTAATAAATTTGAATTCTAAACGAATGTAACATTTTTTTTATTGCATTTATTTTTGAAACTAAAAAATTACAATAACCTTTCAAGCGTGAAATTACAAAATGTTTCTTGAAAATACAGTAAATCATAACGAACAATTTGGCTGGATTGAAGTAGTTTGTGGATCCATGTTCTCTGGTAAAACAGAAGAGCTAATTCGCAGGTTAAAAAGAGCTCAATTTGCCAAACAAAAAATAGAAATTTTTAAACCTGCAATAGATACTAGATATGATGAAGAAATGGTGGTTTCGCATGATGCCAATGAAATTAGGTCTACACCTGTACCATCATCTTCTAATATTTTAATTTTAGCAGCTGAAGTTGATGTTGTTGGAATAGATGAAGCTCAATTTTTTGACGATGGTATTGTTGCTGTTTGTAATGAATTAGCCAACCGCGGAATTCGTGTAATTGTTGCTGGCTTAGATATGGATTTTAAAGGAAACCCGTTTGGGCCAATGCCAGCACTTATGGCAACTGCTGAATATGTTACCAAAGTACATGCGGTTTGTACAAGAACAGGAAATTTAGCGCATTACAGCCACAGAACAGCTATTGGTGATGAATTGGTGATGTTAGGTGAAACACAAGAATACGAACCTTTAAGTCGTGCTGCATACTATAAAGCCATTCGTGATGAAGAAAATAAAAAAGCTGCACAAAATAATCATGAAAAATAACCACGTAACTACGCTTGAAATAGATTTAAATGCTATTGATTTTAATTTCAATTATTTTAAATCTAAACTTCATAAAACAACAAAAGTTTTAATAGTAGTTAAGGCGTTTGGTTATGGTAGTAGTTCTGTTAAAATTGCAAAATATTTAGAAACTAAAGTGGCTTATTTTGCAGTTGCTTATTTAGATGAAGGAATTGCTTTACGAAATGCTGGAATTAAAACGCCTATTTTAGTTTTACATCCTCAAAAAAACAATTTCAAAAAAATTATTGAATACAATTTAGAACCTAATATTTATTCACTTCATTTATTAAACTCTTTTATTGAAGTTGCTGAAGAATTAGAACTTAAAAACTATCCTATTCATTTAAAATTTAATACAGGTTTAAATAGATTAGGATTTACTGAAAATAATATCTCTGAAATTTCTTCAATTGTTAACAATCAAGAAACAATAATTATACAATCTGTTTTTTCACATATTGCTGCTAGTGAAGATTTAAACGAACGTGAGTTTACATTGCAACAAATAACTAAGTTTAATACAATTTCTTCAACATTAATTCAACAATTAAAAAATACACCTTTTAAACACATGTTAAATACTTCGGGAATATTAAACTATGCTTCCGAAGCTCAATTTGATATGGTTCGTTTAGGAATTGGTTTGTATGGTTTTGGAAATGAAGAAAGCCAAACTAAAAACTTAAAAAACGTACTAAATTTAAAATCGGTGATTTCTCAAATTCATACTATTGAAGAAGGTGAAACTGTTGGTTATAATAGAGCTTTTAAAGCTACTTCAACCATAAAAACAGCAACAATACCTATAGGACATGCTGATGGTGTTTCAAGACAATTAGGAAATGGAATTGGGTATGTTTACATAAATAATAAAAAAGCGCCAATAGTGGGAAATGTTTGTATGGATATGATTATGGTTAATATTTCTGAAATTAATTGTAGTGAAGGCGATGAAGTTTTAATTTATAAAAACCAACAACATATTGAAGCGTTAGCTAAAGCTATAAACACCATTTCTTATGAGTTGTTGACCGCGATATCTCAACGAGTTAGGAGAGTGTTAAAATAATGTTAAAGAAATTGATTTTTTCACTATATTAGCTACACTATTCATCAACTAAAACAACTAAAAATGGGAATGTTAAAAGAATTTAAAGATTTTGCAATGAAGGGAAACCTTGTTGACATTGCAGTAGGTTTTGTAATGGGTGCAGCTTTTAAAAGTGTTGTAACTTCATTTACTGGCGGTATTGTTTCACCACTTATTGGGTTAATTTTCAATTCAAACTTCAAAGATTTAAATTGGGTTGTTAAAGATGGTGTTGTTAATGATGCTGGAGAAATTGTTGGTGAAGTTGTAGTTCTTTACGGTGATTTTTTAACAAACTTAATAGATTTTATAATTGTTGCATTTGTAATGTTTATGATTATAAAAGGAATTAATAAAACAAAGAAGAAAGAAGAACCAGCTCCTGAAGCTCCAAAAGGTCCTTCACAAGAAGATTTATTAACTGAAATAAGAGATTTGTTATCTAAAAAGTAAACCAAACTTTATTTAATAAACTAAAAAAGGTTCGCAAATGCGAGCCTTTTTTTTATTGCTATTTTTTCGTTTCGTAAACGTCAGCTATAGTTGGAGCATTATTACTTTTAGTAATTAAAACTAATTCATCGTTTACTGAAACATTTCCTGTTTGAAGCACTTTAAAATAGATACCACTCTTTGTTGAGTTCCAAAATTGTTTTAGTATTTTTTGTGTACCACAAACCAATCCTAATTTCATACAAGGTTCTCTTGGCTTTGTAACTTCTAATATAACTTCACCTAATTTATAGGTATTTCCAACTTGTATTTGAGTTTCGTCTAAATTTGAAATGGTCAAGTTTTCACCAAACATACCAAAGTTCCAATCTAAATTTGGATATAGTTCCTTCCAATATTTGTAATGATTTTCAGAGTATGCGTATACAGCTTGGTCAATTCCTCCGTGATATCTTCTATCAATTACAGCATCGTTTTCTACATCTTCTTCACCTAAAAAAATAGAATGATTTACAGGCTTTTTAAAAATCCCTGTTTCAATAACTTTACCTTTGTAGGTTATAGTTTTTTTCTCGCCAATATTTACTGATACTACTTTCATTAAATTTTGAATTTTGAAAGTTCATTAGCAATTTTACGATTGTCAGATAAACGAGGTACTTTATTTTGTCCGCCTAACTTCCCAATTGATTTCATGTAATTATTAAAACCACCTTTTTCAATACTCGTTATTTTTAAAGGTTGCAATATTTTACCTTCAATTAAATCTAAATAATAAATATTTTGTTGTTGCATTGAAGCATCAACTTTAGCAGCAAAATCTTGCAAATTTTCAGGTTCATTTTCAAATTCAATAAACCACTCATGATATGGTAAACCACTTTCTGGTGTAATTTGTGGCGCTACAGTAAATTCAGTAATACCAATAGTTGTATTGGTTGTACTTTCATTAATTGCTTGCTCTACCTCTTTACCAATAACGTGTTCACCAAATGCCGAAATAAAATGTTTTATGCGCCCAGTAACTATAATTCTTGGCGGATTTACTGATAGAAACTCAACAGTATCACCAATATTATATCCCCAAAGACCTGCATTTGTACTTAAAATAATCACATAATTTACACCAACTTTTACATCGGCTAAAGAAAGTCGAGTTGGGTTATCATCAAAAAATTCTTCGGAAGGAATAAACTCGTAAAACATTCCATTATTAACCAATAACATCATTCCCTTTTCATTTTGAGAATCTTGGTATGCAATAAAGCCTTCAGAAGCTGGATACAATTCAATAGTATCAACTTTTCTTCCAATTAAATCTTCAAACTTATTTCTATAAGGTTCAAAATTGACACCTCCGTAAACAAATAGGTTAAAATTTGGGAACACTTCACCAACCTTTTTACCTGTTCGTTCAATTATTTTTTCAAAATACATTTGTACCCAAGACGGAATTCCACTAATCAATGTCATATTTTCATTGATTGTTTCATCAACAATTGCATCAACTTTGGTTTCCCAATCTTCAATACAATTGGTTTCCCAACTTGGCAATCTATTTTTAAGTAAATAACTTGGAATAAAATGTGCTGAAATTCCTGAAAGACGACCAGTTTTTATACCGTTTTTATCATTTAATTCCGGACTTCCTTGTAAAAAAATCATTTTACCATTCACAAAATCAGTCTTTTTTGTCTCATCAATGTACATTAATAACGAATTACGCGCCGCACTAATATGCATTGGCATAGATTCTTTAGTTAACGGAATGTACTTTGCTCCTGAAGTTGTACCTGATGTTTTAGCAAAATATAAAGGTTTTCCTTTCCATAAAATATCAGATTCTCCAGCTACAACTTTCTCTACATATGGTTTTAAAGCTTCATAATCTCTAACAGGAACATTCTTTTTAAAATCTTCGTAAGAACATATATTATTAAAATTATGGTCTTTTCCAAATGTTGTTTTAGAAGCCTGAGCAATTAGGCTTTTGAAAACTTTTTGTTGAATTTCTACTGCATTATTACTTTGTTTGTAAAATTTTGATGCAGTTAGTTTTGCAAATGGTTTTGCTAAAATTGATTTAATGCTCATTTTTATTCGAAATCAATATAATTTGTTGGATTTACAGGATAACCTTCATTCCACAATTCAAAATGTAAATGTGGTCCTGTAGTATATTCGCCAGAATTTCCTGCTGAGGCAATTACTTCACCAGATTTTACTAAATCACCTTGTTGTTTGTGCAACGCTGAATTATGTTTGTAAATCGAAATAAATCCGCTAGTGTGTTTCACAATTATAACATCTCCTGTATCTGCAGTCCACTCGGCAAAAATTACCGTACCATCTGCAACTGATTTTACAGGTGTACCCATTTCTACAGCAATATCAACCGCAAAATGCTTTTTTTCTAAATTATAACCGTCTGACAATATCCCTGTTACTGGTGCAAAAAACACGATATCAGCATTTTTAGTTGCTTCTTCAAAAATACTATATCTATCAGCACTTTCAATTTCTTGTCTAAACTCCAAATCAATATCGCTTACACTTAAATCAATCGTATCTTTATCATATTGTATTGCTTGTAAAACAGAATCTTTATCAAACATAACTTCTGAAATTTCACCCGTTAACAATGCTCTAACTTTTTGAATGTATAAGTTATTTACTTCTAAAATTTGTTGTAATGAATCTGCTTTATATACTAATTTAGTAGCATCCTTTTTTAACTTTGTTGATGAATATCCAGGAATATATTCCCTTAATGGAGTAAAAGCGATTAAAAAAATAGTACCAACAATTAATAAAATAGAAAATACACTTCCTAAAATAAATACATTTAACCTTGTTAATTTAAATGAAACTTTTTCTTCAAAAGTATCTTCATTTAAAATAACCATGCGGTATTTATGAATTAGTTTCTGTCTAAATTTTCCTTTATTTTTTGATTTTCCTGTCATAATTAAACTTAAAACAAATGTACAACGAAATTTTATTTAAATAATTTTAATATACTTGTTTAGGTGTGTTAAAACTTAGCTAAAATTACTTTTTGTAAAAGTTCATTTCATCAATATATTTCCAAACATTTGCAGGCAACATAGTACTTATATTTTTTTTATTTTGAATTGATTTCCTAATTAAAGTAGAAGAAATTTGAACTATTGGAGCATTTACAGTATGAACACTTTTGTGGTTAAAAAATTGATGATTTACGGTGCCTTCAGAAATACGAGGGTACACATATAATTGATAATTTTGAAGTATTGTCTCATAGTTTTTCCACTTATGAAACCCTTTCAAATTATCTTCTCCCATAATTAAACAAAATTGATGTGTTGGGAATTTTTCTTCAATATGAACCAATGTATTTATAGTATAATTTGGTTGTGGTAAGTTAAATTCAATATCGGTAGTTTTTAATTTCGAATAGTTTTCAACAGCTATATTCACCATTGCTAACCTATGATGATTACTTAACATTGTTGTTTTTTGCTTAAACGGACTTTGCGGTGTTATTACAAACCAAACCTCATCCAGATCAGAAAATTCAGCAATATAATTTGCAATAATCATATGCCCAACGTGGATTGGATTAAATGTACCAAAAAACAACCCTACTTTCATTTATTTTACAAAATTTTCAACTAAGTTATATGCCTCTTTTTTTGCTGTATCTAAATCGTTATTTATCAAAATAACGTCAAAATTCTCAGCATATTTCAACTCCTTTTCAGCTTTGGCTACACGTTCTTTTATTTTTTCTTCACTATCAGTTTGCCTATTTCTAAGTCTACGCTCCATTTCTTCTATAGATGGAGGTTGCACAAAAATAGCCAACGTTTGCTTTGGAAATTTCTTTTTTATACTTAGCCCACCAACAACATCAATATCAAAAATTACGTGTTTACCCAAACTCCAAATTCTTTCAACTTCCTTTTTTAATGTACCGTAGAAATTATTTGTATATACTTCTTCCCATTCAATAAAATCATCATTTTTAACATGCTTTTTAAACTCTTTTAACGAAATAAAATAATAATCTTTTTCGTTTATTTCTGTACCTCTTTTTTCTCGCGAAGTTGCAGAAATAGAAAAATCTAAGTTTAATTCTGTTTGCTTTAATAAATGATGTACAATTGTAGTTTTACCCGAACCTGAAGGTGCTGAGAAAACTAGTAGTTTTCCTTCTTTATTTACTGACATACTATCCTATAAAACGTTCAAATTCTGTTCTTTTATTTTCTCTAGTTCATCTTTCATTTGAACTACCAACTTTTGCATATCAGCAAAATTAGATTTAGAACCAATAGTATTTATTTCTCTCCCTATTTCTTGTGTTATAAATCCAAGTTTTTTTCCGTTTGAACTGGCTCCTTGAAGTTCTTTTTTGAAATAATCTAAATGGTTTTTTAAACGAACTTTCTCTTCTGTAATATCTAATTTTTCAATATAGTAAATTAACTCTTGTTCAAATCTGCTTTCATCAATTTTAGCTTCTAGTTCTTCAATAGCGTTTTTTATCTTTTCTTTTACTTTCTCAATACGTTTTGGATCAATATCAATAACTTCTTCTAATAGTTTTCCAATAATAGAAATACGCAAATCAAAATCAGCTTGCATAGCTATCCCTTCATCAATTCTGTATTGAATAATTTCTTCAACAGTTTCATCAATAGCTTTATCTATTTCAAGCCATTCATTTTCATCTAACTCTTCTCTTTCTGTTTTTAATGAATCTGGCAATCTAACAGCCATTTTTAGTAATTCCATTTCATTAGAATCTACAATCTTTTTTAGTTGATTCATGTAACCTTTTACTGCTAATTCATTTATTTTTGAAGAAAATTCACCTCCATTATTTTCAATATAAATTGAAAAATCAACTTTTCCTCTTACTAATGTTGCTGCTAATTTTTTACGAACTTCTAATTCTTTTTCTCTATAATATGAAGGAATTCTAACATTTAAATCTAAATTTTTACTATTTAACGATTTTAATTCAATCGTTATTTTTTTAGTGGAAAGTTGCAATACGGTTTTCCCATATCCTGTCATTGATTGTATCATCTAAATCTATAATTTAGGCAAATTTACTAATTTTATAAATAGTATTTCATACACATCTTTTACAACTGTTAACTATTTAAATTTAATCAAAAAAAAACCTCCCAATTGGGAGGTTTTTTAATTAAATGTTTCAATTAAATGTTTAGTTATTTAGAACCCAAACACCACCTGTTTTAATAAGGCTAATACTTAATTCATTAATACCATTATCATATAAAAGATATGTGAAAAAGTATTTTTGACCTTCTTCAGCCGTAGGATTTAAATGATCAGCAAGAATACCTAAAGCTTCAATAATTTGAGCTTCAGTCCAATTGTAATCAAAATCACTATAATTAGATAGGTTTGGTAAACTCACATTATCATAGTCAGGGTTTCCTGTTAATTGATCTGCCATGTAAGTATAATCAGCTGCAGTTAATGTATACTTAATAGTGTTGTCAGGTACCCAGTTATCACCATCATGACCAAATTGTAAAACTGTACTTATTGTAGAGCTATACGCTACCCATTCACCATCTATTAAAGTGTATAAATTACCACGTACTTGTGCACCGCTACTACTAGAATAATAATCATATGCTACATCTAATTCAGTACCTTCTAATGCATAAGGGAATTTTAATTTTAAAAATGTTGGTAAGTAATCATTTGGAGGTGTTGAACTTCCAAAGTTATTGTATTTACCAGGTTGTCCTGAGTCTTCTCCCATAGAATCAAAATCTGCATCAGATACTAAATAAAATCTTTCTGAAGGTGTAACCCAAGATCCGTCTGTGTAAGTATAACCCATTTCTTTAGCTACTTTATCTCCAATAACTTCATCATCTAATTCATCATTACTCATAATTGCTGACCAAGTATTAGCAACACGTATTCCATCAATTAGAGCATTTGGACCACCACCACCTTGACGTACTCCTATTCTTTCTAAAGTATAACCTGCTGTTCCTGTACTAGTTGCTAATGGCTCTGATGGCTCATAAGAAAGTGCAGATGATAACACATATAGATTAGCTTTACCTGTAGCAATATCATAAGATGCTACAAGAAGATAAGTAGTGTCTAAATCAAAAGATGTAGTACCATAAGTTAAACTACTTGAACTAGCTCCAATACCAAATAATATATTACCAGAACCATCATCCTTTGCACCTACTCTAGCTGCATAGTTATAACTACCATCCTCTTCCATAAAATGGATAAAATAAGTTCCATCATCAACAGAACCTACATTTACAAGCGCACTATAATATGCCGTACCTGATGCAATTGGTGAAAATGAACTATTTACATCTTCATTTCCTGGATTAAAAATTCTAATAGACCCACCAACACCTGATGTAGGGTAATTAGTCATTGATAAATCTCCAGTACTATATCCAGCTGGGTTGTAACCTGAACTTGAATGTGCTACCCAATTTCCTCCAGAGGCTACTGTAATATCTTCAGTAACAGAACCATAATCAAAATTTTCCTCAAATAAAACTTCAGGAGTAACTGTGTAAGCACTTCCTGTAAATTGGAAATATTTTGCTACAGCATAATCACCTTCGTCAGAATAATTAATATTATCAGCAAGTATATCAGCTAAATAATTAGTAGGAACTGCATCAGATTGAAAACCTAATAAATCACTTCCTCCAAAAGTATAATCATCTTGATTTAAATAATAATCTTCTATTCCAAAAGCATTACCTATGTATAATTGGTAACCAACTAATACAGAAGATCCTTTACCCCAAACTGGGTACATCTCTGTTAATAAAGCTGGTATATCAGTTTTTGCATCATCTTCTGAACTAAAACTTCCATAGTTTAAACCTAAAGTGTCATAATCATCATCTGTTAATGTATAATCAGCATCACCTGCAATTGGTGTTTCTTGAGCATCAATAGCTGTATTAATCTCATCTAAAGGATCACAGGCTGTAAAAACAAGACCTAAAACCAGTATTAAATAAATTATTTTTTTCATAATTATATATTTTTAAAATTTAATTTTCATTCCAACACTAAATGTTCTACCTGCACCGTAGTATACCGTTGCATCTGTTTCATCGTGATTACCACTTGAACCATCAAATGCATCTGATATATATACAACATCAAATATGTTGTTCATTTTTGCATTTAGAGTTGCTTTAAAATCACCTATTGCAAATTTATGGTTAAGTCCAAGATCAACTAAATGATAATCAGGCATTTCCCATGAATCTTCTCTATCTATTGCTCCTTCATCATCTAAACCTCTTCCGTTAATATCATACCTTGCGTAAATATTACCTGCGTAGTTATAATCTACATAAATAAAAGTTGTAGGTAATACATTATAGTTAAAACCTAAAGCAAATGTAGTTTGAGCTGCATCTGAAACTTTTAAATCTTTAGCATAAACATCAACTGTTTGGTCATTTAAAGCGTTTCCTCCTTCGTCAAAGATTGTTCCAGTTACATCATTTTTCCATTTCCAATCTCCTAAAGAAGCCATACCTGTAATTGTTAAATTATCAGAAGCATTGTATCTAAAATCAAATTCAATACCCATATGTAAAGCATCTAAACCTGGAATGTTATAAGCTAATCTGTCTCCTTCAGGATCAGGATTAGAAACAGTTCCTGTTAAAGATTTATCTATCCAAGATGTCGTATAAACATTTAAGTTAGCTGCAAAATTTGAACTTCTAATTCCGTAACCTAATTCAGCACTAAATACTTTCTCATTTAATGCATCAGGATTTAATGTAGTACTACTTGTGCTTTGAAATACATTTCCAGTTAAGAAAGGAGCTTTAGAAAAATAACCTACATTAGCAAACACGTTGTTTGTATCATCAATATTATAGTTAGCTCCACCTTTTACGCTATATCCCAAAAAGTCTGCTTTGTCTGATATTCTGTTAGGATCATCTGATGCATATTTCATGAAATCTATTTTACTGTATGTTGTATTTGAAATAGCTGTAGATAAGAATATAGCTAAATTTTCATTATGAGAATATTCTAATTGTCCAAAGATTCCTCCTTTAACTACCTTACCGTCATAGTCTTTATTATATCTATCACCAACTTTTAATGCTTGGTTATAAGTATTATCTGAGCTATTTGTGTTATGAAAGAATTGACCTCCTAATAAGTCTTTAACCTCATACCAGTGTGAACCTACATAGTATCTTCCATCTAAACCACCTGATAATGTTAACTTATCTGATAATTCTGTTTTTAAAGTTGATAAAATACCTATCCATTGATGAGAGTTCATAGATGCTGAAAGAATATCTGTAGATCCTAGAGCTCCATTTGCTTTATTTTCTTCAACTATTTTATCAAAATTTATTGGTGTATCTACATCTCCAATTCTGTAGTTAACATCATTAAATTTAGAACCAGAAGTTCTTCTACCTCCACCAGAACCGAAAGAAGCATAAACAGCTGTAGATAAATTAGTATTATCGTTAATATACCAATAATGATTTAAAGACATTTGAGGTTTGTGGTAAAAGTTGTATGAAATATGCTCAACTTCTCCATTTTTATAACCCCAATCTGGATTGTATCTTTGACCACCTGCTTCAGTAGCTCTATTTTGAGCTATAGTTCTTCTATTATATCTTTGTCCGTGTACTTGTTGAGCACCAAAAGCTGTGAAAGATATTTTGTGTTGGTCATTTATTTCTTTTGATAAATTTAAAAAATAGTTATAACCATCAAATTGAGTTCCATCAACATATCCATCACCATAAATTTTTGCAGCAGAAACTGTAGCAGCAAAACCGTTTTCCATTAAACCAGTAGAAAGTGTAGCTCCATATTTTTTATATCCATCATTTCCTGTAGACATTGTTATGTTTCCACCTTTTATAGCGTCTGTTGATTTAGAAATAATATTAATAGTACCACCTATTGAAGGTACAGCAACTTTTGAAGCTCCTAAACCACGTTGCACTTGCATAGCGCTAGTAACATCAGAAAGTCCAGCCCAGTTACTCCAATATACTCTACCATTTTCCATATCATTAACAGGTACACCGTTAATAAGAACACCAATATTATTTGATTCGAAACCTCTTAAGTTAATTCTAGAATCTCCGTAACCACCACCTGCTTTTGTTGCGTATACACCTGGTGTAGATTTTAAAATTTCAGGAAATTCTTGAGTTCCTAATTTTACCTCAATAGCTTCTGCTTTAATTGTAGAAACTGCTACCGGTGTTTTTCTATCAACAGCAAAAGATGTAGCTGTAATAACAATTTCCTCTAATGACTCAGAAGAAGGATCTAATGAAATAGTTCCAAAATCCTTGCTTCCATTAAATGATAAAGATTTTGTTTGGTATCCAACAAAAGAAACTAAAATAGTACCGCTAGCACTTGTAGTTTCAAATGTAAAATTTCCATCAAAATCAGATGATGCTCCTGATTGAGCTCCTTGAAGAACAACAGTAGCGCCAGGTAAAGGTTGATTTGTTTCATCAACAATTTTACCAGTAAGTTTGGTTTGTGCAAAAATGACAGATGTTGAAATCAACATAACTATCACTAGCCAATTTTTAAAATTTCTCATTGTTTATTTTAATTTGAATTAAATGTTTGTGCAAAAATGCACCTTTTTATTGATTTATCTTTATTAACTTATCGTTAAGTTTTAACAAAAAATTAAGACTATTAAAAATAGTAAAAATCATCGTAAAAACTGATTTACATCACATAAAATGTTAACAGTTTATTAACAGATGTAAATTTTGCAACATGGTTGCTTTTAATAACGTTAAAAAACTAACTTTTTTTATATAATTTTTGAGCTAATTCCTTCCCTAATTCAACACCAAACTGATCGTAGCTAAAAATATTCCATATAATTCCTTGAACAAATATTTTATGTTCGTAAAAAGCAATTAAACTTCCTAAGGTTTTAGGTGACAATTTTTGAATTAATATTGTAGTGCTTGGTTTATTTCCTTCAAAAACTTTATAAGGTAACAATGTCTCAATATCATTCATTTTACCTTGAGTTTTTAAATCTAAATGAACTTCTTCTTTTGTTTTACCTTCTGCTAAAGCTTGAGTTTGAGCAAAAAAGTTAGCCATTAATTTATCATGATGCTCTTTGTTTCCATATAACGATTCTTTAAACCCAATAAAATCAGCTGGAATTAGTTTTGTTCCTTGGTGCAATAACTGCATAAAAGCATGTTGAGAATTGGTACCTGTACTTCCCCAAATAACATTTCCGGTTTGGTAATTTACATTTTCACCATTTCTATCAACGCTTTTACCATTACTTTCCATAATGGCTTGTTGTAAATAAGGCGCTAATTTGCTTAGGTATTGTGTGTAAGGTAATATAGCTTCCGTTTCAGCATTAAAAAAGTTGGTGTACCAAATACCTATTAAACTTAACACAACTGGTGCGTTTTTTTCAAAAGGTGTATTTTTAAAGTGTTCATCCATTTCAAAAGCACCAATTAAAAGGTCTTTAAAATTTTTGAAACCAATAGCTAAACTTATTGACAAACCAACGGTGCTCCACAATGAAAAACGACCGCCAACCCAATCCCACATCGTAAAAATATTGTCGGTTGCAATTCCAAATTCACTAACAGATTTTAAATTTGTAGAAACAGCTACAAAATGTTTTGCTACATCATTTTCTGAAGCAGTTTGCAAAAACCATTTTTTAATAGTAGTTGCATTTGTTAATGTTTCTTGTGTTGTAAAGGTTTTTGAAACAATTACAAATAATGTTGTTTCAGCATTTAAGTTTTTAATAGCTTCTTGAACGTGATCACCATCAATATTTGAAACAAAATGAACATTCAAATTATTTTTGTAATATTTTAAAGATTCTACAACCATATCAGGTCCTAAATCTGAACCTCCAATACCAATATTTACAACATCGGTTATTGCTTTTCCAGTATATCCTTTCCAATTTCCAGAAGTAACTTTATTGGTAAATGTTTCCATTTTAGCCAACGTTTCGTTCACTTCAAGCATTACGTTTTTACCATCAACAACTATTTCATTGTTAGCTTGGTTTCTTAAAGCGGTGTGCAATACAGCTCTTTTTTCAGTTTGATTAATTATTTCACCTGAAAATTGTGCGTTAATTGCGCTTTTTAAATCTATTTCATTTGCTAGTTCTAACAAATAATTTAATGTTTCTTCAGTAATTCTGTTTTTTGAATAATCAAATTCAAAATCGTTAAAATTTATAGTGAATTTTTCTTTTCTCTCGGTATCATTATTAAATAACGATTTTAAATGTTGATTTTCAATTTCAGCAAAATGCGCTGTTAGTTTAGACCAAGCTTTTGTTTGTGTTGGGTTTGTGCTTTTTAATGACATAACTTAAAGTTTATTTCTTTTTCTGAAGAATAAAAAGGTATTAATTTGGATAGTTTATTGAGTCTATTTTATTTTTTAAAGGAACTATAAATTTGAAATAATTAGGTTTAACAATTTCTTTCATTGGTTCGGCTGCTGGTAATTTTTGCTTTAACGGATCAACTTGAGCACCATTTTTCCAAAAACGATAACACACATGTGGTCCGGCTGTATTTCCAGTCATACCAATTAAGCCAATTACTTCACCTTGTTTCACAAATTGACCAACTTTTACTTTTCGCTTACTCATATGTAAATATTGCGTACTATAAGTTGCATTATGACGTATTTTTACATAATTACCATTACCTCCTTTATAACGAGATTCTGTAACTGTACCATTTGCAGTTGCCATAATTGGTGTTCCAATAGGCGCGGCGTAATCTGTACCTTTGTGAGCTCTAACTTTATTACCATATAAAGGTATTCTTCTTCGTAAATTATAACGAGATGAAATTCTACTAAATTTTACAGGCATTTTTAAAAATTGGCGACGTAAATTAGTGGCTTCATCATCAAAATAATCTGGAATATTTAATATAGAATCAGCTACAAATTTAAAAGCATAAAATGGTTTGTTTCCATGTTCAAAATAAGCTGCTTTTACTTCTCCAATACCAACAGGTACTGTGTCATTAATATACAATTGCTCATATATTAATTTAAACTTATCGTTTTTTTGAAGTCTAGAAAAATCAATGGTCCATGCGTAAATATCATCTGCCATTTTGTAGGTTAAATACGAACTTAAACCTTGTTCATCAATTGCATCAGATAAAGAGCTGGTTATAATTCCGGAAGCAGTTTTAATTACTGCTTTCACAGGTTTTTTAGCATTGTATGCTGCAATTATTGAGTCTTTAAAATCAACAACCGTATAACGAACTTTAGAGTGTTTGTATATAAAAACTTGTGCTGCTTCAGTAGAATCATTTTTTGCTAAAATTGTATAAGGAATACCGCTTTTAATTCTTCTAACATTAAAAGTGTCTTTAATTTTATTTACAATTTCTAATACTTTTGGGTATTCAACATGATGTCTGTCTAATATTTCACTAAAGTTTTCTCCCTTTTGTATTGTATCGTGAATTACCTTAAAATCATTTAGCTTAAAACCATATTCATAAATTACTTTTGGTAATGTAGGTGCAATATTAATTACAGGTTTTTCTTCTTTACAAGAAATTAAGAAAACGATACTTATAAGTGTAATTATTTTTTTCAAAAGAATTTATGTTTACGTTTTAATCAGGTTAAAAATTTTAAAACGCAAAAGTACAATTTAATTGTTGAAAATAATGTTAAAAGGGTGTGCTAAACCTTTAAAAGCATCTAAATCTGCCCTAAGTGAGCCAACTGCTAATGATGCTTTAATTCTTAAAGGAATTTTATTTTCATCATCAGTAACCCAAATACTTACGCTTTCTTGTTCTTTAAAAACTCTACCTGCTTGTACTAAAGGTCTAAATTTCAATGTTTTTATCTTTCCAAATTTTGTTCTTATAACTTCTTTCCCTAAAAAATGGAGTTTAAAATTGGTAATTTCTTCATCAAAAAACATTTTAATTTCAACGTCATCACCAATTTCTAAATCGCTAAGATTTTGATTTCTTAAAAAGTAAAGTGATGAAAGAATATCTTGAATATCACTACTAATAGGGTGCTTTTCTACTTTATTATGTTTATAATCTTTAACGGTAGCTTCATTAGATTCATAATTAAATAAAATTTCTTTGTCTTTAGTATAACCTCCTTCATTTATTTTTCGAATAAACCTATAAGGTTTTAAAGATTCTTTGTACATATATGATTGGTAGTTGTCCTTCACCTTAAAAAACAAACTTATTAACCCAGTAGTTTTTCCTTTACCAATAATATGAAAAGCTTCTTCTTTATTGTTTTTTGTTTCTTTAACTTCAATGGTTGAATAACCTGCATTAAAAAAATTACTATAACTCATTCTAAACTTTAACCATTCACCATCTTTAAAAGGAAAAGGTGTGTTTAAATTTTCATTTTTTACAGATTGTCCATACGAGAATACTGAAATAAAAAATAGTACTATGATAAATTTCTTCTTCATTTAATAGTTGAATTAATGTCTGTTTTATTGAAAATTACAATTATTAAGCCAAAAATAATAAAAGCTTAACAAATGGTGTTAAGCTTTTATTATTTTAATTGAAATATTAGCTTGTTTTATAAAGTACCTCTTCGTTCTTGTTCGGCTTCAATACTTTCAAATAAGGCTTTAAAATTCCCTTTTCCAAATGATTGTGCTCCTTTTCTCTGAATAATTTCAAAAAACAGTGTTGGCCTGTCTGTTACCGGTTTTGTAAATATTTGTAAAAGATACCCTTCATCATCTCTGTCTACTAAAATTCCCAAGTCTTTTAGTTCTGCTAAATCTTCATCAATATTACCAACTCTATCTAAAACTGTATCATAATACGAACCAGGAACATATAAAAACTCAACACCACGCTCAGTCATAGCTTTTACGGTTTCTAATATATTATTTGTTGCAACAGCAATATGTTGTATTCCTGCGCCATTATAAAAGTCTAAATATTCTTCAATTTGAGATTTTTTTAAACCATCAGCAGGTTCATTAATTGGAAATTTTACACGCCCATTTCCATTCGTCATTACTTTACTCATTAATGCCGTGAATTGAGTTGAAATATCTTTATCGTCAAACGTTATTAAGTTTGCAAAACCCATTACTTCACCGTAAAATTTTGCCCAAACATTCATTTCATTCCAACCAACATTTCCTACCATATGATCTATATAACGTAAACCCACATTTGAAGGGTTGTGAGTTGATTCCCATTTTTCAAACTTTGGAAGAAATACACCTGAGTAATTTTTGCGTTCAACAAAAATATGAACAGTATCTCCATAGGTGTGAATTCCTGAGCGTACAACTTCACCATTTTTATCACTTTCCTTAGTTGGCTTTAAATAAGATTTAGCACCACGTTTTGTTGTTTCTTCCCAAGATTTTGTAGCGTCTTCAACCCAAAGAGCAACTACTTTTACGCCATCTCCATGTGTTGAAATATGTTCAAAAATATCTTTATTTTCACTATTTGGCATTGGTGTAGTTAACACCAAGCGTATTTTATCCTGTACTAATACATAGCTTGTTCTATCTTTCATTCCTGTTTCTAAACCAGCGTATGCTAAAGATTGAAATCCGAATGCTGTTTTGTAATAATGAGCTGCTTGTTTTGCATTTCCAACATATAGTTCAACATAATCCGTTCCTAATAAAGGTAAAAAGTCTTCGGCTTCAGGAAATATTTTTTCTAGTCCGTAATTAAAATTTTGTATGTTTTTTAAATCTGACATTTTTTTAGTTTTATTCTGTTATCCAAGATTTATAATAATCATCTACTTGTAAATTCATAGCTTCTTCAGTAATCATAACTGGTTTAAAAGGGTCAATCATCACCGCTAATTCTTCAGTTGATTTTTTACCAACACTTCTTTCAATTGCACCTGGATGTGGACCGTGTGGAACTCCTCCAGGATGCAATGTTAATTGTCCTTTTTCAATATTGTTTCTACTCATAAAATCACCATCTACATAATACAGTATTTCTTCAGAATCTATATTGCTATGATGATATGGTGCCGGAATAGCTTTTGGATGATAATCGTACATTCTAGGCACAAAAGAACAAACTACAAAACCAGTAGCTTCCCAAGTTTGATGTATTGGAGGTGGCATATGAATTCTACCTGTGATTGGTTCAAAATCATGAATTGAAAATGCATACGGATAATTAAAACCATCCCAGCCAACAACATCAAAAGGGTGATTGTTGTACATATATTCCCAAAGCACACCTTGTTTTTTGATTAACACTTTAAAAGCGCCCTTTTCATTGTGAGTTTCTAAATTAGTTGGTAATCTAAAATCGCGTTCACAAAAAGGAGAATGCTCTAATAATTGCCCAAAGTTATTACGGTATTGTTTTGGTGTTACAATTGGACTGAAAGATTCTACATATAACAATCTGTTTTCTTCAGTATCAAAATCTATTTGGTAAATAGTTCCACGAGGAATAATTAAATAATCACCGTATTTAAAATTGATGCTTCCATACATGGTTTTTAAAGTACCTGAGCCAATATGAACAAATAACATTTCATCAGCATCTCCATTTTTATAAAAATAGTTTGATGAAAATTCTTTTGGTGCAGCTAAACCAATATGTAAATCGTTATTTACAAACAGTGTTTTACGACTGTCTAAATAATCAGTTTCAGGTTTTAAAGAAAATCCTTTAAAACTTAAAGCTTTCATATTTTTCTCAATAGCAATTTTAGGCGAAACGTTTTTTAGTTTTTTGATTTCAGAAACAACGGTTGGCGGGTGTAAATGATAAATTAAAGAAGACATTCCAACAAAACCTGCTGTTCCAAAAAGTTCTTCTTGGTATAAGCCGCCAGTTGGTTTTTTAAAAGTTGTATGACGTTTAGGTGGTATATTACCTAATGAATAATATCTAGGCATTTTTTAATTTTTTAGTTATGAGTATTCCCAAAAGGGATGTGAAAATCTAAAATTGAATCAATTATAATGAATTGATTTATTTTATTAAAGTTACAATTTTTTAAAATATGAAAATAGAAACTTAAAAGTGTAGGTTAATTCACTCAGGATTTCTCTTAATTAAGAATTTAAGGAGTAGCAATAATTCAATCCAAGTTGGTTTCATCATTCACAAATATAAAAATATTATTTTAAGGTACGTTTAAAATAAAAAAAGAGCGCTTAAAAGCGCTCTTTTTACTATCTGTTTTATAAAAAATTAAAATTTAATTCCACTTACTTCAATAACATCTTCAATTTGTGGAGCATGCCTTTTTATAGTTGCTTCAACACCATTTTTTAATGTCATCTGGTTTACCGAACATCCTAAACAAGCGCCTTCTAATTTTACACTTACAGTATTTGTAGTTACTTCAACTAATGAAATATTACCTCCATCAGCTTCTAAGTACGGTCTAATTTCCTGCAATGCAATTTCAACTGCTGTTTTAAGTTCTTCAGTGCTCATAGTTGTATTATTTACTGCTACATCCACTCATTGTTGTAATTCTAACAATTTCAGTTGGAGGTAAATCTTTATTTCTTTTTACTAATTGAGAAAGTGCATTTTTAGTGATTTCAGAAAAAGCATTTTCTAAAGGCGTATTATCTTGTAAAGCAACCGGATGACCAACGTCACCAGCTTCTCTAATACTTTGTACTAAAGGAACTTCACCTAAAAAAGCAGCATCTATATCTTCTGCTAAATTTTTTGCTCCATCTTTACCAAATATATAGTATTTATTATCAGGCAGCTCAGCAGGAGTGAAATAACTCATGTTTTCAACTATACCTAAAACAGGTACATTTATATTTTCTTGCTGAAACATTGCTACACCTTTTTTAGCATCAGCTAAAGCAATATTTTGCGGAGTACTCACAATTACTGCGCCAGTTACTGGAACTGCTTGTACAATTGATAAATGAATATCACCAGTTCCTGGAGGTAAATCAATTAAAAGGAAATCTAGCTCTCCCCAATGTGAATCAAAAATCATTTGATTTAATGCTTTTGAAGCCATTGCGCCACGCCAAATTACTGCTTGATTAGCATCGGTAAAAAAGCCTAGTGATAATATTTTTACACCATAACTTTCTACAGGTTGCATTTTTGAACGTCCGTCAATTTCAACAGATAAAGGTTTTGCATTTGCAACATCAAACATTAAATGTATAGATGGTCCGTAAACATCAGCATCTAAAATACCAACTTTAAATCCCATTTTTTGTAATGAAATTGCCATATTTGCGGTAATTGTAGATTTTCCCACACCACCTTTTCCTGAAGCTACTGCAATAATATTTTGAATACCAGGTACATTTGGTTTTGCATTTTCAACTGGTTTAACTGGAGCAATTGTTGCTGTAACATTCACTTTTACATCAATTTTTTGATCTATTTGCTCATGTATTGCCTTCATTATTTCAACTTCAACTTTCTTTTTTGCTTGTAAAGTTGGGTTTCCAATAGTCACATCTATAATCACTTCTTTATCAAAAGTTACAATGTTTTTTACAGCTCCACTTTCAACCAAACTTTTTCCTTCTCCAGGAGCAGTTAAAGTTTCAAGTACTTTTGTTATATCTTTTTTATTTAATGTCATAATTATTTATCTAAAATCATTCTAAACAACAAATATACAGAGTTCAAACGGATATAAAAAGATTCGTATTAAAAAGAAATGTAGAGGTAGTTACACAGAAATTAAAAGATTAATTGACGTTTAATTCTTTAAAAGGATCCCAAAAAACCTGATTAAAATTTTGAACTTGAAGTTCTTTTATAACAATTCCTTCACTTTCTAATAATTGTTGCATTAAGTTGGTACCGTCAAAATGAAGTTTCCCTGTTAGTAAACCATTTCTATTTACAACTCTGTGTGCTGGGACTTCGTCTTTATTATGTGAAGCATTCATTGCCCAACCTACCATTCGTGCAGATTTTGCTGCTCCCAAATATTTTGCAATAGCGCCATAACTTGTTACTCTTCCAAAGGGGATTAGTTTTGCAACTTCATAAACTTTATCAAAAAAGTTATCTGATTTTTCCATTCGTTAAAAATAATAATTTAATAACGAAGTTTAAATTTTATATAAGTTATTGGCTTTCCTTTTTCTAAATATTGATTTTCGTAAAAGGTTTGTGTTGAAGTAACTTCAATTGGAGTGTGTGGGTTTTTATAAATATCATGATGTGCATATAACACTTCATGACCTGCGCCGTGTAATAATCCTAAAGTATAACCGTGCATAAACTCACTATCCGTTTTTAAATTTACAATTCCATCAGGTTTTAAAACTTGATGATATTTTTTTAAAAACTCAGCGTTTGTTAATCTATGTTTTGTACGTGTGTATTTAATTTGAGGGTCTGGAAAGGTTATCCAGATTTCAGAAACTTCATCTTCATTAAAAATACAATCTATCAACTCAATTTGAGTTCTTATAAATGCAACGTTTGTTAAGTTTTCTTCTAAAGCAGTTTTTGCACCGCGCCAAAAACGAGCACCTTTTAAATCTATACCTATATAGTTTATATTTGGGTTTTTTTTCGCTAAATCAATAGTGTATTCACCTTTTCCGCAACCTAATTCAAGTACAATAGGGTTGTTATTGTTAAAGTGTTTGTGCCAGTTTCCTTTTAATGAAGAACCTTTTAATAAATCTTCTCGCTCTGGTTGAATTACATTAGCGAAGGTATCGTTTTCACGAAATCTTTTAAGTTTGTTTTTACTCCCCACAAGTTTTTGAGTTTAAAAAAGGAAATTAAAGTGAATTTTAAATAGAAACTACTCGTTTCCTGCTTTTTTGTATTTTTTTAATTCACCCATCCAGTAAAAGAACGCCATGAAGGTAATTGCTATAAATATCCAACTTATTGTATTTTGCAACCACCAGTTGTCTGAAGAGCTTATCATTTTAAATGGTTTAAATAAAACATTTTGACAAAATTCAGCTATTGTAGTAAAAATATTGTTTGCAATCATATCTTAATTATATTTACAGGCAAAAGTATAAAATATAGTCATGATTGCAAATTTTTTTAATAAAACTAAACCTGTAAACATTATTAATGTACTTATGTTGCTTTTTTTGTTTTATGTTGTTTCATTTTTTGTAGAGCATACTATTGAATTTTCTTGGGGATTTTTACTAAACAAAACCATTTACTTTTTTTGGCTTTTACTCTTTATTTTAATTTTTAAATTCATTATTAAAAAAAACAAATTAACAAAAGATAATGCCTATGCTTTATTAATTGCTGTGTTAATATTAGGTACTTTCCCTGAAGTTATCTTTTCAAATTCTGTTCTTTTTTCAAATTTAATACTGCTTTTAAGCTTCAGAAAAATTTATAGTTTAAAAAGTGGTATTCATATTAAAATTAAATTGTTTGATGCTGCGTTTTGGATTGGTATTTCAACCCTAATAAATGCTTGGAGTGTGTTATTTATATTTTTAATTTATGTAGGTATTATTGTGTATCAAAAAATTAGTGTAAAAAACTTATTAATTCCAATTATTGGGCTAACTACACCTTTATGTATCTATTTTACTTATCATTTTTACTTTGCTACTTTACCTGTTTTTTACAATAAATTTAACTTTGACATTAGTTTAAATTATTTATCATATGCAGATTTTAAACACCTACTTCCAATAGCTTTTTTAATTTTAATTTTAACATGGTCAATTGTAATTAGTACACCTAAAATTATTTTGGTAAGTAATCATTTAAAATTTTCTTGGAGTGTACTTATAAATCACCTAATAATATCAACAATACTTATTGGGCTTTCAACTACTAAAAATAGTGCAGAGTTTTTCTATTTGATTTTTCCAGCTTCAATAATTATTGGTAACTTTATACAAAATATAAAATCAACCATTCTTAAAAATGTGATTTTATATTTGTTTTTAATACTATCTGTAAGTATTTATTTTTTATAATTTTTCTCCAAAAGCTAAATCTCCCGCATCACCTAAACCCGGAACAATGTAACCTTTATCGTTTAATTTAGTATCAACTGTTGCAATCCATAGTTCTGTAGTTGAAGGGAAATGTTTTTTAATTAGCTCTACAGCTTCAGTTGAACCAATTACACAAGCTAATATTATTTTTTTAGGAGTTCCATGATTTTTCAATCCTTCAAAAACACTAACAATAGATTGGCCTGTTGCAAGCATTGGATCAGCTAAAATTAAGGTTTTACCCTCTAAACTTGGCGAAGCAAAATACTCTACTTTAATTTCAAATTCAGTTTTATTTATATGTTTTCTATAGGCTGAAATAAATGCGTTTTCGGCATCATCAAAATAATTTAAAAGCCCTGTATGTAATGGTAATCCTGCTCTTAAAATTGAACATAAAACAATATCGTTTTTAGGTACTGGTACTATTTTAGTTCCTAAAGGAGTTGTTATTACTTTATTTTGATAATCTAAAGATTGACTTATTTCATATGCTAAAATTTCACCAATTCGTTCAATGTTTCTTCTAAAACGCATAGAATCTTTTTGAATGCTTACATCTCTAATTTCAGAAATAAATTTATTTAATAATGAGTTTTTATTGTCAAGAATATGAACAGTCATAAAATTTTATTTTTACAAAAATAGCACTTTATAATTATATTTAAGATGTGTAAAGTTTAAAAATTTTGGATTAAAAAAACACCTTAATAAAGTTATTTTTAGTTTTTAGCTTTTCGAAGTGCATAAAATAAAAATAGTAAACTTATAAAATACAACAAACCAAATAATTGATGGCTTACACCTAAAAACAAGGGTATTTTACCTTTTACATTAATTACTGTAAGTATTCCTAATAAAATTTGAATTAATACTAAAACTATCGAACTGTTTAACCAAATTCTATGTTTTATTTCAACAGTATTTTTTAATTTATAAAACATATAAATAGTTAAACCTCCTAAAACATACGCTAAAATTCTATGCGTAAATTGAATAAATGCAGGAGCAAATAAATAACTATCATAATTTATCATATTTCCCCAGTTCCAATGTGTAGAATTTAACAATACACTAGGTATAAATTCCCCATTCATATCTGGCCAAGTTGGATAATACAATCCTGCTCTCATTCCTGCAATTAAACCTGCAAAAATTAATTGTAAAAATGTAACTCCTAAAACTACTGTCACAATTGATTTTTCTAGTACTTTTTTATGACTTTTAAATAAATAAACATCTGCAATAGTTTTAACCATTGCTGCAATAACTAATAGTGCTAACACAAAATGAATTGTAAGTTTATAGGCATTTACCCAGGGTCTGTTTATTAAACCGCTTTGCACCATAATCCAACCAGCTGAAGCTGTTAATATGGTTAAAAAAACTACCAAACCTAAACGTTTTATCAGATAAAAATCTATTCGTTTCTTTAAAACAAATAGTATAAATGGAATTAAAAAAATAAACCCTAATGATCGTACCCAAAGCCTGTGAAAATACTCCCAGAAATAAATAAATTTAAAATCTTGAACTGTAAACGTTGAATTTATTTTATGAAATTGAGGTGTGTTTTTATATAATTCAAATGCATTTAACCATTGTTCAGCATTTAAAGGAGGAATAACACCTGTAATAATATCCCAACGAGTAATTGAAAGACCTGAACCCGTTAAACGAGTAATACCGCCAAGAATAACTTGGCCAATTAACATAATTAACCCAACAAGTAACCAGTTTCTAATTATTTTTGTGTACTTATAATTATTTGCTAACATTTATTTCCATTCTAAAGTTTCTACCAAGTGCATCATATCTTTTTCTAAGTATTTTATTGCAGGCACTATTGAATCGTAATTTGGTTTTGCGTAAAAATATAATGATCCTGAGAGTACATGTTTAACACTATCTGTTACTCTAAATTGTATATTGGTTGCAACATTACCCTCAATATTATACAATTTTCCAAAAACTTTCTTCTCTAAATTTTCATAGGGCACAGCATTAATAACATCGGCTTTTACAGTATGTTCAAAAGTAAGCTTTTCTACTTCTTTTAAAATTTCTTCTAAATTATTATCAACACTTCTGTAAGTTATATGAATTGTTGCTTTTAAATTTGGGTATTGAATTGTAGCCCAGCAATTATTTTTAAAATTAACTGTTGCTAAGTTAGAAACTTCAAAATTGTACGGACAATTAGAATTGGTAATTTTATACGAAGCTAACGGGTATTGTAATTTTAAATATGGTTTTTGCTTTGGTAAAGTTTCACTATTACAAGCAACTAACAAAACGGCAATAATAAATACAATACCAACTTTTTTCATTTTACGATACTAAATTATTTATGAATTGTAATTTTTACTTGCTTAATACGTTTTTTATCCATTGCTTCAATTTTAAACGAAAAACTATGAAACTTTATTATTTCATTTTTTTTAGGAAATCTACCACAAACTTCTAAAATAAAACCTGCAATTGTTTCAGATTCTCCTTTGCTTTCATCAAACAATTCTGAATTTTCTATGTCTAGAATTTTATAAAAATCTTTTAAATTAGTTTTTGCTTCAAATAAATAATTAGTTGCATCTAATTTAGAGTACAATACATCTTCATCATCAAATTCATCACTAATATCACCAACAATTTCTTCAATAACATCTTCTAAAGTAATAATTCCGCTTGTACCACCGTATTCATCAACAACAATTGCTAAATGGTTTTTCTTTTCTTGAAATTCTTTTAATAAATCGTCTAACTTTTTGTTTTCAGGAACAAAATAAGGCTCTCTAATTAATTTTTGCCAGTTAAAATCTTTTTTATTTAAATGTGGTAATAAATCTTTTGCGTATAAAACACCAATAATTTCATCAATATTTTCTTTATAAACTGGGTTTCTAGAAAATCCTTTTTCAACAATTTTTGCAACCACATCTTCGTATAATTCGGTAGTTGAAAGTGCAAAAATATCTATTCTAGGAATCATAATTTGGCTTGTTTCAGTATTTCCAAAGTTTACAATACCTTCTAATATTTTTTGCTCGTCTTTAGTTGTAGCTTCATCTGATGTTAATTCTAGTGCTTGAGATAACTTTTCTACAGATAAATTTGATTGTTTTTTCCCTAATCTATGTTCAATAATATTGGTTAAACTCATTAGTGGCGAGCTAACAATTGTTAGTACTGAATTTAAAACTTTAAGCGGATACGCCATAAAAGAAGCAAATTTTAACGAATTTCTTGTAGCGTAAACTTTAGGTAAAACTTCACCAAACAATAAAATTAAAAAAGTAACTAAAACTACTTCAATTGCAAATTTTAATACTTCGGAAGTAATTTCACTAAATACCGTGTTACCAATATATGCAAAGAGTAAAACAATTAAAATATTTATAAAATTGTTTGATATTAGGATAGTTGCTAATAATTTTTGTGGGTTTTCTAATAACGAAACTACCACTTTTTGAATATTAGACTTAGATTCTGAAGCCTTTGTAATATCTTCTTTAGTTAACGAGAAAAATGCAACTTCAGCACCTGATATTAAGGCAGATAAAATTAACAACAAGATAAGTATTAATATGCTTGACAAAAGCCAAAAATCTATACTTTTAATAAATAAAATTAGTAAAAACGTGGGTTCAGGATCCAAATTAATTTCCATTTAATTAAACTTAAAAAGGCAAATCATCTTCAGCAGGGTCGTTAACCGATTGCTCTTTAGTTTGTGATTCTTCAGCCTTTTTAACAACTGGCTTTGGTTGTGTATTTAATTCGTTTTTAGTAGTTAAAAACGTCATATCAACCACATGAATTTCAGTTGAATATCTCTTTGCTCCGGTTTCATCTTCCCATTGGCGTGTTTTAATACGTCCTTCACAGTAAATTTTATCACCTTTACTTAAATATTTTTCACAAATTTCAGCTAGTTTATTTCTTACAACAATATTGTGCCACTCGGTAGTAGTTACCTTTTCACCGGTTTGTTTATTGGTATACGTTTCATTTGTGGCTATAGGAAAACGACCAATAGCATTTCCACCTTCAAAATAATGCATTTTTACTTCATCTCCTAAATGTCCAATAAGTATTACCTTGTTAATTGTGCCAGCCATAATTTATTCATTTATATATCAAAAGTACTAAAAATAATAGTTGCTTTTATATTGATTTAAAAAATTATCTATGAGTGTAGAAACTGGATATTTTTCAATCTCAATCCAAGAAAGTGTAAATTTTGACGAAGTTTTGGTTTTTACAATCCAAAATTTCGTGTAAATATGTTGGTGCGATAGTTTATGCACCATAATTTCTTTATTAAATAACTGAACTGAAGTTGATGTTTTTGTAAACAGTTTATTAAATAACTCATGTTCAATAAGTTTATGCTCATCAATTTCTTTATTGGTTTCAATTAATGGAAATTCATACAAGTTTAACCAAATTCCTTTTTCTCTTTTTACAATTTTAGTCTTATTATCTTCAGTCTGAATTACTAAATAGTTGAAAAATCTATTTTTAATTTTAATCTTCTTTTCTTTTACAGGAAGCTCTTTTATAGTTTTTTTAGACAAGGCAACACAACTATTATTTAACGGACAACTAGTACAATCAGGATTTTGAGGTTTGCACATTTTTGCTCCAAACTCCATTACAGCTTGGTTATAAGTGCCTGATTCTTTTACATCTAATAATTGTTGGGCTAATTGTTTAAATTCTTTAATTCCTTTTGTTGAATTAATAGGTGTGTAAATTCCAAAATAACGAGCCAGCACTCTGTACACATTTCCGTCAACCACAGCGGTAGCTTCATTATAACAAATTGAAGCAATTGCTGAAGCTGTATAATCACCTACACCTTTTAATTTAAGCAACTCATTATATGTTGTTGGAAATTTACCATGAAGTTCATTCACTATGTATTGTGCTGAAAAGTGTAAATTTCTAGCTCTAGAGTAATACCCTAAGCCTTGCCATAGTTTAAGTACTTCTTCTTCTGAAGCAAAAGCCAAGTCGTTTACGGTAGGAAAATTTTCAACAAATTTAAGATAATAAGCCATTCCTTGGTCAACTCTAGTTTGTTGAAGAATAATTTCAGACAACCAAATCATGTATGGATTTACAGTTGAACGCCAAGGTAAATCTCTTTTGTTTTGTAAATACCACAATATTAACTTGTTAGAAAAACTCATTGCTTTTTTGTAAAATGCAATAATACAAGTTTTAATTGATTAAATTTTAGTGAATTAACTTTTTGATATTGATTTATATATCCTATATTTGCCGTCTTAATTTTATAATAACATATATAACAATATTAAAAATGACGAAAGCAGAAATCGTATCAAGCATTTCAGATAAGTCTGGAATAGAAAAAGCTGATGTTTTAGCAACAGTTGAAGCGTTTATGGACGAGGTAAAAGTATCTTTAGAAAAAGGTGACAATGTTTATTTAAGAGGTTTTGGTAGTTTTATTATTAAAACAAGAGCTGAAAAAACTGGAAGAAACATTTCAAAAAATACAACTATTAAAATTCCTGCTCACAATATACCTTCATTTAAACCTGCAAAAGTATTTGTAGAAGGTGTAAAAAGTAAAGTAAGTGTAAAGTAGGCAAAACATAATTTATTAACATAAAAACATCCTTTTATTATGCCAAGTGGTAAAAAAAGAAAAAGAGCTAAAATCTCTACTCATAAACGTAAAAAAAGAGCAAGAGCAAATAGACACAAAAAGAAAAAGTAAGCTAAGCTTACTTTTTCTTTATTTTAAACAAAGTTCATTGAAATAGATATTTACAATTAAATTGTAAATATTGTTGGGTATAGAATCCTGGAAAAACTAATTATAAATAGTTTAAGCTTACGTGCTTAAACATAAAAACAATTCAGAGTGAAAACGGAATTAATTATTAGATCAAACTCCTCTGATATTGATTTTGCCTTATTAAAAGATGGTAAATTAACAGCCCTAAACAAAGAAACAAACGGTAATAAATTTTCAGTTGGCGATATTTTTTTAGCCAGAATTGGAAAAGTATTATCTGGTTTAAACGCCTCATTTGTTAACGTAGGTTACGAAAAAGATGGCTTTTTACATTATCAAGATTTAGGAGCACAATTATTATCATTAAATAAGTTTATAAAAGGTATTAGCACAGGTAAAATTAAAGATTACACTTTAAATAATTTTCAACTAGAAAAAGACATTGATAAAAATGGAAGTATAGTTGATGTATTAAAAACAGGTCAAAACTCATTAGTGCAAATTGTGAAAGAACCAATTTCTACTAAAGGACCACGTATGAGTTCAGAAATATCTATTGCTGGTAGATATATGGTTTTAGTTCCTTTTTCTGAAAGAGTATCGGTTTCACAAAAAATTACCGATTTACAAGAAAAAGAACGATTAAAAAGGCTAGTTAAAAGTATTAAACCTAAAGGTTTTGGAGTAATTATTAGAACTGTAGCTGTTAATAAAAAAGTTGCAGAACTTGATAGAGACATACAAAACTCTTTAGAACGTTGGGTGGTAATGTGTAAAAAAATAAAATCAGTTAAAGCACAGCAAACGCCTATTAAAGTATTAAGTGAATTAAATAGAGCCTCTTCAATTTTAAGAGACTTATTTAATGATTCTTTTACAAACATTGTTACAAACGATGAAGTTCTATTTTTAGAAATTAAAGAATATTTACAAGAAATTGCTCCTAAAAAAGAGTCTATTGTAAACCTTTACAAATCTACAGTTCCAATATTTGAAAAATTTGGAATTGAACGTCAAATAAAAACATCATTTGGAAAAACAGTTTCTATGAGTAAAGGTGCTTATTTGGTAATTGAACACACCGAAGCGCTTCATGTGATTGATGTAAACAGTGGTAATAGATCAAACAAAGCGTTATCACAAGCAGATACTGCGCTTGAAGTGAATTTAATTTCAGCTTCAGAAGTTGCCAGACAATTGCAATTACGTGATATGGGAGGAATTATAGTTGTTGATTTTATTGATATGCACACAGCTGAACATAGACAAAAACTCTATGATCATTTAAAAGCTGAAATGGCTTTTGATAGAACTAAACACAAAATATTACCTCCAACTAAGTTTGGATTAATTCAAATTACAAGACAAAGAGTACGACCAGAAATGGTGATTAAAACTCAAGAACCTAATCCTAGCGGTTCTGGAGAAGTTGAAGCACCAATTGTATTATTAGATACAATTAACGCTGAACTTAATAAGCGCATAGCTTCAAAAAAGAATAAAAAGATTGTATTAAATGTACATCCTTTTATTGCTGCTTATTTAAAGAAGGGAATTCCATCAATTCAGCAACGATGGTTTGCAAAACATAAAAAGTGGATTAAAATTTTACCTAGAGATGCATACCAATATTTAAGATTTGACTTTACCAATAGTAAAGGGAAAATTATTAAATAAGGCATTTACAATATCTAAAAGTCCTGCATAAAATGCAGGGCTTTTTTTTAAAACCAATACCCAACGTTAAAATGCCAATATTTCAAATTATGATCTGGTGACCATGAATAATTAATTTCTACAGGTCCTAAAAAAGTATCTAAACCATACCCAGCCATATAACCAGATTTGGTGTTATCAAAAATTCTTCCTTCATTAAATAAATCACGTTCTACCCTTGCATAATTTGCAGTAACTGAAAAATAGTTTTTAGGTAAAAACTCGTATCTAATTGTTAATGCTGATTTTAAAAATGAATTAGCGCTTAATTCTGCAAAATCATACCCAAATAACGGTGTAAAGTTATTGATATAATTTTCACCATAACCACCAACATTATAATCTAGCACTCTATTATCATTATCTCCAATAGTAATACCTGCTTCAGATTTAAGATGAGTTGTTAATTTATTGAAAAATGTATGAGCCACACCTAATTTTCCTTTTAATTGAGAAAACGAAACAAAGTTATTATTATAATCTGATGAGCTTAAATACCATTTAAAATCTGCATTTAAATAAAATCCTTTCTTCTGAAAATATTTTTTATCATAAGTATCAATTTTTAAGTAGCCAATTAAATTTAAATAACCCGATTTATCAAAATACAATCTCTCTTCATTAACTGTAAGCTGCTCATATTCAAGTGATGTAATTGTTTCTGTATATGCTTTTATAGATTTATGCTCTAACCCAACACCTATAGCAAATTTCCTATTAAATACCGTTTGAAAATAGGCTTGATTTGTAAAATCTTCATACTCTAAATTTATTTTGTTAATAGTTCCATCTTCAAAATTCACATCAGAATTAAAGCTGTTAAATCTTGATTTTAGTCCAAAACTCCAATAAAAACCGTTATCAATAAAATAATTAAAATTATAACGAATGTTATCTCCCAAAATAACATCGGCTGCTATAACATCATTTTTAAATAAGATGTGCTTAAATGTTGTGTTTAATAAAATACCTGTTTTATAAAAATCATCATAATGTACTCCTAATTTTAAAAAATTTGAAATCTTATGTTCTTTTACTTTAAATTTTACAACGCTACCATCATTATTATCAATAATTTTATATTGTACACTTTCAAAATTTCCAGTAGCCGATAAATTATTAATACTTTCAATAAGTCTTTTGTAACTTGTAGTATCTTTTTTCTTTAAATTAAGTTTTCCTAAAATATAAGCTCTTGTATAATATTTATTTCCTTCAATCTCAATTCTATCAATGTGAAATTTTTGATAACTATTTGTATTTACTTTTTTGGTTTCCTTTTTTATTTGACGGTTAGCTAAATTTTTCAGTTCGTTAAAATTTTCACGTGAAGCTCTATCTCCTTCCAACATTATCTCTTCTATTTTATCAAAAGAAACAACATTATAAGTGTCTACTTTAGGTTGAATTAACACATCTACTTTATCATATTTAGCATCAGAATTTTTATACATCTGAAAACCAACTATTTGATTTATTATTTTCACAGCTGAATCCAGTTCTTCTTTAGTTTCTAAACCTCCTTGAATATCTACACCTATAATTATATCAGCTCCCATTGCTTTTACTTCTTCAACAGGGAAATTATTTACAATTCCACCATCAGTTAATAGTTTTCCATCTATTTCAACTGGCGCTAATAATGTTGGGAACGAACCGCTTGCTTTCACAGCTTCAGGTAAAAATCCTTTTCTTAAAATTTCTTGTTCACCTGTTTCTAAATTTGTAGCAACACATACAAATGGAATTGGTAATTTATTAAAATCATTAATATTATTAGCGTGTTGTGTTAGTCTTGTTAGCAAGTTTAATACATTTTGTCCTTCTGATAAGGCAGTTGGTATTCCTACTTTTTTATTATTTATTGGTAAGGTTAATGCATATTTTTCACCACTTTCCTTTTCATAAAACGGTTTTGATTTACGGGGTAAACCATTTTTTAATAGTTTATAAAAATCTATAGATTTAACTATTGAGTCTAACTGATTTGCATTATATCCTGAAGCATATAAAGCACCCACAATAGCCCCCATACTTGTTCCTCCAATATAATCTACACGTACACCTACTTCTTCCAATACTTTAATTACAGCAACATGAGCCAATCCTTTAGCACCACCTCCACTAAGTACTAACCCAACTTTAATATCTTCTTTTTCTGTAATTTCTTGTGAAAAAACAAGATTTACACAACATATAAAGGCAAATATTAAAATCTTTTTCATCTTATTTTATTTGTAAATAATTATAAATTATTGCAGCTCTATTTTTACCAATTACACTCTCAATTTCTGTTAAAGGTGCCAACTTAATTCTTTTAACTGATTTAAAATGCTTCAATAAAGATACAATAGTTTGCTTTCCAATTCCAGAAATTTCTTCCAACTCATTTGTTAACGCGCCTTTACTTCTTTTATTTCTGTGGTGCGAAATACTAAACCTGTGTGCTTCATTTCTTAATTGTTGAATAATTTTTAAACTTTCTGATGTTTTATCTAAATACATTGGTACTGAATCTCCTGGATAGTAAATTTCTTCCAAGCGTTTTGCAATACCAATTATTGCTATTTTATTTCTTAACCCTAACACATCTAAACTTTTTAATGAAGCTGATAATTGTCCTTTTCCACCGTCAATTACAATTAATTGCGGTAAATCCTGACCTTCATCTTGCAGTCTTTTATAACGTCTAAAAACAACTTCTTCCATAGATGCAAAATCATCAGGACCTTCAACCGTTTTAATATTAAAATTTCTATAATCCTTTTTACTTGGCTTCCCATTTTTAAAAACTACACAAGCTGCAACCGGATTTGTTCCCTGTATATTTGAGTTATCAAAACACTCAATATGTCTTGGCTCAACAGTTAGTCGTAAATCTTTCTGCATTTGTGCCATAATTCTTTTTACGTGCCTATCTGGATCTACTATTTTAATTTGTTTGAAACGTTCTTGCCTGTAATACTTTGCGTTTCTAATGCTCAAATCTACAATTCGTTTCTTATCTCCAAGTTTAGGAATTGTTACTTTTAGGTTTTCTCCTAAATCTACTTCAAAAGGCACATAAATTTCTTTAGATTGCGAATTAAATCGTTGTCTAATTTCAATAATTGTTAGTTCAAGTAACTCTTTATCTGTTTCGTCTAATTTCTTTTTAATTTCAGTAGTATAGGATTGAATAATTGCACCGTTGCTAATTTTAAAAAAGTTCACATAACAGTAAATTTCATCAGAAATAATTGAGAAAACATCAACATTTGTTATTGACGGATTTACAACCGTTGATTTTGCTTGATAATTTGCTAACAATGCTATTTTTTCTTTAATTTTTTGAGCTTCTTCAAACTCCATTTCATTAGCATATTGCATCATTAACTCTTCAAATAACTTTAAAGATTCTTTAAAATTACCTTTTATAATATTTCTAATTGCTCCAATATCTTCACTATAGTTTATTTCAGTTTGTAAACCTTCACAACCACCTTTACAATTTCCAATATGAAAATCTAAACACACTTTATATTTTTGAATTTCAATATTTTTCTCGCTTAAATCGTAATTACAACTTCGCAACAAATACAGCTCTTTAATTAAATCTAACAACGCTTTTGCAGTTCTTACCGAAGTATAAGGGCCAAAATATTCGGAACCATCTTTTATTACATTTCTAGTTAAAAACACTCTTGGAAATCGTTCTTTTTTTATACAAATCCAAGGATATGTTTTATCATCTTTCAATAAAACATTGTAACGAGGTTGGTATTTTTTAATCAAATTGTTTTCTAACAACAACGCGTCGGTTTCAGTATCAACAACAATGTGTTTAATATTGGCAATTTTTTTTACCAATATTTTGGTTTTACCGTACTCATGGTTTTTAGTAAAATAAGATGCAACTCTTTTTTTTAGGTTCTTAGCTTTTCCTACATATAAAATAGTCCCATTTTTATCATAATATTGATAAACACCGGGTGATGTTGGTAAGGTTTTTATTTGAATTTCTAACTCCAAAAAATAGGTTGATTTAAAAATTAAAATTACTATTTTTTATTGAATCAGTCATTTCTTTTAACAGATTGAATTTTAAACACTATTACTATTTAAAAAAACGTATTTTTGCGGAATATTTAAAAAAAATCATTTTAAAATGATTTTTTTACGAATAATTTAAAATTAGAAACAAATGAAGTACTGGAAAAAATATTCAAAAGATAAATTGATAAAACGAATTGATGAAGCGTTAGAATCTAATATTGATTTTCAAGAAAGTAAATCTTTGGGATATCCTGTTTCTAAATTAGACGCAAATGTATTTAATACAAGTGGTGCTTTTTTAAATGATTCACCTTTGTTAAAGTCATTTATTGCAAACCCAAATAATATTGGTTGTCACACAACAGGGAAGTCTGAAGAGGCTTTTAAGGGTTCTCAAGAATTAGAAAAAGAAGTAATTAAAGTGCTGGCTGTAGATATTTTTAAAGCTGAAGAAAATGAATATGATGGTTATATTGCTACTGGTGGTACAGAAGCAAATATGCAAGCTTTATGGATTTACAGAAACCTTTTCAAGGAAAATTTTAATGCAACTTTAGATGAAATGGTAATTTTATCATCTGAAGATACACATTATTCGGTTCATAAAGGTTCAAATTTGTTAAGCGTTGATGCTGTTAGTATTCCTGTTGAATTTAATTCAAGAGAAATAATTGCTGAAGAACTTGATGTTATTGTGAAAAATTTAATTTCAGAAGGTAAAAAGTACTTTATGGTTATTTCAAACATGGCAACAACTATGTTTGGATCTGTAGATAATCCTGATGTGTATGCTAATACTTTAACCAAACACAACGTTGAGTTCAAAATTCATGTTGATGGTGCTTTTGGTGGTTTTATTTATCCAATTTCTAACAAAAAATCAACTATTAACTTTCAAAATCCGCATATTTCATCCATTACTATTGATGCTCATAAAATGTTACAAGCACCTTACGGAACAGGTGTATTTTTATGTAGAAAGGGTTTAATTGAAAATGTATTAACCAAAGAAGCACAATATGTTGATGGGATGGATTTAACTATGGTTGGTAGCCGATCTGGAGCAAATGCAATTGCCGTTTGGATGATATTATTTAGCTACGGTTATTATGGTTGGTTTGAAAAAATTAATACGCTTTTATTACGAACTGAGTGGTTTTGCAAGCAATTAAACAAACTTAATATTGAATATTTTAGAGATTCCTATATGAATATTGTTACTTTAAAATCTAAGTATGTTCCTGCAAAATTAGCTCAAAAATATGGGTTAGTTCCTGAAACTCATAATGGTGATAATAATTGGTATAAAGTAATTATGATGGATCATGTAGAAATTGATGATCTATTAAAATTTGTTGATGAATTAAAAGAAGTTTAAAACTTAAATTATACAAAAAATGCTCATTATAAATGAGCATTTTTTATTCTAAATATTAGTTGCTTATTTACTATTAAGTAATAATAGTTGAGTAAAATATTAAAGCAATAATAATCACCACAAATAAAATTTTAGTTTCAGTTGGTGTGTTTTTAATGTCGTCAAATATTTTCATGAATTTTAATTTTTTTGCTAATTTAATAAATTATAAGAATTCTGCAAAAATCAACACATAATAAACCCCTGTTAATACAAAAACAATACCTGTAATTATTCTCATAACCTTCTCAGTTTTAGCTATTTTATTGTAAAAAATTCCTACACTACCAGCTGCAAAGGCCAATAAATATGTAAATAAAATAACTGGAAGTCCTGTTCCAAATGCAAAAATAATTGGTAGGTATAAACCATCAACACTTGAAATTGTCATAGGAATTAACATTCCAAAGTATAAAGCACCACTATAAGGGCAAAAAGCCAAGGCAAAAATAACACCTATTAAAAAAGAGCCGAATAAACCTTTCCCTTTTAATTTTTCGGTTAGTTTTTCTGTGAAATTAGATTTCCCTAAAAAATTAAGTCTAATAACATTTAACATAATTAAACCAACAATTATTAATAACGGACCTAAAAACTTTTCTCCGTTTTGCTGAAAAAAACGCCCAACATGAAACTTACTTGCACCAAAAAATAAAATTAAACCTATAGCCGTATAACTAAAAGCTCTTCCTAAAGAATAAACCACTCCGCTTAAAAACACCATCTTTTTATTTGTGATATTTTTTGAGATAAAAGCAGTTGCTGTAATATTTGTAGCAAGCGGACAAGGGCTAATTGATGTCATTAAACCTAACACAAAAGCTGATAAAATTGGTATGTTATAATTTTCTAGAAGTGCTTGTAAATACTCCACTTATACTTTTTTTAACTCCGTTTCTAATGTTACTTTTAACTCATTTGAAAACTTTTCTTGGTCGTTTCCATTCATAAAAGCAAATTCAGTTAAATCAATTTGAGTTTCTTTTCCATCAACAATTACATTTAAAAATAGTGCTGTACCAGTTGCTTCAAACTTTTCAGCAAGTTTGTAATTTTTTTCATCATCAACATTTACTATCTGAAATGTAATACTTTTATTTTTTAATTCTTCTGAAAAATACGTGTCTAATGTATATTTTGTACTTGCTTCAATAGCGTTACAAGTCATACATCTATGTGTTGAGTGAAAATCAATCACCTCAATTTTATTCGCTACTTTTTCACTAATTGATTTTTCTGTAGCTACTTTTTCTTTACAAGAAAATAGTACTACACTAATTACCATTATTACTAAAATACTGAGTTGTTTCATAGTTAAAAATTTAGTTTGTTAAAAAATTATATTAAATATATATCCTGAAATTATGATACAAAGGGTTACTACTCCAAAGAAAATTCCAATTAATTTAAAGGTCATTACCTTTTTTAAGAGCATTGCTTCAGGCAAAGAAAGCCCAACAACTCCCATCATAAATGCAATGGCTGTTCCTAGTGGAATTCCTTTTGCTACTAACACTTGTACAACAGGTAAAATTCCTGATGCATTTGAATACATTGGAACTGCTAAAATGGTTGCAATTGGTACTGCAAACCAATTGTCTTTACTTAAATATTGTTCAAAAAAACCTTCAGGAATATATCCATGCATAATTCCACCAATTGCAATACCAATAATTACGTATGGCAAAATTCCTTTTAAAATGGTCTTTGTATCTGTCCAAATTGAAGGCAATCTGTCTTTAAAAGGGAAAGATGTTGCCTCAAATTTATCTGTTTCTTTTTGAGCTTTTTCAAGTACTTGTTGTACCCAAGGTGTTAAATATTTCTCCAATTTCAATTTTTGAAGAATAATTCCTGAAATAGTTCCTAATAAAATACCGCTAACAACATAAATTACAGTTGTTTTTACACCAAAAAGACCTATAAATAACCCGATAGCAACTTCATTTACTAAAGGTGATGTTATTAAAAATGAGAAGGTAACTCCCAACGGAATCCCTCCTTTTACAAAACCAATAAATAATGGAACTGAAGAACAAGAACAAAATGGTGTTACCACACCAAATAATGAAGACATTAAATATTCAAAACCATATAATTTTTTGCGCGATAAGTAATTTCTAACCTTTTCAACAGGGAAATAACTGTTTACAATTCCCATAAAAAAGATAATTACAAAAACTAACAATAGAATTTTTACACTATCATAAATGAAAAAATTTAGTGCTTCAGTTAAATGATTTCCTTCCTTTAATTTGAAAATATCAAAAACTAACCAATCTGCTATTTGTTGAATCCAGTCGAACATATTTTAAGTGTAATATTTTTTCTTCAACCATAATGAGACTTTTACTAGAAGTATTAAAACCGGAACCTCAACTAAAGGTCCAATAACACCTGTAAATGCTTGTTGAGAATTCAATCCAAAAACAGCAATTGCAACTGCAATTGCCAATTCAAAATTATTACCGGTTGCTGTAAAAGCTACAGCAGCATTACGTTTATAATCTATATTCATTACTTTTCCAACAAAGAAACTTACAAAAAACATCAACACAAAATAGATAACCAATGGCAATGCAATTTTCAATACGTCAAACGGAATTTCAACAATTAAATCACCTTTTAAACTAAACATTAAAACAATAGTTGCTAATAAAGCGATTAATGTAATTGGAGAAATAAATGGAATAAATTTATGATTATACCAAGTTGAACCTTTGTATTTTACCAAGTATTTTCTACTTAAAAAACCTGCAGCAAAAGGAATTCCTAAATATATTAGAACGCTTTTAGCAACTTCAAAAACTGAAATATTAACATCAAAACTATCTAATCCTAAATAATTTGGAAGTACCGTAATAAATAACCAAGCATAAAAACTATACGTTATAATTTGAAAAACACTGTTTAACGCTATTAATGTAGCGCCATATTCTCTACTTGCGCCAGCTAAATCGTTCCAAACAATTACCATTGCAATACAACGTGCCAAGCCAATTAAAATTAAACCAGACATATATCCTGGTTCGTCTCTTAAAAATATAATTGCTAATACAAACATTAAAATTGGACCAACAATCCAGTTTAAAAATAAAGACATGGACATTAATTTTGTGTCTTTAAAAACTGTTGGAATTAAACTATAATCTACTTTTGCCAATGGTGGATACATCATTAAAATTAAACCAATAGCTAATGGAATATTTGTAGTTCCTACTGATAACGAATCTGTTACACTTGCCATTTGAGGAAAGAAATAACCTAGACTTACACCTATTGCCATTGCTAAAAAAATCCAAAGCGTTAAAAATCGGTCTAATAATTTTAGTCTTTTTTTCATGTTAAAAAATTTGAGATTGAGAGATTATGACTATTTTTTAACAACAATTTGAACTAGTGTCGCAACAATCTTCTGAAATATTTTCTGAAGTTGGTTCACAGCAAGTAGTATCCATGTTTTCGTCAGAGCAACATGCGTTGTTAGCAAAATTATCTACTAGTAATAGTTTTACTTCATCTTTTGAAGGCACTCTACCTTTTATTACAACTTTCTCGTCAATTACAACAGCTGGTGTACTCATAATATCATACGCCATAATTTCTTGAATATCTGTTACCTTAACTATAGTTGCTTCAGTTGCAAGTTCATTTACAACTTCAGTAACAATCTTTTCTGTTGTTACACAATTTGGACAACCTGTACCTAATATTTTTATTGTTTTCATTTTTTATATTTATTATCGCCAATAAACGATGGGTTTAATTAATTTTTTTATTTACAAGATGTTTTTACAGCATGTTTTTCAAAAAAAGCAGCAAACAATATTTTTGCTTTTTTCCAATTTTCTTGATGAATACAGTATTTAATTTTTGGAGGTGAAACTTCACCTTGAATTAAACCCGCATTTTTTAATTCTTTTAAATGTTGTGATATTGTTGATTGTGCCAACGGCAGCATCTCTATCAAATCACCTGTATAACAACAACTTTGGTTTTCTAAATAATTTAAAATTTTAATTCGTGTTGGATGTCCTAAAGCTTTTGCAAATTTTGCCAAATCTTCAGTTTCTTCTAAATAATTAATATCTTGAATTGTTCTTTTCATAAGTTCATCGCAAATGTACGATTAATAAATTATTTTACAAATTTTAAACCATTCGATTCTTTTAAAGTCTTACCTTATATCCACCAAATTTTAATGTAATGAAAGAAATTAGTTATCTTATTTTAAATCTATTGTTAATTATATCTTGTAGTAAAGCAACTGATACTACAATAACTGAAATTACTACAATTGACATTTTAACAACTGAAAACAACTATCCAATAGTTGATACAGGCGTTACAGATTTTTACAATAACACCGCAATTATTTCTTCTCCAAGTTTGAGTGAAGCTTTTTTTGGACAAGATGCAACTTATCAAAGCAACCAACCTTCATATACAAATAATGGAGATGGAACTATTACAGATAATGTAACAGGTTTAATTTGGGAGCAAGATATGGGAACAAAAATTGCTTATAATGAAGCTTTTAACAAAGCATCATCTTCTACTTTAGGAAACTATTCAGATTGGAGAGTTCCTACAATTAAAGAATTGTATTCGTTAATTTTATTTACTGGAAGTGTGCAAGGAGAATCAGCAATACTTCCATTTATTGATACTAACTATTTTAATCAACCTCTCGGTGACACTTCAATAGGTGAACGAGAAATTGATGCGCAAACATGGTCTTCAACTCAATATGTTGGATATACAATGAATGGTGACGAAACTGTTTTTGGAGTAAATTTTGTTGATGGAAGAATTAAAGGGTACCCAAAATACAATCCAGCAAACAATTCTGAAGCTAAAACAATGTATTTTAGAATGGTAAGAGGGAATACTAATTACGGAATAAATAATTTTACTGATAATAGTAATGGTACTATTACTGATGAAGCAACAGGACTTGTATGGCAAAAAGCTGATGATGGTGTGGAGAGAGATTGGGAGAGTGCTCTAGCTTATGCTGAAAATTTAGAATTAGGAGGCAATAGTAATTGGCGTTTACCAAACGCAAAAGAATTACAGAGTTTGGTAGATTATACTAGAAGTCCACAAACAACAAATTCACCAGCAATTAACCCAATTTTTGATACTTCTTCAATTTATGATCCTGACGGAAATTCAGGTCAATATCCTTATTTTTGGACAAGCACAACTCATTTAGATGGAATAAACCCATATTCTGGAGCTGTATATATTGCTTTTGGGGAAGCTCAAGGTGAAATGTTTGGTAACTTGCTAGATGTTCACGGAGCTGGAAGCCAACGAAGTGATCCAAAATCAGGAAATGTAGATGATTACCCTCTGTTTTTTGGTCCACAAGGTGATGTTCAATATGTATATAATTATGTTAGATGTGTAAGATCAATAGAATAAATATGATGAGAGTTTTTAAAATAAATATAATGTTACTATTTGTAATTATATTAATTTCATGTAGCAAAGAAAATAATATTCAACTAGAAGATGATATTATAATAGAAACACCAGAAGCAAATAATAAGCCAAACATTCTACTAGTTATTGCTGACGATATGGGTTTAGATGCCTGTCCTGGTTATGATTTAGGAATTACAAAACCAACAATGCCAAATCTGGAAAGTATGATTAATAGCGGTGTTCGGTTTAATAATGTTTGGTCTAACCCTACTTGCTCTCCAACACGATCAAGTATTATTACAGGGAAATATGGATTTAAAACAGGTGTTTTAAAGGTTGGTGATGAACTTTCAACTTCTGAAACTTCAATTCAACAATATTTAGATAATAGTTTAGGTACTACATATAGCCAAGCTGTAATTGGAAAATGGCATTTATCAGAAAATATAAATCACCCAACAAACCTAGGCATAAATTATTATGCTGGTTTACTTACGGGTGGTGTATCATCATATTGGGATTGGAATCTGACTGAAAATAATATAACAACTAATTCTATCGAATATTCAACAACAAAAATTACTGATTTAGCAGTTAATTGGATCGGGAATCAAACAAAGCCGTGGTTTTTATGGTTGGCCTATAATGCTCCTCATACACCTTTTCATTTACCGCCAAATGAATTACATTCTCAAGGTGCACTTCCAACTGATGATGCAAGTGTTGAAGCCAATCCATTACCTTATTATATGGCGATGTTAGAAGCCATGGATTCTGAAATGGGAAGACTTATAAGTTCACTTAGCGAAGAAGAAAAAGAGAATACAATTATTATTTTTATTGGTGATAATGGAACACCCCAACAAGTAGCTCAGGAATACAATTCATTAAGAACAAAAGGTTCATTGTACCAAGGTGGAGTTAATGTACCAATGATAATTTCAGGAAAAGGTGTAAACCGATTTAATACAACCGAAGATGCACTTATTAACACAACCGATTTATTTGCTACTATTGCAAATATTGCTGGGGTTGATGTTGATAAAATAAATGACAGTCAAAACTTTAAAGAACTACTTTCTAATGATAACGAAATCTTTAGAGATTATGTATATGCTGAAGCAGGAAGCGGAATAGAAAATTCTGATTATACTATTAGAAACAAAACACACAAATATCTTCTTTTTGAAGATGGAACGGAGAAATTGTACAATTTAAGTACCGACCCTTTAGAATCAATAAATTTAATGCATGCTCATCAACTACCATTAAATAGTGCTGATGAATTGATAAAAGATAAGTTAGTTTTACAATTAAATGAAATTAGGCAATAAGTTCTATTTACTCTTCAACTTTTGGGAATGCTTTTTTATTAAAGAAGATTAAAATACCAACACCTGTAGAAATTGCAGTATCTGCAACATTAAAAATTGCATTGAAAAAAGTAAAAGGTTTTCCTCCAAAGTAAGGAATCCAATTTGGTAAATCTCCACTCCACATTGGAAAATATAGCATATCTACTACTTTTCCAAAAAATAAATTCCCGTAAGGTTCATCAGCAAAAAGTGTTGCAACGCCATTTCTAGGAGTATCAAATAATACACCGTAAAAAACAGAATCAATAATATTTCCCATTGCACCTGCAAAAATTAAGGAAACAGCAACTATTAATACGTTATGTGCATTTTTTTTAATTGAAGTAAATAACCAATAACCAATCCCTGTAATTGCAAATAATCTAAAAATTGTTAAAAATAATTTTCCTGCCTTTCCACCAAATTCAGCTCCCCAAGCCATTCCGTTATTTTCAATAAAATGAATACGAAACCAATCAAAAACCACAACCTCTTCATTATATAAAAAATTAGTTTTAATGTAAACTTTACTAATTTGATCAATTAATAATACTATAAATATAATAAATACGGCTTTTTTCAATTGGAAAGGTTTTGGGAATGATATAAAAAATGAAAATATCTTAAAACCTTAATTTTAAGATATTTTCATTAATAAATTTAAAATTATTATTGCATGTTTTTTGCTTCAATACTTAATGTTGCGTGTGGAACCAACTTTAATCGTTCTTTCATAATTAACTTTCCTGTAACACGACAAATACCGTACGTTTTATTTTCAATACGAACTAAAGCATTTTTTAAATCTCTAATAAATTTTTCTTGACGAATTGCTAAAGCAACATTTGCTTCTTTTGACATGGTTTCAGAACCTTCTTCAAAAGCTTTAAATGTAGGTGAAGTATCATCAGTACCGTTATTACTATCGTTTTTAAAAGCACTTTTTATCAATGCTAAATCTTCTTCAGCATAATTAATTTTATTTAAAATTAGCTCTTTAAATTCTGCTAAATCATTGTCTGAATATCTATTATTTTCGTTCATATGCTCACATTTTTTGTATTAATATTTTAGTGTTTACATCGTCAAAAGCAATTTCTGTACCTTTTTCTACTATTTCTTCAAACACTAGTTCATTTGTTAACGTTTCAGATTTTATATATTGTTCATTTGCAAAAATTGACTGCTCTAATATATCATTTTTTTGAATAATCAATTTTATTTTATCTGTTACATCAAAACCAGATTCTTTACGTAAATTTTGAACTCTATTTACTAATTCTCTAGCATTTCCTTCTTTACGTAATTCATCAGTAATTGTTACATCTAACGCAACTGTTAAATTCCCTTGATTAGCAACTAACCAACCTTCAATATCTTGCGATGTAATTTCAACTTCATTAAGTGTTAAATTTACAACATTTTCATTAATTTTTAATGAAATTTCACCTTGTTTTTCAACAGTTACAATGTCATCTTGTGTTAAATTTTGAATTGCTTGTGCCACAAATCTCATATCTTTTCCAAACCTAGGTCCAAGTACTTTAAAATTAGGCTTTATTGTTTTTACTAATATTCCTGAAGCATCATCAATCAATTCAATTTCCTTTACATTCACTTCCGATTTTATTAAGTTTTCAACAGCCAAAATTTCCTCTCTATCATTTTCATCTAATATAGGAATCATAATTCGTTGTAATGGCTGACGTACTTTTATCATTTCTTTTTTACGTAATGATAAAACCATTGATGATATTTTTTGAGCTTGTTGCATTTTATGCTCTAACTTACTATCAATCAAACTTTCATCACAAGTTGGGAATGAAGCCAAATGTATAGATTCAAAATTTTCTTTTTCTGAAATTGTTGTTAAATCTTTGTACAAATTATCCATAAAAAATGGTGCAATTGGCGAAGCTAATTTAGCAACCGTAACCATACACGTGTATAGTGTTTGATATGCTGAAATTTTATCTTGTCCATATTCACCTTTCCAAAAACGTCTTCTACTTAAACGAACAAACCAGTTACTAACATATTCTGAAACAAAATCTTGAATTGCTCTGGCTGCTTTGGTAGGTTCATATTCTTCATAAAATTTCTCTACATTTTTAACTAATGTATTTAATTCTGATAATACCCAACGGTCAATTTCTGGTCTATCTTCAATTGCAATTTCATCTTCAGCATAGGTAAAACCATCTAAATTGGCATATAATGAAAAGAAAGAATACGTATTGTATAATGTTCCGAAGAATTTTCTACGAACCTCATCAATTCCTTCAATATCAAATTTTAAATTATCCCACGGATTTGCATTTGAAATCATATACCAACGTGTAGCATCTGCACCATATTTTTCCATTGTTTCAAACGGATCAACAGCGTTTCCTAAACGTTTAGACATTTTTTTACCTTCTTTATCTAACACCAAACCGTTAGAAACTACATTTTTGTAGGCTACCGAATCAAAAACCATGGTTCCAATTGCGTGTAATGTATAAAACCAACCACGAGTTTGATCTACACCTTCAGCAATAAAATCTGCTGGAAAGAATTTCTTCTCATCAATTAATTCTTTATTCTCAAACGGATAATGCCATTGTGCATATGGCATTGAACCTGAATCAAACCAAACATCAATTAAATCTGATTCTCGTTTCATTGGTTGTCCAGAAGGTGAAACTAAAATAACTGCATCAACTATATTTTTGTGTAAGTCAATTTTATCATAGTTTTCATTGGTCATATTACCAACTTCAAAATCGGCAAAAATATCAGCTTTCATCAATCCTGCATCAACAGCTTTCGCCATTTCAGCTTTTAATTCTTCAACAGAACCAATCATTATTTCTTCGGTACCATCTTCAGTTCTCCAAATTGGCAATGGAATTCCCCAATAACGTGAACGAGATAAATTCCAATCATTTGCATTTTTTAACCAGTTTCCAAATCTACCTTCTCCAGTTGACTTTGGTTTCCAATTAATAGTTTCATTTAAATCGAACATTCTATCACGTTTGTCTGTAACTTTTACAAACCACGAGTCTAATGGATAATATAAAATTGGTTTATCTGTTCTCCAACAATGCGGATAACTATGGCGATACTTTTCTACATGAAAAGCTTTATTTTCTTCTTTTAATTGTATTGAAATTTCAACATCTAGTGAACGTTCTGGTGCTTCACCTTCAGCATAATATTCATTTTTAACATATTTCCCTGCATATTCACCCATATGTTTGGTGAACTTTCCTTGTAAATTTACCAACGGAACTGGATTTCCATTGTCATCTAACACCAACATTGGCGGAACTTCAGGTGTTGCTTGCTTCGCAACCATCGCATCATCTGCACCAAAAGTTGGAGCAGTATGAACAATTCCTGTACCATCTTCAGTAGTTACAAAATCACCTGCAATTACTCTAAAAGCATTTTCTGGGTTTTGATACGGAAGTGCATATGGTAATAATTGCTCGTATTTAGATTCTAAAATATCAACTCCTTTGAATTCTTTTAAAACAAAAAATGGTATTTTCTTGTCGTTCTCTTTATATTCTGAAACTTGAGCTTCATTTTCAACAGCAAAGAATTTTTTTGAAAATTGTTTTTCAACTAAATTTTTAGCTAAAATTACATTTATTGGTTCAAACGTGTATTGATTAAAAGATTTTACAACAACATATTCTATTTTCTTTCCAACAGTTAATGCTGTATTTGAAGGTAATGTCCAAGGTGTTGTTGTCCAAGCTAAAAAGTGAATATCACCATCTATTTCTTGAAGGAAATCTGGTAAGGTGTTTTTTACAGCTTTAAACTGTGCAACCGCAGTTGTATCAGTAACATCTTGATACGTTCCTGGTTGGTTTAATTCGTGTGAACTTAACCCTGTACCTGCTTTTGGTGAATATGGTTGAATTGTATATCCTTTATAAATCAAGTCTTTTTTATACAATTGAGACAGTAACCACCAAACAGTTTCCATGTATTTTGGTTTGTAAGTTACATACGGATCTTCCATATCAACCCAATGTCCCATTTTAAGTGTTAGTTCTTCCCAAACATCTGTATAACGCATTACTGCTGTTCTACAAGCATCATTATATTCTTCAACAGTGATTTTTTTACCAATATCTTCTTTAGTAATTCCTAATTCTTTTTCAACACCTAATTCAATTGGTAAACCGTGTGTATCCCAACCTGCTTTACGTTTTACTTGAAAACCTTGTAAGGTTTTATAACGACAAAAAATATCTTTAATAGCACGCGCCATTACGTGATGAATTCCTGGTAAACCATTTGCTGAAGGTGGTCCTTCAAAAAATACGAATGGTTTATTTTCATCTCTAGTACTTATACTTTTTTCGAAAATATTTTCCGCTTCCCAAATCGCCAAAGTTTCTTCTGCTACTTTAGTGAGGTTCAATCCTTTATATTCTCTAAATTTTTTACTCATTTTATGCCATTAAATCAATTAGTTTGCGAAATTACGTATTTTCTGCAAAATATCATTTCA
>Ga0209345_10000337_pt1 | contig 61340 bp, 57 predicted proteins | sample Cruoilmetagenom7_FD_187294 | JGI IMG/M metagenome (GOLD analysis project Ga0209345, IMG submission 187294) | Oil polluted marine microbial communities from Coal Oil Point, Santa Barbara, California, USA - Sample 7 (SPAdes) (version 2) | ecosystem: Environmental > Aquatic > Marine > Oil seeps ... | reverse complement strand
CTTCCGATCTAGGAGGTTGTTGGCTGCGCCTGCAACGATGCTGGCTTGCAGGCGGGGGATGGTATCGTCGTTCAGTACGGCGCCCATGGCACAGGGTGCGATTACGTCTACAGGCAAGAACAGAATGTCCCCGGCTGAGGCCGGGTTAGCTCCCAGTTCATCCACCGCACGCTGCATGTTCTCCTGGTGGATGTCGTACACCCACAGTTCTGCACCGGCTTCCTTCAGATGGCGGGCGAGGCGGAAGCCCACATTGCCAATGCCCTGAACAGCAACCTTCAAGCCGGTCAGATCGTCGCGGCCGAGCTTGTGTTTTACTGCTGCCCTGAGGCCGACAAATGTGCCGTAGGCTGTAGTTGGGGAAGGATCACCGTTGCTACGCTGGCCATCAAAAGCCGTGCGTTCCACAATGCCCGCAACGTGCTTCGTATGCCTCCCCATGACCTTCAGGTCTGGCACGCTGGTGCCGGAGTCTTCAGCTGCAATGTACTGACCACCCAGGCCCTCCAGGTGCCTGCCTATGGCTTCCAGCAAGGCTTCACTTTTTTGCCTGCGTGGATCGCCGATGATGACCGATTTGCCGCCGCCCAGATCAAGATTGGCGAGTGCAGATTTATACGTCATGCCCCGTGACAGGCGCAGCACATCGCGCAGGGCTTCTTCATCACTGGCATAGGGGAACATCCTGCAGCCGCCAAGGGCGGGCCCGCGGGAGGTGTTGTGTATGGCTACAATGGCTTTGAGCCCGGTTTCCGGGTCGCAGAAAAAGGACAGGTGTTCGTGGTTATCAAACTCAGGATGGCTGAATACAGTCATGACGGTTCACCTCCCTCCCATGGCCCGGCAGGGCATAAAACTGTGGAGATGAAACTGACAGACGGGTACTTTTGTGCTTTGCACAAAACGTCCCGGAGACGTGCTGATGCAGACATTTTGAAATCCTCTCCACCTTGGCCGGATCTCGGCGACAGTGGCGGTGTGTTGTTTTTGTCGTCCGGCTTGTGGCCGGCGTTTTGATTTCAGGCGCCCGGATACCCCGAAGGGGATTGCCCTTGTGGGGTCGGACTGAACGTAAACTAATCGCTGAAACCGGGGAGGTCAATTGCAAAATCGGCCGTTCGCAAACGCTGAGGTCCATGTGCCAGGCACATTTTAAAAACTTGCTGACAGATCAATAACTCACGTTTGCGGAAACTACTTATACGCGTGGCCGGAAAATTTCCTTAGCTTGCGTAGATGAAAAACACCGCATATCCCTACCAGTTTCAGCCCGCGAAGGTTCGTTCAGAGCTTGTCCGGATGTTTCCTATTTCATTATTTGTAGTGGCGTTCGGCGCGGCATTTGGCCTGGCGGCCGTGCAGCAAGGGCTGGGGCCTCTTGAATCCCTGCTCATGAGCACCCTGGTATTTGCCGGAGCTTCGCAGTTTGCCGCCATTGATATGTGGGGAGCGGAAGTCTCGGTTATCCCCGTTATGATCGTGGTATTTGCCATCAATTCCCGCCATCTTCTTATGGGCGCCTCGCTTTATCCCATGCTCAAAGATGTTTCTCCCGGAAAACGCTACGGCCTTCTCCTGTTTCTTACCGATGCCAACTGGGCCGTCTCTGCGCAGGAGTATCAGGGTGGCAGGCGCAACCTTGAGGTGATTCTGGGCGGAGGACTGGTGCTCTGGCTTGCATGGATTGTGGGCACCTGGCTGGGCGTTTATTTCGGTGGCTTTTTGCAGAACCCGAAAAGTCTTGGAATGGATATGGTGCTGGGCTGCTTTCTGCTTTCCATGGCGCTCGGAGGAAAGAAGAATTCTCGGGTGCTGGTTGCCTGGACTCTGGCTGCGTTTGCGTCATTGGCGGCGTGGAAATGGCTGCCTGCCAATACCCATGTGGTAGCGGGGGCTCTTGCCGGTGGTGTTGTCGGGTTCTTCTGGCTTGAAAAAAAGCCGGATGATGCCGGCGCCGGGGAGAAAGCTGCATGACCATAGAAACCAACACTGCGGGTGTCCTTGCCCTGATCCTGATTATGACACTGGTTACTCTGGTAACCCGGTTCGGTGGCGTCTTTGTCATGTCCTTTGTGAAGATAAGCCCTCGTATCGAGAGCTTTATCAACACCATGGCCAGCTCCGTACTTATCGCCATCATCGTGCCTATGGCCTTTGGCGGCGATGCGGGCGCGATTGCCGCCCTGTCCGTTACTGCCGTTACAATGCTTATCCTCAGGAAACCCCTGCCATCCATAGCAGCAGGTATTCTTGCCGCTGCGCTCATCCGGTATCTGTTTTAGTTATCGGGGGCAAAAGACGGAGAGATAGTGTGTGCGGAAAACTCTCAAGTTCGATTCCCGCTGGCCGATATGCGGGTATTGAGCCAAGGTATCGAGAGGCAGGCCCGCATCATGATTTTGTCCAGTCAGATTTCTTTTCTTCAGGGGAATTCCCGCCAGGTAACAAGCTTCGATCAGAGCCAGCTGCGGATTAACCAGCAGCAACTGTCTGGCGCCAGGACAGAAGGCCAGGGAAGTGGCTCGCAGTTGAATATAGCCCGCGATGCTGCCTACCGTTACAGCAGTCAGGAGCAGCTCGGGTTCACCAGTTCCAGTACGGTAAGTGGTGGCGACCGTAATACGGTGTTTTCCAGCGCAGAGCTGGTGGAGAAAACCTCTGAGCTGTTTCTCCGTGGCCAGCAGGCCATCAGCGTAGGCCGCGCTGCCCTGGGTGGTGAGCCCGGTTCTCAGGCAAGCGGCAGCATATCCGTTGAGGCTAGCCGCTACATGTTCTATTCCGAGAGCGAAACCCGCTCATTCGCGTCGAGCGGAAGCATTACACTGGAGAACGGTGAAACCATAGATTTCACACTCTCCCTCCGTCAGTCCCAATCCCGGAGTTACGAGTACTCTGAAAATCTTCGTATTGAAGAACGCCCGATGACTGACCCTCTGGTTATCAACTTTGGCAGCTCGACGGCCCGGCTTACAGATACTTTGTTTGAGTTTGACCTTGATGGCGATGGAGAAACCGGGCAGTTCGCAACTCTTGGCAGCGGCAGTGGTTATCTTGTCTTCGACCGCAATGGTAACGGCGAGGTGGACGACGGCACCGAATTGTTCGGGCCTCAGAGTGGTTCCGGTTTTGGCGAATTAGCCAGGTTTGATGACGACGGTAATCAGTGGATCGATAGCAATGACGAGGTGTTTTCATCTCTCTCGGTCTGGGTGCAGACTGCCGATGGTTCCCAGGCGCTGAAGACCCTTGGAGAGGTTGGGGTGCAGGCCCTTTACGCCGGCAGCGTTGAAGACAGTTTCACACTCACAAATCGCCAGGGCGTGCCCCTTGGGCAGATTCAGGCTTCAGGCATTTACCTGACCGCCGATGGTGAAGTTCGTACTCTTGAAGAGATTACTCTGGCGGAGCAACACACAGGGCCGGTGCCATCCGCAGAACAGTTGCCGGGCGGCAATGGTAACGGTGGCGAAAGTAGCGGGTTTCTGGATGCCCGAACGGAGGCAATCCGTGATGCGCTGACAAAGCTCGGTGAGATCCGGGAAAAGCAAAAGGCGTTTATTGAAGAAACCAAAGATCTCGGGAAGTCTGAATCGCCGCTGGATGAATACATGAGCATCATCGAGCGGTTGCGCCTTGAACTGCTGAACAGCCAGGATGAGAAAATGCAGGCTGCTAGCCGGTACCTTGAGTTTGCCAGGGTATGATCCGAAGCTACACGGCAATAGTCCCCGGGGCTGTTGCCCGCTTTATATTCCAGAGGCGCTTCAACTCACTGACAAACTTCTTGTCTCCGCCAGATTCTGATGAGACCCATAATTCGAATTCGTTGCCATAAACATCCGAGATTGTGATTACCGTATCCTCAAGCCAGGATTTCGACCATTGCACATCTACCGCTTCGATGTCTTCATACGCTGCAAAAGCGCTATAGACAATTCCATCGTCCGGATCCATTCCGTAGGAGGTAACATAGTCCTTGCTTATAAACTGCCCATCTTCCTTGATTGACAGTACACCGCCAGAATAGAAGTAAATGATGTCTTCATCTTCCGCCAGAATTTCCTGATTGCGCAAATAGAGCAAATCGCGTTCCCACAACGAATCACCGGAAACCACCATTGTACTTGGAAAGAATCCGGTGCTGAGCAGGATCAAAAACACGACTATTGGCCCACCTGTCAGGTAGGCCACAAAGTTAAGCGGGTTGTGACCTGTATGATTTTTCGCCTCTGATTGAGTGCTGTTAACTTTTGATATGGCAGAAACAGCAGGCAACATGGGCATGAAGGTAAAGAAGGAAAGGAGCCAGTATGGATCGGGAGCCTTCCAGATATAGCTTAATAAAAGCAAACAGATAGCCAGGAAAACAGCGAATACTTTATTGCTGATCGCCCCTGGTGAATGATTCCGGGCCAGGTCAGAAAGAAGGGAGTAATACCAGAAAGGATAGAAAAAGGATCGCCAGAAGGGCCAGATACCGGAGCCATCCCGGGTCTTGATATAACGCCAGTTCTTGTAGTTCCAATAAAACTCGTACAAGCCTAAAGTACAGATCGACATCAAGCAGAATTTCCACGGCGATACGGTGAAGTAGCGATGGTGATCCTGACGTTCTGCTTCAGTGCTGGTCATTTCAATCCTTGTAAGGTTTAAACCCACTTCTGTGAGCAATAAGAGCGTTTTGTCCGCAGATTATGCAAATTACTCCACAGCAATCCCGCAGAGCAAGGCCAGCCGCTATCAGGCCCCGTCGTTCTGCCGGAACGGAAGCGCTGTTTTGGCTTCCTCGTAGTAACTCATAACCTGACCCGCCTCTTCCTGGGTAAAGGCTTCGATGGCCTCGCGAAACCCCGGGTGGGCGATTCCATGCCATGAATGTGTACGCTCCGGTTCGAAGCCCCGTACCAGTTTGTGTTCTCCCTGAGCACCTGCGTCAAAGGTCTGAAGCTCCAGCTCAATGGCTAATTCTATGCCCTGGTAGTAGCAGGTTTCAAAGTGCAGGTGGTTGTATTCATCAAGGCAGCCCCAGTAGCGACCGTATAGAGTGTTTCCGCCGCTCAGAAACAGGGCGCCCGCAATCATTTCACCATCTTTCAGCGCCACGATTACATGCAGATGGTCGGGCATTGTCTCCCTTAGTTGCTCAAAGAACTGTTGGGTCAGATAAGGTCGCTGCCCGCGCTTCAGATAGGTGGCCTGATAAAAAACATAGAACGCAGCAAGAACGTGATCGGAAATTTCCCGGCCATGAAACCGGGTGAAGCTGATGTTCTGCTCTGCCACCAGGCGGCGCTCCTTGCGTATGGACTTGCGTTTGCGGGAGGTGAGCTGGCTCAGGAAGTCGTCGAAGCCGCTGTAGCCCCGATTGTGCCAGTGGAACTGGCAGCCAATCCGGTGCAGCTGTCCGTCGTGTTGCAGCAGTTTCTGATCCTCTGTATTCGGAAACAGGAGATGCCAGGAATGTGCGCCAAGGCGGGAGATCAGAGTGTCCAGAAGGTCATGAATCTGATGGGCGTTCAGTGTGCTCCGCAGTTGCGGATCAAGCAGCAGCCGCGGCCCCTGGGAGGGTGTAAAAGGGACAGCTATAAGAAGTTTTGGGTAATAGTTCAGGCCATAACGCTGATAAGCGTCTGCCCAGGCCCAGTCGAAAACATACTCTCCTCTTGAGTGGGTTTTCAGGTAGGCCGGTGCAATTCCGGCAACCTGGCCATTCACACGAAATATAATGTGGCTGGGGTTCCATCCGGTTTCTTCACTGGTACAGCGGGAGACTTCCAGGGCTTTGAAAAACTCATACCGGAGAAACGGATTGTCGACTCCTGCCAGCCGTTCCCATGTTTCCCGGGGGATGTCGGACACTGACTGGCAGGTATCGAGGGTTATGATCGATTCTACGGCTTCTGACATGCTGGCACGGACTCCTTGATGGCTCCCGCTACCTTACGCCAAAAAGCGGATCCCGATCACTCCGGCGACTGATCACAGCGCTTTTTCATCTTTTCCATCATTTTTTTCATGCGCTTTTCGTGCTTCTGGTGCCTTTCTTCATGAATTTCGTTCCAGATTTTGCGCTGATCGTCGTTCAGCTTCAGGCGTTTGGCCATAGCTTCCTGACGTTCAGCCATCTTCTTTTCACGCTCGGCTTTGTCAAAGGGACCTTTGCCTTCGCGCATGTTTTCGCACATTTCTGTCTTGTCACGGGGGCCGTCGCCACGGTGATCGGAATGGTTGCCTGCAAACACTGCAGGGCTGGCAGCAAAAAGGGTAGAGGCCAGAAGGCCGGCGGCAATGATAGAGGTTTTACGCTTGCTCATGAGAATTCCTTATACAGTTGAGTAGCTGCTTGGCCGGTTTCGGCATAAGCATGATTCACCCCTATAGTACTGCGAGTCCTGGTAAACGAGCGTCAAGGGTATGTAAAGGTTCTGCAAAGGAGACTTGCGTGGCGCCGGCAGGTTACAGGGGGCGTGTTAAACTGCGGGCTGACATACTTTGCACACACCGATTGAGTGAACCCGGATAGAGACAAACAATGCAGAACAGAGTCTTGCTGGTAGAAGATGACGATGAGCTCCGTGAATTACTCGCGCGCTATTTAAGCGGCCAGGGTTTCACCGTACGCGAAGCTGCCAACGGCAAAGATGGCCTGGCGCTGGCCCTCGGGCAGCACTGTGACATTGTAGTTCTGGATATTATGCTGCCGGACATCAATGGCCTTGAAGTGTTGCGTGAATTACGTGCTGAAACCCATCTGCCGGTGGTGTTGCTGACAGCCCGGGGCGATGAAACAGACCGCATTGTCGGGTTCGAGGTGGGTGCGGACGACTATATTCCCAAGCCCTGCAATCCTCGCGAACTGGTAGCCCGGCTTCAGGCAATTCTGCGCCGGGTTGCCTGGGACCAGAAGACGGATGTGAAGGCAGAGAGGCACTACGGCGATTTGCGTGTAGAACCTGATCACCGTCGTATATACCACCATGGTGAACCATTGGACCTGACCGCCACCGAATATGAAATTCTGCAGGTGCTGCTGGCTCATGCCGGCAGTGTGGTGCGCAAACCAGACCTTATGCAATGGGCTCTGGGGCGCCGCCTTGAGGCATTTGATCGCACGCTGGACATGCACATCAGTAATCTCCGCAAAAAACTGGGCAATGATGACCCACCCAGAATCGAGACGGTTCGCGGGCTGGGCTACAGCTACCGGGTGCCAGAATGAAGCGCCGGCTGATGGTCCCGTTATTCTGGCGGATATTCCTCCTGATCTGGCTGGCCATGGCTGTAACCGTGGTTGTGAGCAGCCTTGCCTCCCAGGTGCTGCTGGATCGTGAGCGAGCTGGCATAGAGCGCCAGCTTGAATTGCGGAATCTGGGGCTTGAAGTGGCAGCTATCAGAGATAGTCGTGGGCGTAGAGAGGCATACAGGTTTCTCAGTGCTCAGGGGGATGAACTGGGCCTGCATCTGATGATGATCAGTGCTGCTGATGATGAGCGTTTACCCTCGGATATTCGATCACGGATTAAATCCGGGTGGTATCGGCAAAAGCCTGCAATTGTTGATATGGGGGATGGGTATCGCCTGATCGCCTGGCCCAAAATGCACGGGGAGGGCTGGCTGGAACCCCGGGTTTTCCGGTATATGGAGACGGGGCTGGCGTTTATTCTGATTACTCTCGCATGCTGGCTGATTGCACGCTTTGTGTCGCGGCCAATGAGGCACATGGAAAGCACAGCTCGGGCCATTGCCGGTGGCAATACAGAACTTCGGGTCAATGAGGGTATAGCGGCGCGCAGAGATGAGGTAGGGCAGCTGGCAACCGCATTTAATGCGATGACCGATCAGCTTTGTAACTTGCTGGACCGGCAGAAACATCTGCTAAGAGATATTTCTCACGATCTCAGAACTCCGCTGGCGCGTCAGAGAGTTGCCATTGAACTTGCCAGCGAGGGTGGTGTTGAAGACGAACTTATGGCCAGTATCCTGCGCCAGAATGAACGCCTCGACACCATGACCGGCCAGATACTGACCCTGTACCGGGTTATAGAGCAGGGTGGCAATATAGCCCGGGAGCCAATACGGCCTCTGGAACTGCTGAATAACGTATTACGGGATGCTGCAGGTTATGCGGAACACCAGCGGGTGGATTGCAAGCTGCGTTCAACGCCCGAAAGTTCCGGAGTGTCAGTGCTTGGGGATGCGGGCTTGTTGCAGCGGGCGTTCGACAATATCCTGCAGAATGCTCTGGATCACACGCCACCAGGTAAGGTGGTTCATGTTTCGCTGGCGCAGTCTTCCGGGTGGATAAGTCTTGCCATTGCAGATGAGGGCCCTGGTGTCGCGGGTGATATTCTCGAACACCTTTTTGAGCCGTTTTTCCGGGCGGACAAATCCCGTGGAGGGCAGGGGTGGGGACTTGGTCTGGCGATTTCCAGAGATATTATTCTGGCCCATGATGGAGAAATCTCCGCGCACAATGGTGAAGGAGGTGGCTTGCAGATCGTGGTCCGGCTACCAGTGTTCGCCATCGACTAACCAAAACCACAGGCGAGTTCATGAAGAAAGATTATCCGGTACCAGCCGGCTATCTGGAGCGGGAAACGGAAATTAAGAAAAGCCGCTTTATTGCCCGGGTTGTACCTGTGGCCAACCGGGACGAAGTAAAAGAGTGGGTGGAGAAGGCGCATCAGGATCACCCCGATGCGCGCCATATATGCTGGGCATACCAGATCGGGCGCCCCGGCTCTGCGGCGGAAGCCGGAATGAACGATGACGGCGAGCCTTCAGGTACCGCCGGCAAGCCGATCCTCAGTGTGATTCAGCACAAGGATATGGGCGATGTTCTGGTCATGGTAATCCGCTATTTCGGTGGTATCAAACTTGGTGCCGGAGGCCTCGTCAGAGCCTATGCTGGTGCCGCTGAGAGTGTGCTTTCGGAGGTGGGGCGGGTTTGCCACAAACCACTCAGCCCGGCAAACATAACGATGGGGTTTGCGGGTGAACAGCCGCTGCGGCACTGGTGTGATGTTCATGTGGCTGAACTTGATTCGGTTACCTATGGAACTCATGTAAGCGCGCGCGTTCTCGTTCCCGAAGACCAGACGGAAGCCTTTGTCGCCTTTTGTGACGCCCACAAGATGGATTACAGTTTTGAGAAATGATCCGGTGAAATAACATCGGATAACGTCCTTTTGCGTATACTGGTATCAGACCCCAAACAGACAGGGAGTAAGCAATGGCTCGTCTTCTGATGACAGCTTTGGTGGCACTGACCATGACCGGGTGTGCCAGCAATGTGGTAACTGACTACAATTCAGCCGTAGCGTTTGACGACTATTCATCCTGGGCCTTTGCGCCAAGAGCTGGCAATTCATCTTTTGTTACCCTGGATGGAAACCGCGTTCAGAATGCGGTTGAGCGGGAGTTGAACAACAAGGCTATGAGCAGGGTCGAGCTGGCAGAAGCGGATCTTCTGGTGAGCTGGAAAATTGTGGAAGAGGATCGCCTTGAACAGTCCGGCGTCGGTCTCGGTTTTGGTTTTGGGACAGGTAACTTTGGCTGGGGGCTTTCTGCACCGCCTCCTGTACGTGAAGTCAAGGAAGGAAAACTGGTAATTGAATTGGTCGACAAAGGCTCTGAAGAGGTTGTCTGGCGCGCCGCCAGCCGGCGTTACCTGAACGAAAACCAGTCTCCGGAAACCAGGAGCAAGTTGGTTGACGAGGTGGTCACCGAGATGTTCACCAAGTATCCTCCCGATAAAGACTGAACAGCTCTGGCTATATACAAACTGAAGGCTGCCGGGGTGCTCAGGCTCCACAGGCCTGATATTACGGAGGATAAATGGCAAAGCGATCTTCAGGTGGGCTGGTATTTTCAACCGAGCAGGGGCGTATGTGCCCTGAGTGCCGGAACCCCATCGCCGACTGTAGCTGTCGCAAGGGGCAGCGGCCAGAGGGTGACGGCATTGTGCGGGTCAGCCGGGAAACCAAAGGGCGCAAGGGAAAAGGTGTGACGCTGGTAACCGGCATCCCCATGGATGAGAAAGAACTTAAAGCCTACGCCAAAGAACTCAAGGCAAAGTGCGGCACAGGCGGCACTGTAAAAGACGGTGTGGTTGAAATTCAGGGTGAGCAGCGAGACGTTCTTGTGCCACTTCTTGAACAAAAAGGCTGGGTTGTAAAACGCTCAGGTGGCTGATGGTATAAGCCACAGGCTTTGCAGCTTCACGTTACAATCAGACACGCGAACAGACATGTCCTTTTCTGAATACTGACCAGAGCCCGGCTGGATTTCCCTGAATCATTTTCAGCGTTGCGGGCTCTCTTTGAGCGGAGTCAAGCATGCACATACTGGTTTTGGGCGCAGGGGTTGTTGGCACAACCACAGCCTGGTTTTTACAGAAGCAGGGCCATCAGGTAACGGTTATTGACCGACAGAGTCAGGCCGGACTGGAAACCAGTTATGCAAATGGTGGGCAGATTTCCGTTTCCCATGCAGAGCCCTGGGCTAACCCCGCTGCACCTTTGAAAGTGCTCAAGTGGTTGTTCCAGGCCGATGCACCGCTTCTGTTCCGCCCGAGACTGGATCCGGCCCAATGGCGTTGGGCATTGTCTTTTCTGACCCAGTGCACCTCCGCGAAAGCTGCTCATAACATCCGTCAGATGGTTAACCTTGGCACCTATAGCCGCAGCCAGCTACAGGCTTTGCGCGAGGAAGCCGGGCTGGAATATGACCAGATGGAAAAGGGCATTCTGCATTTCTATACCAACCCGGCAGAGTTCGATGCGGCGCTTGAGCCAACCAGGATCATGTGCGATCTCGGGTGCGACCGACAGGTAATCGACGCGAACAGGGCGGTAGAGCTGGAGCCAGCACTCAAACATATCCAGCACAAGATAGCGGGAGCAACCTACACCGCTGAAGACGAATCCGGTGATGCACGTAAGTTCACCCAGGCACTTGCCCAGCGATGTGCGGAAGCGGGTGTCGAGTTCTGTTATGGCACGGATGTGCTTGGTTTCGAACGGGCAGGTGAACGTATTCTCGGTGTACAGGTTCTGAGAGAGGGGCACCATGAAACCGTGCGGGCAGACGCTTATGTGCTCAGCCTTGGAAGTTTCAGTGCAGCACTTGCCCGACAGCTTGGCCTGTTTTTGAATATCTATCCGGCAAAAGGCTACTCAATCACCGTACCGGTCAAGAATAAAGAGGCTGCGTTCAGTGTCAGTCTGACAGATGATGAGTACAAGCTGGTGTATTCGCGGCTTGGTGACCGTATCCGCGTGGCAGGTACGGCCGAGTTGAGCGGTTACAGTCGCAATCTCAGTTACACCCGCTGCCGGTCAATCGTGCGCAGAGCCGCAGAAATAATGCCTGAGGCGGGTTGTTGGGATGAGGCTGAGTTCTGGACAGGGCTTCGCCCCACGACACCTTCCAACGTGCCTTATGTAGGAAAGAGTCACTTTGCCAATCTTTATCTGAATACCGGGCACGGTACCCTGGGCTGGACCCACTCCTGTGGTTCCGCAGCTGCGCTGGCCGATATTGTTGATGGGAAAAAGCCTGAGGTGGATTTTGCATTCTCAGGGATTTGACGTTTCTTCCTGACTCCCAGAGGCTTGTTAATACGGGCAACCACTTTGCCCATATTTGCAATAGTAACTCGAGGTGCGTTTCAGGTGGGAGATTGGACGATGAAAACAAAAATGGCCCGCAGGAAACCTGGCGGGCCATCTGAAGTACAGGTCTGATTACTGCAACTGGTCTCGAATCAGCTTTTTGTTGATCTTCCCGACACTCGTTTTCGGGATGTCTTCAACAAAATCAATCTGGGTTGGTATTGCCCACTTGTTGATCTCGCCGCTGTCGACATGTTGCTGCAGGTGGCTCTGTATATCTTTGAGGCTGGCCTGCTCGCCAGGCTTGAGGGTGATCAGGGCATAGGGCCGTTCGCCCCACTTCTCATCGGGAATGCCCACAACAGCAGCAGCGGCTACAGCTGGGTGCTGGCTGATCAGGTTTTCCAGATCAAGAGACGACAGCCATTCACCGCCCGTCTTGATCACATCCTTGATGCGGTCCTTGATGGTTAGTGTGTTGTCTGGCTCCATGGAGGCTACATCACCTGTATGCAGCCAGCCGCCTTCCCAGAGTTCTTCGCCTTTACCAGGCTCCTTGAAGTAGCTTTGAGTGAGCCAGGGGGCGCGGGCAACAACCTCGCCTTTGGCTTCATCATCGTGAGGAACCGGATTGCCGGATGGGTCAACAATTTCAAGTTCCACCATGGGTACAGCTATGCCGGTTTTGATCCTCTTGGCGGTTTGCTGCTCCAGTGGCAGTTCGAGGTCTTCCGGTTTCAGATGGCTTGCGCTGAGCAGCGGACAGGTTTCTGACATGCCGTAGCCGGTATACATACGGATCCCCAGCTTTGCACCGGCATCACACAGGCCTTTGGTCAACGCGCTGCCGCCAATCAATACCTGCCAGTTGCTCAGGTCTGCTGTTTTGATGGATTCCGTACCCATCATCATTTGCATGATGGTGGGAACACAGTGCGAGAAGGACACCTTGTGTTCCTTGATCAGGTCAACCAGCAATTCCGGCTCATAGCGTCCGGGATAAACCTGCTTGATGCCCATCATGGTAGCCGCGTAGGGAACGCCCCAGGCATGGACGTGGAACATCGGAGTCACCGGCATGTAGACCGACGACGAGCGTAGCAGCGGCATTTCATCGTAGGCTGCAAGTGAGCCGGTCATTGCCAGGGTATGTAGTACAAGTTGACGGTGGCTGAAGAAAACGCCCTTCGGATTGCCGGTGGTACCGGTTGTGTAGAAGGTTGTCGCGACACTGTTCTCATCGAAATCGGGGAAGTCGAACTTGGTCGCCGCACTGGCGAGAAGTGCTTCATACTCGCCGGCGGTATCGAGTTGTGTGTCCTTCGCGGTTTTCTCATCGGTGAGCTGGATATAGGTTTTGACGGTTTCAATTTCGTCCCGGACACCCTCCAGGATCGGAATGAAATCGTCGTGCACCAGTACCACATCATCTTCAGCGTGGTTCATGGTGTAGACGATCTGCTCGGGTGACAGGCGTACGTTTACGGTGTGCAGCACGGCGCCCAGCATGGGAACGGCAAAAAAGCATTCAAGATAACGAGGCGTGTCCCAGTCCAGAACTGCGACTGTATCTCCTGGCTTGACTCCGGCGTCGGTCAGGGCGTTTGCGAGGCGGTGAATACGCTCTACCAGGTCGAGATAGGTGTACTTGCCATGGTTGGCGTAGATGATTTCCTGAGCCGGGGAATACCTTGGCCCCGAGAGCAGCAACTGCTTGATCAGAAGAGGGTACTGATGGGCATTTTCAGCCGCAGGTAAAATTCGTGTCTGAACCATGTATGGAATCCTCTTTCCCGTTTTTTAGTGTTATTTGAGACCCTGGCCCAATCTGACATACAACGAGAAAAACCGAAAGCTCACTGTATATCGTTGTTAAAGCCTGAGGAGAGCACCTGGTCTGGTGATTGCTACTGCTCCCAGGGTTTGCCCTGGGTATTTTTCACAGTTTGTACACCTATATGCATAGCCGCTTTGGCCAGTATGTTGGCACTCACCGGTGCGGTCATCAGCAGAAAGACCGTGATCAGAATTTCGGAGATACCGATCTCCTCGCCGATGGCACTGAAGTAGATAACCGAGCTCAGCATGATGGCTCCTACCCCAACGGTGGTTGCCTTGGTGGGTCCATGCAGCCGGGTATAAAAGTCTGGCAGCCGGGCCAGTCCTATGGCACCTATCAGAGTAAATACACCGCCAAAAAGCAACAGGGCCGAGATAGCATATTCTGCAAACGGGCTCATGAGTTCTCTCCTCTGGGCATGGGCTGACATTGTCTGACGGATTGAGTGAGATGCTTATTCAATGACACTACCCCGCTTGAGATATTTTGCCATGGCCACGGTACTGACAAACCCCATAACTGCGATCAGCAAGGCTGACTCAAGATACATGCGTGTGCCCAGAGTAATGCCCAGTAAAATTATGAGGGCAATAGCATTGATATTGAGCGTATCTATTGCCAGAACCCGGTCGGGTTCGTCCGGGCCCTTGATCAGACGGTAGACATTTAGCAACGCCGCCAGGGTCACCATCCCTATGGTGAGATACAGAGCAGTGGTTATCATTGAAACATCTCCATCAACGGCTTCTCATAGCGGTTGTATATTGCATCAATAACTTCTTGATCATCCGTGGCATCCAGCGCGTGGATCAGTAGGGTCTTGTTGTCATCGCTTATATCCGCGCTTACGGTTCCGGGCGTAAGTGAGATGGTGCTGGCGAGAATGGATATGGCCAGGGGGTGTTCAAGTTTCAATGGGTAGCAAACAAATGCCGGGCGGGGAGGGCGAGGGCTTAGTATGAGCCAGGCTACAGAAAAACTGGCCACCACAATATCTTTCAAAACTCGCAGCGCATAGGCAGGCATACGCCAGGTTTTTACGAAAGCGGGGCGCTCCGGCCAGAATCCGTGAGTGAGCTGAGGGATCAGCCAGGCGAGAACAAGCCCGAGAACAAGGCTGCCTCCAGATATGCCATCGCTCAGGATCTGCCAGGTCAGGAAGAGAATCAGGCTCAGCCAGGGCTGAGGAAAACTCAGGCGATCGAACATCAGTTTTTCTCCCCCACTATCGGATTCTGCGGTACATGTACGGGAGTCTGCAGAATATTGATGTATCCGCTGTTGTTGTGCAATTGCTCGGCGGTGGCGCGGGTGTAGTCACTCAGAGGCCCGGCCAGTACAACGATCACCATGGTCATGCAGGTGAGGATGCCAGTAGATATGGACACTCTGTTGCCCAGGGGAGCCGGCGGTTCCACGGGGCCGTCTACGTTCCGCCAGAAAACAATACTGCCTGCGCGGCTGTATGCGATAAGCGTAAAGAAGCTGATCTCCATGAGCACGCTCCATAGCCAGGCCATTTCTACACCAGGTTCAACGGACTGAAGAATCAGTAGCTTTCCGAAAAAGCCGCTCAGTGGCGGCAGGCCGCCCGCGGCGACGGCACCGATAAGAAACAATACGCTCAGAAACGTACGGTGGTGCATTCTGGGTGCAGGAATTATGTTGTCTGCGGCCAGGCCTCTCTGGCTTGCGACCAGCTCGGAAACCAGAAACAGGGCTGCGACTGTCCAGGTGGTGCTGATCAGATAGAACAGGGCTGCTGACAGACCTGCCTCAGAGCCAAGTGCAATGGGCGCAAGCAGCGTTCCTACGGAAATAATAACCTGCCAGGCTACCAGTGTTTTCAGGTTATTGGCGCCAAGAGCCCCGATAACGCCCATGCTCAGGGTTATCAGAGCCAGGGGGAAGAGCCAGTCCATGCCCAGGTTTGCCAGTTCTCCGGCACCCTCTCCGAAGATCAGTGGGAAAACTCTTACAATCGCGTAAATACCCACCTTGGTCATAACTGCAAAAAGAGCTGCGACAGGGGCGGTTGCTTTTGCATAGGCCTTGGGCAGCCAGAAACACAGCGGAAGAATCGCGGCCTTTAGGCCAAAGACCACCAGAAGCATCATGCCGCCGGCTTTTACGAGGTTCACGTTGCTGCCAGAGACCTGCGGAATTTTCACAGCCAGGTCTGCCATGTTCAGTGTGCCCGTGGCGCTGTAAATCATGCCGACACCAATCAGAAACAGAGCAGAACCCACCAGATTCAGAACGACATAGTGGAGTCCGGGAACGGTTCGTGCCGTGCCGCCGCCGTGCATGAGCAGACCGTACGAGGCGATAAGAAGAACTTCAAAGGCAACGAACAGGTTGAACAGGTCGCCGGTGAGAAAGGCAATGTTCAGTCCCATCAGCTGAAACAGGAACAGGGTGTGAAACTGCCTGTTGCCCTCATCGGCACCACCACTGGCATAGATGTGACAGAACAGTCCCAGAACTGCTGTCAGCACCAGCATCAGTGCAGCTAGCCGGTCAAGAACCAGAACAATGCCAAAGGGCGGTTGCCAGTTGCCAAATGCATAGATGCGATAGCTGTCATCACTGGCGAGTACCAGCAGTATAATCGAAGACGCCAGCATCAGTACGGTGGTGGTAATTGCCAGAGTCCGGCGCAGGCCGATGGGCGCGTAGCCCATGAAAACCTGCAGAATGCCGCCGAGCAGTGGTATCAGAATCGGAGCGATAAGCCAGTGAGTCATTTACTGGTTACCTCCTGTTCCTGTTTCGAAGCGGGCGATGTGTTTTCTTGCTGTCCGTCCACATGATCGTTTTCGTTATCTGCCAGGTTTCGCAGGGCCAGAACCACCAGAAATGCCGTCATAGCAAAGCCAATAACAATCGCTGTGAGTACCAGTGCCTGGGGCAATGGATCAGTATAATTGGCCGCGGTTCCTATGACCGGTTGCTGGCCGGTCGCCAGGCGCCCGGTAGCGAACAGAAACAGGTTGACGCCGTAAGAGAGCAGGGTCAGCCCCATAACCACGGGGAAGGTGCGGGCGCGCAGCAACAGATAAACGCCGGATGCCGTCAAGGCACCAATAACCAGTGCAAATAGCAGTTCCATTACACGCCCTCCTTTTGGCTCTTGATGGCAGAGTGAGGCGATAGCCGGCCAATGCTGACGAGTGCCAGCAGGGTGGCGCCAATTACGGCCAGGTAAACGCCCAGATCAAACACCAGTGCCGAGGCAACTTCGAATTTGCCTACAACCGGCCAGGTAATATAACCAAATGCGGTTGTCAGGAAGGGATAGCCGAAGGCCAGACTGCCGGCACCGGCAACGGTCGCAAACAACAGTCCGAGACCAATAACGTTATGGTACCGGAAGGGAATGCGATCCTGAGTCCAGATCATGCCACTGGCGATGTACTGAAGAATCAGTGCGACCGAGGTAATCAGGCCGGCGATAAAACCACCGCCGGGAAGGTTGTGTCCGCGCAGGAAAATATAGGCAGACACCAGAAGTGCCAGTGGCAGCATGGGCCGGGCAATCTGCCTGAGCATCAACGGGTACTGATCCCGCGTCCAGGCATGACCCAAACCATCTCCCGGGGGAGGAGTTAAGGCTGTGTTTTTAAGCATGGAGTAAATGCCAAGCGCCGCAATAGCCAGTACGGTTATTTCGCCTAAAGTATCGAAGCCCCGGAAGTCGACCAGAATCACGTTGACTACGTTGGTTCCACCGCCCCCCGGTTTGCTGTTTTCCAGGAAGAATGCAGAAATGGTGCTGAACGGTTGGGTGAGCATCGTCAGTGTTATCAGGGTCATCCCGGTGCCAGCTGCAAGAGCGATCAGAATATCGCGGATACGCTGAGTTCCTGAACTCTCCATGGGTGTCCAGGATGGCATGTAATAGAGTGCAAGCATCAACAGAACAATGGTGACAACTTCCACGGAGAGCTGCGTCATAGCCAGATCCGGGGCGGAGAAGCGCGCAAATGCCAGCGCCACAATCAGGCCGACAACACTCAGTAGTATCAGTGCAAAAAAGCGTTCCCGGTGCCAGACGACCGTTGCCAGTGCCGCTATGATCAGCACGCCGGCCGCTATCGCTGTGGGCCAGTCAGCGGGGCTCAGGCCATTCTCACCGACATAAATGCCGTTGTCAGCGAGGGGCAGAGCGGTTACTGCAATAACGCTCAGCACCAGGAGCATGGCGTAGCGCTGCAGAGAGCCATTTTCGACCCACCCGGTAAAGCGGTTTGCCAGACTTACAATCTTTGAAACCAGGGCTTCAAACACGGCTTTTTCATCGATTTCCCTGAAGCGGGCATGGAAAGCGAAAAAGCGTTTGCGCTGGCTGTACATCAGCAGACCGCCGAAGAAGGCCATAAAACTCATCAGCAGAGGCAGGTTAAAGCCGTGAATAACTGCCAGCTGATAATCGGGTACATTGCCGCCCAGGGTTGCAGATGCAGCTGCATACAGCAGTGGCCCTACGGAGACTGCAGGGAATACGCCTACCATGATGCAGGCGAATACAAGAATCTCCACCGGGATTTTCATGTAACGGGGGGGTTCATGGGGCGGATATTTGGGCAGATCCACGGGCTTCCCGTTGAAGAAAACGTCGTGAATGAAGCGGGCCGAGTAAGCGACGGCGAAAATACCTGCCAAGGTGGCAACAATTGGCGGAAGCCAGGCCCAGAGGCCGGGAAGGTTGAGCTGCAGGGACTCGGCAAAGAACATTTCCTTGCTGAGGAAGCCGTTCAGCAGAGGAACACCGGCCATGGACGAGGCGGCAACCATAGCCAGAGTGGCTGTGTGGGGCATGTAGCGCCAAAGCCCGTTGATCCTGCGCATATCCCGGGTGCCGGTTTCATGGTCAATGATACCTGCGGCCATGAACAGTGATGCTTTGAAGGTGGCATGGTTGATCACGTGGAATAGCGCAGCCACGGCTGCCAATTGGGTACCCATACCCAGAAGCAGGGTGATCAGGCCCAGGTGACTGACGGTTGAATACGCCAGCAGCCCCTTGAGGTCGTGCTTGAACATGGCGATATAAGCGCCCAGCAACAAGGTTGCCATGCCGGTGAAGCTGACCATGTAGAACCACTGTTCGGTTCCGGCGAGTGCAGGATAAAGGCGCGCCATCAGGAATATACCCGCCTTGACCATGGTGGCAGAGTGCAGGTAAGCAGAGATCGGAGTAGGCGCCTGCATGGCGTGGGGCAGCCAGAAGTGGAAAGGGAACTGGGCGGATTTTGTGAAGGCCCCGAGCAGAACCAGAGTCAGTGCCACAGGGTAAAGGGCGTGGGCTTTTATCTGATCGCCCGCGGCGAGCACATCATCCAGTTCAAAACTACCGGCAATATTGCCGATGAGCAGAATGCCGGCCAGCAGAGCCAGACCGCCGCCGCCGGTTACCGCCAGCGCCATCCGGGCACCGCGGCGTGCGTCCTGTTTATGAGTCCAGAAACTGATCAGAAGGAATGAAGTCAGGCTGGTGAGCTCCCAGAAAATGAGCATCAGCAACAGGTTGCCGGAGAGGACTATGCCCAGCATTGAGCCTTTGAAACACAGGAGCAGGGAGTAGAACTTGGCGACATTCTCTTTTGCTTTCAGATAATAGTGGGCATAGAGAATGATCAGGAGGCCGATGATCAGTATCAGCAGTGCGAACAACAGAGCCAGCCCGTCAAGCCGGAAACTGAAAGAGAGCCCCAGAACAGGAAGCCACTCATAGCTGTGCAGTACGGTGCCGCCAGCAGCAAGAACAGGCCAGTGTGGAAACAGCGCTGCCAGTGCTATCAGCGCAGGGACAGATGATGCTATTGCAATAGCGGTTCGCCCACCCTGGGCAAACAGGGGTGCCGCTATGGCACCCAGAAACGGCAGTAGTACGACCAGCGGTAGCGACATCGCAACCTCGTTAGCGGCTTTCTTTTGTATGAATGGAGATGGCGTATAAGCCTGAGTCTAGTCCCCGCTTAACCACCTTGCACAAGTCGCATCCGGGCGGTCATGGTGGGTATAACAGCAGTGGAATCAGCGGGGAGCCGGCGGGTCCGGGAAGTAAGGTAAACGCCCGCGATGCCGCGCGATGTCAGCGGTAAGGGGGGGGTGGTTGCTTTGCATGCAGCCGGGGGACCTTGCGGTCATGGTTGCTCCGTTAGTAAAACCTGGAAACTGATGATACGTGCCCCGGCTCGCAGGTCAAGTCAACTTGCGATGAATCAAGTTCCCGCGTGGTATTGAAAAGTGACGCGAAAGGACACTATCAGGCAATTTTATGCAGGCAGTTTTTTGTCATCGGGCCGATTTGAGCGCTTTGAAAATGGCCTCAGCTTCCGCCTCCAGCACTTGATTGCGCAAGCTGTGGCCCTGGCGGCTGGCCTGCTCTATCTGTTCAAGTTTCATGTTATACAGGCGGTTAAGAACTTCAAACTGCGTTTGTTGAGTTGGTGCGTTCATGGACTTCTCTCCCATATGACACCTGTCAGTATATTTTACGGAAATATCCGGACAGTGGCCTTCTGGACAATATGATGCATAACCCGGGCCAAACGATAGCGGGCGGATTTAGCCATCGTAATGTCCCAAAAGCCGGTTCCCACGAAAACCCGGTTGTGAGAGCCTGTACGCAACCAAAAATGCTCCAGCCAGCCACGAGGATGCTGCATAAATGACCGATACTCTGATAGACCGCCGCGATCTGGCGTTCCAGCTTTATGAAGTTCTTGATACTGGAAGCCTGATCAGCCGTGACCGTTTCAGTGAACACAGCCGCGATACCTTCGATGCGGTTATTGAAACTGCCGATAAAATGGCGCGGGAGAAATTTGCCAGCCATAACAGCGCAGCTGATAAAGACGAACCGAAGTTCGTTAACGGCCAGGTAGAAATGCTGCCCGAAGTAAAACAGGCTTTTGACGCATACGCCGACGCCGGTTTTATTGCAGGTCGTTACGATTATGAACTGGGAGGCATGCAGCTTCCTGAAACCGTGATGGCTGCCTGTAATGGCTTCTTTACAGCCGCTAACCCGGGAACTGCAGGTTATCCTTTCCTGACCACTGCTGCCGCCAACCTGATCCGGGTTTTCGGCAACGAAACGCAGAAAAGCAGTTTCCTGCCTAACATGCTAAGTGGCCGTTATTCCGGAACCATGGCGCTCACCGAGCCCCATGCCGGATCGTCGCTGGCAGATATCCGCACCTCCGCTACACCCACGGATGATGGCCACTACCTGATCAAAGGCGCGAAAATTTACATCTCCGGAGGTGAGCAGAGCATTACTGAAAACATCATTCACATGGTGCTCGCCAAAATCAAAGGTGCGCCGGCAGGCGTTAAAGGCATTTCCCTGTTCATTGTGCCCAAGTTCCGTGTAGACAGCGATGGCAATCCGACGGACCGGAATGGCGTTAGCCTTGCCGGTTTGATTCACAAACTCGGTTACCGTGGCACTACCTCCACGGCACTCAGTTTTGGTGATGATGCCCCGTGTCATGGCTATCTGGTGGGGAAACCTCACCAGGGCCTGAAGTATATGTTCCAGATGATGAACGAAGCCCGGGTCGGGGTAGGCTTTGGCGCTGCGGTCATCGGATATCGCGGTTATATGCATAGCCTGGAATACGCAAAAGACCGGCTGCAGGGTCGCAAGGCGTCCGAAAAGAATCCGGAAAGCCCTCAGGTGCCGATCATTGAGCACGCTGATGTGCGCCGGATGCTGCTGGCGCAAAAAGCCTACAGCGAAGGCGGGCTGGCACTTTGCCTGTATGGCGCCCGCCTGATGGACGATCAGCATACCCACCCGGATGAACAAAAGCGCACCGAAGCGGGCAAGTTGCTCGACTTGCTTACACCCGTCATCAAGACCTGGCCTTCCGAACATGGCCCGAAAGCAAACGACCTGGCCATCCAGGTATACGGCGGTGCCGGTTACACCCGGGAATACCCTGTGGAGCAGTGCTGGCGTGACAACCGCCTGAACCCGATTCACGAAGGTACCACCGGCATTCAGGGCCTGGATTTGCTTGGTCGTAAAATCTGGCAGGATCAGAGTCATGGATTGCAACTGCTGATGCAGGAAATGCAGGTAGATCTGGAGGCAGCGACAACTGATCGCTGTCAGCAATGGGCGTTGTCACTGAGCGAGACCCTGCAGCAAGCTGTAAAAGTTACCCAGAGCCTGGGCAAGTCCCTCATGGGTGGCGAAGTAGACAAAACCCTCGCTAATGCCTCCTGCTACCTGCATCTGTTTGGTCATATCATCGTAGCCTGGATGTGGCTCCGCCAGGCCAACGCTGCTGCCCGGACACTGGCGTCTGCAAGCAGTGATGACGAGCGTAATTTCTACCAGGGCAAACTCCAGGCTGCCCAGTACTTCTTCCACTGGGAGTTGCCGACAGTTGCCCAGGATCTGGTGTTATTGCGAAATATGGATGATACCTGCCTGAACATGAAGACGGAGTGGTTCTGATGTCTTTGGTCAACGTCAAAAAGAAAGGTCATATTCTGCTCATAGGGCTCAATCGTCCGGAAAAAATGAATGCCATGAACCGGGCCATGTATCACGAGATAGCTGCAGCCTATTACCAGCTGGAACACGATGACGGTCTGAGAGTGGGGTTGATGTATGCTGAAGGCGATCACTTCACCAGCGGCCTGCAGCTGGATGACTGGGCAGGCGTGTTCGCAAACGGCAGTGGTATAGAGCCGGGTGAAGGCGAGCTGGATCCGTTTCATATAACCGGTGATGGCCTCAGCAAACCGGTTGTTTTTGCAGCTCAGGGTATCTGCTTCACCTGCGGTGTTGAAATGATGCTCAATACAGATGTCCGCGTAGCGGCCAAAGGTACTCGCTTTGCCCAGCTGGAAGTCAAACGCGGCATCTTTGCCTGTGGCGGAGCCACTATTCGCCTGCAACGTGAAATCGGCTGGGGTAACGCTCAGCGTTATCTGCTGACAGGCGACGAATGGACGGCAGAGCAGGCCTATAACTGGGGCCTGATACAGGAACTGGTTGAGCCGGGCCAGCAGTTCAGCACAGCTCTGGAAATTGCGGAGAAGATAGCCAATGCTGCACCGCTGGGTGTGCAAGGTAGTCTGAGATCGTCGAAAATTGCTGTAAGCGAAGGCCAGGAAGCGGCCAAGCAGAGGTTGTTCCCGGATTTGCAGCCAGTGATGGCAAGCGAAGACGTTAAAGAAGGTATTCAGTCATTCCTTGAAAGACGAAACGCCGTCTTCAAAGGAAGGTAAGACCAGCCATCCAGGCTCCAGGTTGCCGAATGGCCCCTGGCGGGCTGCTCGGCAGCATTTTCTGCACACCTCCCCCTGAGCTCTGCCTCCGAAGGCCAGTACAAAATGACAAAAAGCAATTAATTGGCAGAGTCTCAGGATCTGGGCCAGACTTTCAGGACAAAACAATAAATATAAGGATGGGCAGGCCATGACAGCTCCGAATACTTCGTTTTCTGCAGCTCCCGGCGAGGTCCTTGAAAGGCTTCGGGAATATGTGTCCAGTGCGCAGCTTCTGGAGGTTGTGTACCGCGACGGCGCAGGGCAGGTCTGTATGGCTCATGATGTCGTGCGTGATGTGTTCAGTCGGGCTGGGCAGGATTTTATTCTTCTCGGTCGCGGGATCATGTTGCCGTTTGACCGGGTACTGATGCTTGACGGTCAGAGAATTTCTGGCGTGGCCGGTTAAATAAAAGGTAATCGGCAGGTAATTGTGTGGCACCTGACATGGCCGTACCCTGTTCACGGTTGCAAACGTTTACCAACAGAGGGATATGTTATGAACAAGTTAACTCTCAGCGCACTTCTTATGTTTTTGACTTTGGGTCTTGCTGCCTGCAGCTCCGAAGATAATGAGGGAGCCGATTTTGATAAGGCCGCTGATAACGCTAAAGAAATGATGGACGATGCCGGCAACTCGGTCGAAGAGACCTATGAGGAAGCCACTGGCCAGGACGAAGGCGTAATGGGTGAAATGAAGGAAGGTATTGAAAACGCCGGCGAAGAGATGGGCGATGCCGCTGAGGAAGCGGGCGACGCAATGGAAGAAGGTTATGATGAAATAACCAAATAAGGTTCTTCGTTTTTAAATCCCGGAAGAGGGCGGCCATGAATTTTCAGGCCGCCCTTTTTATTTTCAGGAACGGCTGAGGGAGGGCAGAAATTGGATTACATCAGCCCGATAAGCAATCTTGGAATGGTGGTGATATGGATTATTTATCTTCAGCTCTTTTTCATCCAGTACCGTCGTGGCAGCAGACCATACCTCGTGATTCACCACGGGCAGAACGAGAGCCCGGATTCAATGTGCCTGCTTGTCAACATGGGTAAGGAACCGGTGCACGTTCAGTGTGTGCAGGCATTGGTGAAAACTTGTGATGACCGGGAGGATCTGCTGACAGTCACCCGCTATGACCGCATAAATCCCGATGATGCCAATTTGCGCCAAAGCCTTCGGCAGGGGCCGCTGGAGCCTGGTGGTTTTCTGGTACTGGGAAGCTTTCGCGATATTGTACTGGGGGCCCGTAGCAACGATGATGATGCTGGGGAGCGTCTGGAAAACGTCAGCATGTTTACCATCCGCACAGCTATGCTTCATGGTGCCAGCTCCCATCCGGTGGGAGCGCGCCGGAGGTTTTACCTGCGTCACGGCGGCACTAGTTGTGTCTATCCGGAAAATATTTACACCGAGCAGTTGAGTAAGCGCCGAAATAAACGGGAGGTGAGTCATTGGATTGAGGCGGAGCTGAACCCGAGGAATGAAGGCTGGTCAATTAATGAAAATACGGATCAGTCAGCGTAGGGGCAGGCCAGAACCCATTTTCCAGAGTAAGTATTAACCGTTATGTCTTTTTAGTGTCGCAGCATTGTCATGTTTCTCGCTAACACTGTGCTCTCGGAAACACACCCGTTTGTTGAGCATCGAGAGATAGAGAGACATAACATGGCCAAGCATGACATAGATTCCAATTATCTGGACCCTGACTACGAGCCGGTAGTTAACCATTCTGATAACACACCTTTCCATGAAGTTATGGCTGCCCGCATGCAGCGACGTACTGTTATGAAAGGTGGCGTTGGCGCTGCGTTGGCCAGCATCATGGGCGTTAGCCTTGCCGGCTGTGGCAGCGATAGCAAAAACTCCGGCTCCGGAACAACTACGGGTAGCAGCTCGCCGTCAACCGAGCTGGGTTTCAGGGCCGTTCCGGTTTCCACCGCAAATACTGTAGTTGTTCCTGAGGGATATAGCTCCGAGCCGTTCCTGCCATGGGGAACACCGATCACTGGATCCTACCCTGAATATCGTGCAGATGGCACCAATACCGGGGCTGAGCAGGAGCAGCAGGTGGGTATGCATCATGACGGCATGCACTTCTACCCGATTGATCTGAAAAGTGGTGGAAATGCCTCATCCGAAGGACTCCTGGTGATGAACCACGAGTACATTAACCAGGGTGCATTGCACGCCAATGGTCCTACTGATTCGGGTGACAACGGTGGTTTCCGCCCGGCCGATGAGGTCCGTAAGGAAATTGCGGCCCACGGTGTCTCTGTAGTGCACATCAAACAGAACAGCGAAGGTAAGTGGGATGTCGTTTTCGGCAGCCCCTATAACCGCCGCATCACCGGTGGTACAGCTATGGATCTCCGCGGGCCGGCCCGTGGATACAGCAAACTGGTAACCCCCTACAGCCTGAATGCCACTGAAACTCGCGGAACTCTGAATAACTGCTCCATGGGGCCGACACCCTGGGGCACATATCTGGCCGCTGAAGAGAACTGGCATGGCTATTTCGCCACCAGTGCGGCAGAGCGTCCCCGTGAGTATGTCCGTCACGGTGTGGGCAGCAGTTCCCGATACGATTGGGAGTTGGCGGATAGCGGTCTGGACCAATACGTTCGTTTCAACGTAACGCCACAGGACGGTGGCACAGCTGAGACAGACTACAGGAATGAAGCCAATACCTTCGGCTACATGGTTGAGATCGACCCCTTTGCACCAGAGAGCAAACCTCAGAAGCGCACAGCCCTTGGCAGGTTTGGCCACGAGGGTGTTATCTTCGCACCTGCTACAGAAGGCCAGCCGGTTGTCTGCTATTCAGGCGATGACTCCCGTTATGAATACATCTACAAGTTCGTTACTGCCCGGCCCTACAACGCCGCCACGGCGAATGGTTCGCTGCTGGACGAGGGTACTCTGTACGTTGCCAGATTCAACGACGACGGGTCCGGCGAATGGCTTTCCCTGTCCCTGAATGATGCGGACTTTGCCGCCAAAGTAGCCGCTGCAGAAGGAACAGAAGTAGGCCGCAGTGGAATATTGTTTGGCGGTTTTGAAAACCAGGCCGATGTGATCGTCAATACCCGCCTTGCAGCTGATATTGCTGGCGCTACTCCGATGGATCGCCCTGAGTGGGGAGCTGTTGATCCTAACTCCGGAGAGGTGTATTTCACCCTGACGAACAACAGTCAGCGGACTGAAGCAGAAACCGACGCCGCAAACCCAATCGTGGAGAACCGCAACGGGCACATTATTCGCTGGAAGGAAGCTGGTAACGATCATGCCGCTACCGCATTCGAGTGGGATATTTTCGTGTTCGCCGGTGAGCAGGGAACGGAAACCTCTGTCGATGGCAATGTAGTTGTTTCTCTGACAGATGACAATATCTTCAACAGCCCGGACGGTCTCTGGTTTGACTACAATGGTGTCCTCTGGATCCAGACTGACGGTTACAGCAACGATACTTACGGCAACCAGATGATGCTTGCAGCGAACCCGGAAACCCGTGAAATCCGCCGGTTCTTTGTTGGCCCTTCTGGATGTGAGGTTACTGGTGTCGTAACGACTCCGGATAGCAAAACCATGTTTGTGAACACCACCATCCCACGAAGCAACTGGCCCAATGCCAGTGAGGACCGCCCCCGTGATGCCACTGTGATCGTTACCCGTGACGATGGTGGTGTAATCGGCGCCTGATTTTCGCTTTCAGATCGCCAGAAAACACCGCAAACCCGGCTCGCATCGTAACTATGTGAGTCGGGTTTGCGGTTTTTTGTTTCAGAAATGCATTCCCCCGCCGATAAGCTGAAAAAATACACTAAAGTATCAGTTATTAATTTTTGTCTGTTCTCTAGTCTCCGTTAGTCCGTAATGGCCTTTAATAACAAAATGTTTGCAAAAGCAACGATAAAGAAGAGGTTTGTATGGTGTTGTTGGACCGTGCTTCAATCATATGGGGAGTGGCGATTGCGGTTATTTTTGCAGTCGTCTGTGCGCTGGTGGCGCAGGTGTTAGGTCTTGACCTTGCGTCAATACTGATCGGACTCGTGGTTGGCCTTGTGGGCGCCAGCGGGTTCATTATCGTTCGGGTTCTCGGGCCGGCAGAAAGTGGGCTCAAAGCTCTTAATGAGGGAACTCTGGAGGATGATCACCCGCTTCAGATTCAGTGCCAACAGCTGATTTCTGATGCCAAAGCCGGGCGTGCACTGATAGAAACCCTCTCGGGAAGCGCCGACAGGAACGCAATTTCTGCCGCTCAGGTGTCCCATGCCGCTGACCAGCTCAAGCTGCGTCTGGACCTTCAGGTGCAGGAAACTGCCCAGATGGCGGATTACGCGGGACAGATTACTGAGACTGTCAGGGAGTCCTCCCAGCAGGCCACCAATGCTGCCACCATGGCTCTGCAAAACAGGGAAGCCAGCACAGAAGGGCGGGAAGCCCTGACAACGGCAATAGACAGCATACGGGAAGTGCATGAGCAATCCAGTGAGAACCTGCGTCTGATCCAGGCACTGAATGAAAAATCCAACAAAATTCAGGGTGTAACCACCACCATCCAGAGTATTGCGGAACAGACCAATCTGCTGGCACTCAATGCAGCCATAGAAGCTGCCAGAGCTGGAGACCAGGGGCGCGGCTTTGCGGTGGTTGCGGATGAAGTCAGGCAGTTGGCAGGCCGCACTGCTCAGGCCACCGGGGAGGTCGCCGAAACACTGCAGGAAATCCGGTCAGATACAGTACTGATCGTCAGTCGCATTGAAGACCTTGCCCGGAGTGTCGAGGATGGGCTTGCGTCGGTCGAGACGGTGGGCGAGCGGCTTGACCAGATACGGGATCAGTCAAACCGTGTTCAGCAGCAGGTGGCACGCATTGCCGAGATAGATCAGGCCAATGAGATCAGCCTGACACACGTATTCTCGGCCATTGAAACCGTCAGGGACCAGATCACGGAGAGTGATGACAGTGTTGCCTCGCTGGCGGAGCAGGCATCCACATTGATGGAGCTTGCAGAAGTGGCCAATGCGGCGTTTGCACTGAACAGTGGCTCAAGTTATCACAGGTTCTTCTACGATCAGGCGCGCAGTGGAGCGGAGCAGATTGGCCGGATGTTTGAAGAGGCTATCCGCGAAGGCACTCTGACCGAAAGCAGATTGTTTGATAAAACGAGAACTCCTATCCCGGGTACTCAGCCGGCGAAATATTCAAGCAGTTTCGACTCTTTTACCGACAAGAACCTGCCTGTTGTGCAGGAACGGATAAAAGAGTCGCACCCGGCTCTGGTGTATGCGGCGGCGCAGTCACCGGATGGCTATATACCTACTCATAATCGTGAGTTCGCCCACGAGCTTACCGGCGACCCCGAGGTTGACCTGATGCACAGCCGGAGTAAGCGGCTGTTCAGAGACCGAACGGCTATTCGTTGTGGTAGTCACAAAGAGAACATGTTGCTGCAAACATATCGCCGCGATACAGGTGAAATCATGCACGACCTTGCTGTGCCCATCTACGTAAATGGCAGGCACTGGGGTGGCCTCCGGCTAGGATATCGTCCGGACAATCACTGACCACAGAGGCCGGAAACCCGCGCCGGGGGCTGTGTTAAACTTTCAGCTCACATTGGAAAAGGAGAAGTGCTTTGGCTGACCCGGAATTCATTCCTGTCGAAGTGGAGACAGATGAGGTGTCACGCAGGTCTGACCCCGCGCGCAATCTTGCCGTTGCTGTTTATATTCTTCAGGGCCTGTCGTTTTTTCTGGGTGGTATTACTGCACTGGCTGGCGTGATTATCAATTACATCAAGCTGGACGATGTCCGCAACACATGGGTGGAACCCCATTTCCGCTGGCAGATCCGTACTTTCTGGATAGGGCTGTTATGGAGCGTTATCGGTATTGTGACCACCTTTCTGATTGTCGGATGGTTCATTCTCCTGGGGATCTCGATCTGGTTCATCTATCGCATCGTAAAAGGTGCCCTGGCACTGAATGACGGCAAGGCACCTGTCTGAACAGGTCTCCGGCGACATGAAAATCAGTCGTCGGTTACTTCCTTTAACCGAAGTGCGCTGAATGTCCCTGCCAGCCCCATGAATCCGAGCACCAATATGACTGCGGCGTCTGAGATCAGTGAAATCAACGCCGTAAATCCTCCGGTAACCAGTAATAATATGCCTATCACAGTGTTACTGACTGCGGTGTAGTCTGTGCGCTTGTTGCCACCTGCCATATCAACCAGATAAGTTTTTCTGCCCAGTCTGACACCTGCGTGGGCAATACTCAGCACAAAGAAAGCCAGGGGATAAAACCAGCCGTTGCCCAGGCCTGTGCCTGCAAACATGGCAGTAAAACCAACTGACAGACACACAGTGCTGGCGATAGCAGCCCCGCGAATCATGACTCTGCGGCTGGATGAATCGGCCATCCATCCCCAGAAGCTGGCAGATACAGAGCTGGCGAGGCTGCTTGCCAGAAGAAATACGCCCAGCAGCAAGGCTGTATCCGATTCTTTCTGGGCCAGAACAACAAAATAAGGCGAGGCAAGAGCCGAGCACAGCAAGAGCGCGCGGGTAATCACGAAGTTTCTGAAAGGCGCGTCGTCGCGCAGTAAAGACAGGCTGTTGAATGCTTCTCTGATGGCGTTACCACCACCACTGGTTTCCCCTTCCTGTTCTTTCACGCCTGCAAACAGAAACCCGGCAATAATCCAGAGTGCAGCCGCGAGCAGAAGCAGAAGACTGTAAAAGGCCAGGGTGGGATCGCCCCGTTCCCAAAACAGTAATACCGTCAGAATAACTGTAGCTGTGCCACCAATGGTGGTAGCCAGGCCCGAAAGCCTGCCTCGGCGGGTTTTCGGAACGCATTTGCCCTGGACGTCTTTCATGGCCACGGAGCAGAAACCCCGTGACAGGGAGAACAGAATCAAGGCACCTACGATGCCGCCACCAGCGGTATAGCCTTCAAGGAACCAGACGCATGCGGCCATGCCGGTAACACTTACCGCCTGCCCAAAGCTTCCCAGCGTCCAGAACCATTTACGCACAGGTTTACGGCGAACCCAGGCTGCAATCATCATCTGCGGCACCATGGAGCCCGATTCCCGGATGGGAACAAGCCAGGCTACGAGTGCGGGTGCTCCAACGGAACTCATCAGCCACGCCAACACTGTTTTGGGGCTGATTAAAAGGTCGCCCAGCTTGGTCAGAACGTTGGCAGCAAGAATCAGGAAAAAATTACCGGGTACTGCACTGCAGGCTTCTGCCGGGATATCTTTACAGACCCGGGCGTCTTCCTCATTGGCAATCAGGCTGTACAGCCGTTCAACAGGATGGGCTGATGTCTGAGTGCTTTTTTCCGAGGGGGTGTTATTCGGTGTAGGGTTCTGTTGCTGCGACAAGCTGTCGTCCTCCGGAAAATGGAGAGCCAAGGATACCAGTCCCGCCAGCACCCCTGAACTCTGACGTACAGATTCGCACCCGTTATACCAGGTGGTGATCCCACTGAACCGGCATGCTGGCGATTTCTCTGGCTGGCTGGCCTTTGCCGATGCGAACCAGTTTTCCGCGACCGGATGAGACAAGAAAGTCGCCACCGGCCAGGGCTTCTACTCCGGCGCAGTCAGCAATAGAAGCCTGTTCAAGCACTTTTCCTGAGAGACCATTGAAGACCAGTGCTGTGCCGCCAATAGGGGAGGCAATAGCAACCAGGTCATTCTCAGGGTGCGCAACAATGCTGGCGATGTAGTTGCCCAGTTTCCGGTGAACTGATTCTCCAAGATCAATTTCTTCATACCGGCCGTGCCGGTAGCGCGCGATTAGTGGAGGTAGTTCATGGGCCGGTCCCTGATACTGATACGCGGCATAAATGGTGCCGTCCGGAGCGACATCCACGTGTCGGGTACTCAGTTGGTGGTGGGAGGGGCTGAATCTGCCGATAGTTGCTCCAGATTGGCTGTCTACCAGAACCAGCGCTGGTTTCATGGTATCCAGGTTGAGCTTGATGCGATCATAGTCCGGGTGGGTCAGGATCCCCCCCAATCCTACTATCAGCGTTCGTCCGTCCGGGTGCAGGGTAAGCTGGTGCGGGCCTGTGCCGTTCAGTTCAAAGGTATTCACCCGCTGATAGTCCTGCTGGCTGTCATAGACCGCAACAATACCTTCACCAGGGTCGTAGCGGCTGGCTGTCGCATAGAGAAACCGCCCGTCCTGGGAGAATACGCCGTGCCCTACAAAGTGTTCACCTTCCCCGGCCTGTATGTGATGCAGGCGTTCGCCGGTTCTGCTGTTGAGCACATAGAATGACCAGCCTGGCCGGCGCTCAAAAAAGAGCACCTCGGCTGATCCCGGGCGATTGCAGCCGCTGTGGCAGCGAGTGCTTACCGGTGACTGCCATAGCATTTTCCCGTCTGGCGCGATTGCACCTACAGCGAAGCTGCCATCTGCCAGGCCTATAGCGCCGGTGTATTGCCGGGCTCCTTTGTAGGCAGCTTTTTCGGGCAACATGCCGCAACCGGTGAGCGTGACGGCTGCACCACCAGCCAGCGCCGCCTTGATCAGGCTTCTGCGAGTCAGTTCATGCATGGGCGGCTCCTTCAGTCACCGTCGCTGGAATTGAAGCCGCGTACGATGCCAAGCTCAACGGCGGCTCTGTCGTTTACCAGTGCCGTTAGCTGAGTAATGTCGATGTAGAGGCTTTGCAGCGATCTGAATGCGTTGTCATCAGCCAGTAACGGCGCCATCGGCCGGTCCAGTTCGGGAAAGTTGGCCAGAACTTCGTCAAACTGTTGCTCGATGTCCTGGGCCAGTCCGGACTGCTTGCGGTCATGGAGCAGACTGGAAAACGCCGGCAGGAAGTAGTTTTTCAGTCCCCGCACGCTGGCTTCGGCGGCAATCAGGCTTGTCCCGCTGCGCCAGGCATCTGCGTTGTATACGGAACGTTTCCCGTTGCCACGCAACCCCATAGGAGCGGCCAGGCGGCGTTCTTCAAGAATTTCCAGTCCGGCCATAGCTGCCCGGATGGTTGTATCCGTGTACTGCTGGTTACCAACGTAGTTACTCTCGAAACCCTTCCAGTCGTTGGCCAGATTGGCGCCGTTATCTGCAATATGGCGGGTTACAGCAACCAGAAGACTGCAGGTGCGATCCGCGGGCAGCGCGTTGCTCCCTGCGCTGAATGTCTGGTCGTACAGCAGATACTCAGCCATGGGGAAGCCTTGCACTGCGACACCGGATTCGCTGATTTTCTCCGCAGTTACCGGCGCACTGTCTTTGAGCAGATACGAAGCCTTGCGGGCTGTCAGGTTTTTTGGATCAGGCCAGAACTGGAATTGCCAGGCGCGATTTCCTTGTTCTACAGGACCAAAATCCACAAAGCGGACTTCCTGCCAGGCAAGAAATGCATCCAGCCAGGCTTTCCTCGTTTGTTTTAGCCCCTCGCTGGAAGGAGCCTTGCAGTACGTTTCTGCCTGGTCTTTCAGGGCCTGACTTTGTGCTGCCAGGGTCTGATATCCGGTAGAAATGTCGCTGTGCCATTGTTTCCGATAGTCTGTTCCCTGATCGTCAGCAGTGCTGGTAACTGCTGCGGCTAAAGGTGAAATGACCAGTGATAAGGTAAGACAAAGAGAAAGAGAAGATATCAGGCGCTTCATATCGGGCTCCGTTAAAGCGAATGCAGGAAGTCGAGCAGAGCCCGACGGTTTTCGGCACTGAACTCGCTGAAGCGCGCTACAGCCGGAGCTGCTTCGCCGCCGTGCCATAGAATGGCTTCTTCCAGAGTTCGCGCCCGGCCATCATGCAGAAAGCCCGCTTGCGGATTTACTGTCTGTGCCAGGCCAATGCCCCAAAGCGGCTGGGTGCGCCATTCATTCCCGTTAGCCAGGAATTCATCGCGGCCATCTGCCAGGGCTGGTCCCATGTCGTGCAACAGCATATCGGTATATGGCCATATCGTCTGTTCGCTCAGATCAGGGCGGTCAGGATCGATTCCAGTTGTGTGTCTGGGTGTGTGACATCCAGCGCATCCGGTTTCGTTAAACAGCTGTGCACCTTTCTGAACAGAGGGATCTTCCATGTTGCGACGGGCAGGTACTGCCAGACTCTTGGCGTAGAAAGTAACAAAGCCTGCAATCTTGTCGCTGACTTCCGGTTGGCCACCGTCGGGGAAGCGCTCACAGTTCTGTTCCGGTGTGCAGTCAGTTGCGGGCTTCAGGCTGGAAGTCAGCCCCATATCGCCGGCAAACGCACCCATGCTCTGTTGGTGTACATTGGGTTCAGCGGCTTTCCAGCCGAAACGGCCGGGAACTGTCTGCCCGGTTGCGAGATCCCAGACCTGATTGAGCTTTCCCGATATGCCATCACCATTTGTATCCTGCGGGTCAGCCAGTGCCTCAAGCTCAGCACGCGGGATAGCTTCCAGTAACCCCATGCCAATCATGGGTGGTGCAACCCGGGGAGAAATCAGAAGGTCATCAGGCAGGGGGCCGTAGTTAGGGTTTTCGATGGTATATATGGGCTCACGCAACTCTACCTTTGTACCGTCTGCCAGTGTTTTGGTTACGGTGTTCCAGGTAAGTACCATATCGGCTTCCGGTTTCGCGGCAGGCAGGGCTGCAGTCTGCAGCTGGCTGCCATAGACAGGTGCCGGTTTGAAGCCGTGGGTACGCAGAATCTCTGCATCAATCTCCGGATCAGCCGGCACGGCCAGACGCAGGAACAGGGAGACAGGCGGCTCATCGACACCAGGAGGGTGGCCGCGACCGTCTTTGACGTGGCAGCCCTGGCAGGAGTTGGTATTAAGCAGGGGGCCTAATCCATCCCGTGCTGTAGTGCTGGCCGGTGCTTCAACCCAGGGGTTGCGAAAAAAACTGTTACCAACGCTGAAATCCAGGCGTTTGGTCATCGACAGATTGCCCTGGGGCAGGGAGTAGGCATTGGTATCGAATTGCCTGACTGTGCCATCTCCTCCGGTATTTTCATTATCCTGAAGCGGAAAACCAGCGTGGGTACTGGCATGGGCCGAAAGGCTGATGCCGAACAGTAATGGCAGCAGCGCATTCAGTAGTCGTTTTCTGGTCATCATTTCTCACCGCATAATTGAATAAGCCATGGAGAAGCTGCTTTTTTCAAAGCAGGCTGTCCATGGCTCGTTCTTATTATATGAATACCGGGGGCTGTCTGTGCCCCCGGATATTTTCCCTACACAGGTTTTTATCAGAAAGCGTGGCCGGCATCATCCGGTGAGAGAGCTTCGATACCCAGTTCGCGGGCAGCTTGCTCGATAGAACCCGTCTGCTCGACCAGGGCCATGATAGCCCCGTTTACAATGCTTGAACCTTTTGCGTTACCCGGTGCAATCATCATATCAAATGCCATAGGGCTGTGGCTTGATTCTGCTTTGGCTTTCATGACGCCCAAGGCTTTCATGGAGGCGTCAAGCTGTGCCTTCAGGCGCGTATCCAGTTCCGGATTGCTCTGTGCTACCAGGTCAGACAGGGACGGTCCGGACACCCGGCTACCGTCTACGCGGCGATAGTTGCCGGTATATACATTCTGTATGCCCTGGCCGTTGTAGTAATGGGAATTATGGGTGTTGTCGCTGAAGCAGTCGTGCTCGTCTTCGTATGAGTTGGCTTCAAGAGCTACTTTCATGCGTTCGCCTGCGAGTTCGCCCAACGACAGGGAGCCCATGCCAAACAGCATTTTCTGCACACCTTCGTCTGCATCTGCATTCGTAAGCTGGCTGCGATAGTTATCAGAGGCACCTGGTGCCCATTGGGCGACCATCCACTCCAGGTCCGAAACCAGAAGGTCAGTAACCGCGTCGAGATACTCTCCACGGCGTTCGCAGTTGCCATTGGTGCAGTCAGATCCAGTGGCGTAATCGGTTACGGGACGCTGGCCGTTGCCTGGTTCAAAACCTTGCAGATCCTGGCCCCAGAGCAGGAATTCGATGGCATGATAGCCAGTCGCTACGTTTGCTTCCGAACCGCCGATCTCATTCAGGTCGGCAAGCAGTTCCGGTGTCAGGACTGTCACATCAAGGGTTTCACCGCCTACATTGATGCTTTTGCTGGCAATGATATTGGCCGTCGCACCGGCGTTGCCCAGTTCATATTGGTAGTCGTCGGCTTGCACGTAATCGATCAGGCCTTCGTCCAGCGGCCAGGCATTCAGCTGGCCTTCCCAGTCGTCCACAACAGTGTTACCAAAGCGGAAAACTTCGGTTTGCTGGTAGGGTACGCGTGCTGCAAGCCATGCTTCTTTGGCCGCCTTCATGTTGGCTTCAGTCGGGTTGGCAAGCAATTTGTCTGTGGCTTTATCCAGCGCTCTGGCTGTAATGAGTGCGTCTTCATAACCGGCGTAAGCCAGATCTGCATAATGCTCGACAACCGAAGCTTTGGTGGCAGTTTGCGTTGCTGCTGCGTCTGATTGGGCTGTAAGGGCGCAGCCAGCGCTCATCGCGGCAGCAATGGTGAGTGCCAGAGGGGCTGGTCGAAACATTGTTTTCATTGAAAACTCCGGGTGCAAGAACAGTTATGGTAATAGGATGTATTATCGTTCGTATTATGTTGGCTAAAACGTCACAACGCAAGACTGCTTTGTCTGCAGTCAGCGCAGGGGAGATCAGCACAAATAAATAATAAAAATTAATGAGAATCATTTGCAAATAAAATTGGTAATGCTAAATTCTGACCTGAACATGGTCTTGGTTCGGGGAGAAACAACATGAGTAGATCAGCGATTCAGCTAGCAGGCTCTTCAAAAAGTGTTTTCTCGGCGTGGCAGTCGCTACGCAAATCGGTTGACAGGGACAGTGGACAGCGCGGGAGTCATGACGGAGACACTGGCACTCGGTCTTCTTCCGGTACCAGCCGCACAGGCTGAAGCTCAGCCGGAGCCCCTTATCCATCGGGGGCGTGTTTTCAGGCTCTCTGCCTTGCGCAGAGGGCGTGCGCTCGGGCTTAATGGTTCCTGATTACAGGAGCCTATCTATGCTGAGTTACCTTCACGCTTTCCATGCGGGAAATTTCGCTGATGTTCAGAAGCATGCAGCGTTAACGCTTGCTCTTTCTATGATGCAGGCCAAACCATCCGCCATTGCCTGCTTCGATACTCACGCGGGTAGTGCTGTTTATGACCTTGAAAGTGAGCGCGCCCGGAAAACCGCGGAAGCCGATGCGGGCGTGCAAAAACTCTGGGCCAGCCGGAATGGTTTAGCGTCCAAAGACTGGCAGCCGGTTATGCAGATGCTGTCACGCCTCAACGCGGGCGAGGGTCGCCTCAAGGTTTACCCTGGTTCTCCTGCCTGGATTCGCCAGTTTCTGCGCCCGGGTGATGCATTGACAGCCTTTGAGCTTCATCCTGCTGAAAGTGGTCAGCTTGCCGACTGGGCGGCAGAACATGGTGTCCGGGTGTTGCACGAAGATGGCCTGAAAGGGTTGTTACGGCGCCTGCCGCCCTCGCAACCCAGATTGCTGACGTTGATTGATCCTTCCTACGAAATCAAATCCGAATACCTTGATGTTGCAGACACCTTGCAGAAAGCATGGCAGAAATGCCGTCATGGGGTTTATCTTATCTGGTATCCGGTGCTTACCAGCCATTTGCAGACTGCATTGAAACAGGCCGTCAAAGATAGCTCACTACGCAAGGTGTGGTGCAGTGAGGTCCATCTCAGAATGCCCCCTGAGCGTGGCATGACCGGCTCTGGCATGCTGGTGGTCAATCCGCCATGGGGGTTTGGCGATCGTTTTTCTGCCATGATTGAGGATATTGCCGGTGACCAGGCGCTGGGTCTTTCCCATGAGAGCAGCTGGTTGATACCGGAATAAGCCAAGGAGTCGTTTTTGAAGGACAAAGCCAAGGAGAATAATGACGACCCCTGCCTTCCCGGTGGGCTGGTTCCTGTGGATCAGTGGGTACTTCCGCAGACATCTGTGCGACGTTCGCTCAAGGATGCTATCCGTCATGCCCTCGAGCAGTTGCACGCCGGCGTGTCACAGGCGGAGGAACCCTTCGAGAGCATGGATGAATTGCCGGAGCTGTCCGCTGCCCAGAAGCGCCGGCTGGCGCCCGAGCCAGGCTACGCTGATCAGGCCGCAGCTATTGCATGCGGGCTTGAAGACGCACGAAAGGATGGATCGCTCAGCCGCGAGGTTGCTTTCCTGGTCGCCCCACCTTTTTCTGGCGTAGAACAGGCCCTTGCATGTTTTTCCGGGCCCGGACAGTCAGGCTCGATTGAAGGGGGAGGTGAAGAGTGGCGCATTATTTTACCGCCGGATGTCCTGTCATTTGATGATCAGGAAGCCGGTGAATGGTGGGACAGGCAGGATTTATCACGGCCCTGGGTTATTCCCGAACTTGCAGACTTCTGGCTCCGGTGCCTCTCCGGTCTGGCGCTGGTCAAGGAGTTGTTTCGCCGGATCGCAAATGGCGACACGGGCGCGGGCATTGTTGGCTGCTCTAGCTGGTGCTGGCGATACTGGGGCCAGTATCTTGAGAATGCCCAGATGTCACCCTGGACACCCGCGCCTATGGATGCAGAGCGCTTGGGAACCTGGTTCACGCGCCTGGCATCGGGTAGTGGTAGTCGCGTCCTGACAGCAAGAATGACCAGTGATGGCCAGTATGTGCTGCCCCTGGAGAAACCTGACGACACTGAAAAACGAAAATACAGCACTTTTCTGCGTGATCTGGCTGCCTTGTCCAGGGGGAATCCCGGTGTTGCTCTGGCTATCTGGCAGAGGTCATTGCGCGCCCGGCCAGATGATGACGCCAAGCTGGAAGAGGCCGATGAAAAACCGACGAAGCAAAGCTGCGCAGCCGATTGCTGGGTGGTGCCGCTGGCCCGGCTAAGTCTCCCTGCTATGCCGCAGAGCAAGGAGAGTGTCACTGGCTTTGTACTGCATGGACTGTTGTTGCACAACGGCCTGGATATGGACTCACTGGAGACTGTGACCGGTGTTTCCGTTTACGAACTCAGTCTTGTTCTGTCACGCCTGAATCGCGCAGAACTGGTGGTCTGTGACCAGACCAGTAAACGCTGGAGCGTGACACCTATCGGTTACCCCACCGTCAGGCGTCACCTTCAGAGCTGGGGATTCCCGCTTGATCAGTTCTAGGAGCTCTCATGATCGATGATCTTGGAATCAAGGATGCCTTTGCCTCGATAACGGGACAGGCACTGCTGCAGGCTTTACTCGTTATTGTGATCGCCTCACTGATCACTATGGCAATACAGAAGGTGTTTCCCCGGGTCGCTGAAAAACTCGGTGGCAAGCCGCGGTTATACCTTCTGGCATCTGTGCCCTTGCTGCGCCTGCTGATTATTCTCTCCACGATTGTCATTGTGGTGCCTATTCTTGTTGAGCCTTCATTTGAAAATATGGTCGCAATCTTCGGCGCTCTGGCTCTGGCTCTTGGCTTTGCTTTCAAGGATTACGCCAACAGTCTGATTGCCGGCATTGTGACCCTTTATGAAATGCCTTATCGCCCTGGCGACTGGATTGAGGTCGATGGGCAGTATGGCGAGGTGCGGGCCATAGGTACGCGTGCAGCCGAGATTGTTACACCCGATGATACGGTTGTGATCATCCCTCATAACAAGTTGTGGAACTCTCTGATTGCCAACAGTAACGATGGCACCGATAACCTGATGTGTGTGGCTGATTTCCATCTGGAAGCGAATCACGATGTCAGCCGGGTGCGGGATTTGCTCAGGGATGTGGCGTTTACCAGCCCACGAACAAAGACCTGGCAGCCTGTGCTGGTGATCGTATTTAATAAGCCCTGGGGGATGCACTATCGCCTGAAGGCATACCCGTTTGATCCAAAAGAGCAGTTCCAGTTCATATCTGAGCTTACGGCCCGTGGTTCAGCGGAGTTGGCGCGGCAGGGTGTAAAGTTTGTGTCCGTGCCCGTTGCTGTTAACTGAGCAGCGAAAACTGTCCTTGTTTTCAAGCAAAAAGCCCCGCTATTGCGGGGCTTTGCTGGCAGATAGCCTGTCTGGCTTCGACCGGTGTTTACATCAGCGCTTCGATACGGTTACGTACCTTCGGTTCGCTGCTGTAGGCGGTTGCAATGGCGTTATAGGTCGGGATGTCCATGCCCGAATCCTCAATAACTGAAACCATCTCGTCGTTGGCTTTCATCTGCAGTTCCTGTGCTTTTTCCTGAGAATCTGCTGACTCGATTTTCTCTATGTATTCTTCCCGGACTTTCGTGATGCCTTCCTGTGCGCCAATGAACTTCTTCAGCTCAGCGTCGGTATAGTCGGTTTTCTGGGTACCCGCCGCAGCCGGGTTGGAGTATCCGCTGGATTCCCCGGTTGTCGCAGGGCTTTGTGGGTTTTGTTGCGCCAGGGCGGGGCCAGCAGCAAGCAGGGCAATGGATGCGGTAATGGATACAAGTAGCTTGTTCATAGTCATCATCTCCTGTTTCATTTGCAGTCTTCCGGAACCAATCAATCCCTGTGCCAGGTTTTACTATCCAGTAAAACCCTTAAATAACAATTGGTTAGGCTTTGTTCTTGGTTAATCTCAGGTAATGATGGTTGTGGCTAAATGCCACATGTGGCAGAAATGTGTGGCAGTTAAGTCACTGGAGACAAAATGAAACCTTCACTGAGAAGCGCGGGCCAGGTTTTCGGGTCGATACAGCTGACTCTGGTATTGAGCATTGTGGTGCCTTTGCTGGCTATCAGTGGTCTCGCCATTTATCTGGGGGTTGGCGCCGTCGAAAAAGCCTTGAATGATCGCCTGCAGGAAGATCTGGAGCTGGTCGCCCGGGCAGCCAGAGGCCCGCTTTCCCGGGCTATGCAGGAAAATGATGAGTTGGTGATCGGCGATTCCCTCAGGTCGATTTTCAGGATCGGTCGTGTGTCGGGGGCGTCGGTCTTCGACGAAGATGGAGCGCGGGTTGCCAGTCTTGGCCTTGCTGATACTGATGTAGGCAACAGTGCCAGCGCGGAACAGGTCATCAATAGCGGCGAGCTTGGGGGGGCCTTTCGCAGGGTGGACGGGCAGTCTGTCTTTTCACACTTTACACCTCTGGTGGCGGACGATGGCAGGATTCAGGGCTTGCTTCAGATAACCCGCAGGCGCAGCGACTTCCACGAATTGCTGGCTTCAAGCCGCCTTTGGGCTGTGTCCATATGGTCGGCGCTGGCGGTGACTATCATTCTGGTAGTGGTTCTTGGTCACTATGGTGCGGTTGGCCGCCATGTAAGCAAGCTATTGAGTAACATGGCCGAGCTGGCTCCGGGCCATTGGCGTCTTGATACGGATCCATCCGGCCCGCGTGAATTGCGGCAGGTATATGGTGGCGTGCGGGACATGGGTGAACGCATGGCGCAGGCGGAGGAGGAAATACAGCAGCGCGTGGCCAGGGAGCGAGAGCTTGCTGAACGCCTGGAATATCAGGAGAAAATCGCCATGATCGGCCGCGTCGCTGGCGGTGTTGCCCATGAACTGGGTGCGCCCCTGAATGTAATTCAGGGGCGTGCAGATATTCTGGCTCGCCACGGACTTACCAGTGAGCAACGCCGGCAACTGGATGATATCAGCTGTCAGGTAGGGCGCATGACCACCATTATCCGGCAATTGCTGGACTGCTTCCGTCATGTACCTGATTCAAGAAGGCCGGTCAGCCTTGATTCTGTTCTTGGAGATGTGCTGGATCGTGCCGGTGAGGATGAAAAGTGCCGTGGCAAGCGTTTGCTGAGCCAGGGTCTTGATGTGGGCGCGAGGGTAAAAGCGGAACCCGTCAGGCTGGAACTGGCGTGTCTGAACGTGGTGCGCAATGCGTGTCAGGCCGCACGCTCGGAGGTTGTTTTATCCTTGCATCGTAAATCTGATGAGTGGGAGGTGCGGGTAGATGATGATGGTCCGGGTATAGCGATGGAAAAACGAGAGGCTGTCTTCGAGCCCTTCTACAGCACCCGGGCAGCGGGTGAAGGCACGGGCCTGGGGCTGGCGGTTGTCAGTAGCGTATTGAAAGAGCACGGTGGCCGGGTTGAAGTAGGAAGTAGTGAATCCGGAGGTTGCAGGATGAGCCTTTTCTGGCCAGTGGAGGAATCAGTATGAGCGAGAACAGGGCAAAGATTCTGTTACTGGAAGACGATAGCAGTCTGGGCCTGCTGTTGAGTGAGGAGCTTGAGCTTGATGGTTATCGGGTCACCCATGCGGGAACAGTAGAGGAAGCCTGCCGGTTGCTCTCCGCAGACACGCCGGATCTGGTTGTTTCAGACCTCCGCCTTCCTGACGGTGATGGGCTGGAGCTTCTGAAGACAGCACAGATGAATGGTCACAGCCTGCCTTTTATCGTCATTACGGCATTCGGAACTGTCGATCAGGCTGTTGATGCACTGAAAGCCGGAGCAGATGACTTTCTCACCAAACCCTTATCTACGGACCACTTGCGCCTGAAAATACACCGGCTGTTAACTCAGGCCGATCTTACCCGGCAGTTGGAACAGTTTCTTTCACAAAGCGGAACTGATGAGACTCCTGGTCTTATTGGAGAGCATGAAAGCATGGTTCGGCTCAGGTCTGAAATACGGCAGATAGCCCGTAGCGAAGCTGCCGTGCTGATCTGTGGCGAAAGTGGAACCGGTAAGGAACTCGTTGCGAGGGCTATTCACCGGTCCAGTGAGCGGAGTTCCGGACCTTTTGTGGCGGTGAATTGCGCAGGTATCCCGGGTGAACTCATGGAAAGCGAGTTTTTCGGTCATGAAGCGGGAGCTTTCACCGGAGCGCGCCAGGCCCGAAAGGGCCTGTTCTCCGAGGCTCACGGCGGCACTTTGTTGTTGGATGAAATAGGAGAAATGCCATTGGCGCTGCAAGCGAAACTGCTCAGGGTATTGCAGGAAGGCATGGTCAAACCGGTGGGCTCTGATCATGAAGAGCCGGTGGATGTCCGGATTCTGGCGGCAACCCACATGGATCTTCCCAAAGCAGTGCAGGACGGAAGCTTTCGTGAAGATCTCTATTATCGGCTGGAAACCCTGAGTCTTCGCATTCCGGCCCTCCGGGAGCGGGGCGATGATGTCGACCTGCTTGCCATGCATTTTATACGGGAAGCTGCCAGACGTCATAAGCGCGGATTTCTGAAAATCAGTGAGGTCACCTCCCGAGTGCTGATGGATTACCCGTTTCCGGGGAATGTCCGTGAACTGGCCAGCGCAATCGAAAGGGCGGTCACCTTTTGTGAGGGTGATACCGTTCAGCCAGATCATCTGCCTGAGCGGATCCGGAAGCGACAGGGCGGTGCTGCGAATCTGCAATCTGCCCGCTCGGAGGACAACATCTCTGAATGGCCGACACTTGAACATCTGCAACAGGATTATGTGCGTGAGGTGATGCACGCGGTGAATGGTAACAAGCGCCGTGCTGCACAGATCCTGGGCATTAACCGGCGAACTCTTTATCGCTGGCTGGCCTCCAGCGAGCCAGCCAGCGATGGCAGTGGCGGGCCGGGTTCTGAGTACCCTGATGCGGGAACATCGCAGGGAGTGCACTGATGACCGATCAGAAAATGGCCATGCTGTATGGGCTGGGCACGGTTCTGCTCTGGTCTACTGTCGCCACAGCGTTCAAGCTGGCACTGGCGGATCTGGTGCCGGTGCAGATGTTGCTGGTGGCCTGCTTCTCCTCTGTGCTGGTTATGGCCGCCATCCTGTTGTTACAAAAACGCTGGCACCTGGTGTTTTCACTGAGCAGAAAACAGTACGTTCAGTCTTTTGGTATGGGGCTGATCAACCCATGCCTGTATTACTTCCTCCTTTTTGGAGCCTTTGACCGGCTGCCTGCCCAGGAAGCTCAGCCTTTGAATTATACCTGGGCGCTGGTGCTCGCTTACCTGTCTGTGCCTTTTCTTGGGCACCGACTGCGCAAACAGGACATTCTGGCCGGCCTGGTCTGCTACGCCGGGGTGGTCGTCATTGCGACGCGGGGCGCGGTTACCACGCTGGGGTTTTCGGATCCTCTGGGGGTTTCGCTGGCCATAGGCAGTACGCTTGTATGGGCGTCCTACTGGATTATTGCGACCCGCGATACCCGGGACCCTGTGGTAGGGTTGTTTCTGAACTTTCTGTTCGGCTTTCCGGTGATAGTACTGATCTGCTGGTGGACAGAGGGGCTGGTGTTACCCGTTACCGGGTCGCTGGTTGCAGCGGTTTATGTGGGTACCTTTGAGATGGGTGTCGCCTTTGTGCTCTGGTCTTACGCCATGAAAAAGGCCGAAAATACCTCAAGGGTAAGCAACCTGATTTTCATATCGCCTTTCCTGTCTCTGGTGTTCATTTATTTTATTCTTGGCGAGCAGATTCTGCCATCCACATACATTGGCCTGGTGATGATTGTGTCCGGTCTCTGGTTGCAGCAGAAAAAAGTGAAAGCCTGTGAAAGAGGGGTGGTGGGTGGCTAACGGCTGGTTTGTTTATATGGTTCGTACTGCCAATGGCGCGCTTTATACCGGGATTAGCACGGATGTGCCCCGTCGTTTTTCCGAACATCAGGCAGGCGCCCCGAAGGGCGCGCGGAGCCTGAGGGGCAAGGGCCCGCTGGAACTTGTTTTCAGCTCGCCCGCGGGCGATCGCAGCCGCGCATCAAAACTTGAATGGCATATCAAGCGCTGGCCAAAGCAGCGCAAAGAGGCGCTTGTTATGGGCGAACTCAGTCTTCCAGATGCGCCCTGATATGGTCGCCTGCGGTTTTCACCGCAGTGGTGGCTCTTTCCAGTTGGCCGCTATGGACCTGGAACACGTGCCAAAGGCTGTTGAATACTTCGAGTTGTGTTGGTACGCCGGCTTTGCGGGCTGCATCCGCAAGTCGCTCCGCGTCATTCAGCAGAATTTCCTGGCTTCCGGCCTGTATCAGTATGGGGGGCAGCCCTTCAAAGTTGCCGAAAACGGGTGACAGCAGAGGATGGCGAAGGGATTCGTGTCCGGCATAGAGTTTTGCTGCTTTTGCCGTCCACAGTGCCTGTAACACGGGTTCGCACTCCGGTGAGTACAGCGCTTCCTGGGTGAGATCTGTCCAGGGCGAAAACACTGTAAGGGATGCGGGTAGCGTCTGATTGCTGTCACGCAGGCGCATGGCTAGTGCAACAGCCAGGCCACCTCCGGCTGAGTCGCCGGCAATGGCAATTTGTCCGGGTGCAAACCCCTCATCAATCAGTGCCAGCCATACGGCTTCTGCGTCGTCGAGCGCAGCCGGGAAAGGGTGTTCTGGAGCAAGACGGTAGTCCGGTGCAACCACCATGCAGCCGCTGGCTTTGGCCAGGTGCCCGGTGATGCCTCTGTGTGTGGCGGCAGATCCGATAATATAACCACCACCGTGAAGATAGAGTACAGCGCCACGTGTAACCTGGCCGAAGGAGCTCCTGATCACCGGGATGCCTGCCAGTGTATCTGACTGAAAGCGGCAGTCCCGGGGGGGGACTGAACTCCGGTAGGCCTGGCTGATCAGTTTGCGCTGAACAGAAACTGGTACCGCCGGGTGGAGTGTTGGCCTGATCAGACGATTCATGGTCTGGCGCAGTCCGGTTTCAAGAAGATGTTGCAACATCTGTGTTATGCCCCCGCTATGGGTTAGGATTGTGCATCGTAATTCGTATTATCTATTCATGACAGGCGTTTAACTCTACGTGTACTGGAAAACGGATACCATAGAAATACCGGACTGGAGTCGCAAATCTTTGCTGAACAGGCTAGAGCCATTCGATCCTGATGAGCGCAGAGAACTTAGCGAGGAAATGGTGGCCTATTGCCGTTTTTATGGCCTTGACCTCTGGGTGGAGCATCCGGAAGTTGCCTATCATCAGGGCTATGTAAAAGCAGGTCAGCATGAAGTTATGGTGCATTATTTCCGGCTGCCGGAACCTTCTGCAGAACGGGGTACTGTGTTTATTCTGCATGGCTACTTTGATCATGTGGGCTTATACAGCCAGTTGATTGACCGCTGCCTTAGCGCCGGTTTTGATGTGCTTGCCTATGACCAGCCAGGCCACGGACTGTCCAGTGGAACTCCGGCAGCAATTGGCAGTTTCCTGGAATACCAGGGGGTTTTGTCAGAAGTTATTGCCAGTGTCCGGGAAAAAGTCCGCGGGCCATGGTTCGCCGTGGGCCAGAGTACAGGGGGCGGTATACTTATCGACTACCTGCTGTCTAACCACCATTCCCGGCAGACATCGGATTTCCGCAAGGTCGTTTTACTGGCCCCACTGGTGCGTCCTGCCGGTTGGCTTGGTGCCAAGGTATTACACTCTCTGGCAAAGCCGTTTCTTTCCCGGTGGCAGCGAGTGTTTTCAGCCAACAGTGGTAACACCCGTTTTTTGCGTTTCCTGCGTGATCATGATCCGTTGCAGGCCAGGTCGGTGCATGTGGACTGGGTGAGCGCACTACGCATCTGGATACCGCACATTGAATCTGCCCGCCCCGTAGACTTCCCGGTTACGGTTGTTCAGGGCGAGAAAGACCAGACTGTAGACTGGCAGCACAACCTGAGAATTATCCGGAACAAGTTTGCATCGGTAGAGGAAGTGAGAATCGCCGACGGCCGTCATCATCTGGTCAATGAGGCGAAAGATTTGCAAGCGACCGTTTTCAATACGATTATTGATACTTTTGAACATCCGACGGCAGACGCTCTGGCTGACTCTTGAAGCCGTTACAAGAAGGCATAGAGCTCAAAGGCGTCTACAGAAAAAACAGATACAGGAGAATGCTGTGAAGAAAACCATGCTTGCATTAGCAGTGACGACTATGGGCCTTGCCGGCTGTATGACTTATGACCCATACACTGGTGAGCAGAAGACTTCCGATGCCACCAAGGGCAGTATAATTGGCGCTATTGGCGGTGCAGCTATCGGCGCTGCAACCTCAAGCAAAAGCGATCGTGGTAAGGGTGCCCTGATTGGCGCGGCAGGTGGTGCGGCTATTGGTGGCGGTATTGGTTATTACATGGACCGGCAGGAAGCCCAGTTGCGGCAGAAACTGGAGGGTAGTGGTGTTCGTGTTGTCCGTAACGGTGACCAGATCGAACTCATCATGCCCGGTAATATCACTTTTGACCTGAACCAGACCTCGATCCGGGGTGGTTTCACCGGAACCCTTGAATCCGTTTCTCTGGTGCTGAAAGAATTTGACAAGACCATTATTCAGATTGAAGGTCATACAGACAGTTCGGGTTCCGACAGTTACAACCAGTTGCTCAGTGAGCGTCGCGCTGGTTCAGTGCGGGATTTCCTGCTTAATCAGGGCATCGCATCCAATCGTACCCGTGCGGTAGGTTACGGTGAGCGCTATCCTATTGCCTCCAACGACACCGCAGCAGGACGTGAGCAGAACCGTCGCGTAGAGCTGACGCTGGTTCCTATGCAGTAATGGAGCAGTAACCTGGTTCCGGTATTGCCGGCATAAAAAAACCGGAACAAAGGCTCCGGTTTTTTTATGGTGCTGTGGCTTAAAACAGCACGCGGCAGCGTATGGTGCCTTTTACCTGGAACAGTTTCTCCAGGGCCAGCTCACCGTAGGCTTTGTCCACGTCAATTACGACATAACCAATGTCTTCTTTGGTCTGCAGGTACTGACCACAGATGTTGATGCCATTCTCGGAGAATACCTGGTTGATTTCTGACATCACTCCGGGCACGTTCTCGTGAATGTGCAGCAGACGGTGCTGATTCGGATGCGAAGGCAGTGCAACTTCAGGGAAGTTGACTGACGACACGGAGGTGCCGTTGTCGCTATACATAGTCAGCTTCTCGGCCACTTCACGCCCGATGTTTTCCTGGGCTTCGATGGTCGAACCGCCCACGTGCGGCGTGAGGATCACATTGTCGAACTCCCGCAGCGGGGAAACGAACTCTTCGTTGTTGGACTTGGGCTCGACGGGGAACACGTCAATTGCAGCACCCAGCAACTTGCCACTTCTCAGGGCGTCAGCGAGTGCGTCAATATCAACAACGGAACCTCTTGACGCGTTCATCAGGATAGAACCCGGCTTCATCTGCGCCAGCTGCTCTGCCTTGAACATGTACTTGGTGGCCGGTGTCTCCGGAACGTGCAGGCTCACAACATCAGCGATGTTGAGAAGTTCCTGCATCGTTCCAACCTGAGTGGCATTACCGATGGAAAGCTTGGACACTACATCGTAGAAGTACACGTCCATGCCCAGGCCTTCTGCCAGAACGCTGAACTGTGTACCTATGTTGCCGTAGCCGATGATTCCCAGCTTTTTGCCGCGAATCTCATAGCTGTCTTTTGCTGACTTCTGCCATTCGCCCCGATGCGCCTTGGCGTTTTTCTCCGGAACACCGCGCAGCAGGAGGATAGCCTGCGCAAGAACCAGTTCAGCAACGCTGCGGGTGTTGGAGAATGGCGCATTGAATACTGCGATACCGCGACGGGTGGCTGCCTGGAGATCCACCTGGTTAGTGCCAATACAGAAGCAACCCACGGCAACCAGTTTTCTGGCTGCCTCGAATACTTTCGCAGTCAACTGAGTGCGCGAGCGAATACCGACAAAGTGCGCATCGGCGATTTTCTCAATCAGGTCTTCCTCGGCCAGGGAGTGACTGAGGTACTCAATGTTGGTGTAGCCTGCAGCATTCAGGGTATCCAGTGCGGACTGATGCACGCCTTCCAGCAGCAGAATGCGGATTTTGCTCTTTTCGAGAGACGTCGTTGACATGGGCTTTGCTTCCGAACCTTTCGTCGCATGAAGTGACCTGTAACCAGTCATCATCTGGGCTGGCTCACAGAACAGGGGCGGTATGATACCATAAAAGCAACTTTTCACAGTGTGCCGGTTCGCCTGGATCAACTGAACTGAGAACTTTTTGTCCAGAGCTGCCAGCCTAAACCTGACGAGACTAATGCCTTCATGAAATCTGAACAGATCATTGCTTCCCTCAAAGAGCTGGTTGCCACTGGCGCGGCGCCTGGAAAGGTGCTGACTGACGCAGCTGATCTCGAAAACTACGGCAAGGACTGGACGCGAATCTATGCCCCCAATCCTTTGGCCATTGTGCTGCCAAAAACTACGGAACAGGTTCAGGCCCTGGTGAAATTTGCCAATGAGCAGGGTGTGGCCCTGGTTCCCTCAGGAGGCCGTACGGGCCTGAGTGCCGGCGCAGTGGCCGCAAACGGGGAAGTTGTTGTTGCGTTCGATAACATGAATCAGATCCTGGACTTCAGTGCCAGTGACCGGCTGGTTCGTTGTCAGGCGGGTGTGATAACTGAACAGCTGCAGAATTTTGCCGAAGAGAACCATCTTTATTACCCGGTAGATTTTGCATCTGCCGGCTCCAGCCAGCTTGGAGGGAATCTTTCTACCAATGCCGGTGGCATCAAGGTTATCCGCTATGGCATGAGCCGCGACTGGGTAGCGGGTCTTAAAGTGGTAACCGGGAAAGGAGACATACTTGATCTGAACAAGGATCTGGAAAAGAACAACACCGGATACGACCTTCGTCATCTATTCATTGGTGCTGAGGGCACACTGGGCTTTATAACTGAAGCTACCATGAAGCTTTCTCGCCAGCCGGAGAACCTCACGGTTCTGGTGCTTGGACTGAGCGATCTTTCCAATACCATGGATGTGCTCAAAACCTTCCAGGGCGGCCTTGATCTGACTGCCTACGAATTCTTTTCACATCAGGCCATGGGGCACGTTCTGGCCCATGGACAGGTACCGGCGCCGTTTGAAACTGAAGCGCCTTACTATGCGCTGCTGGAGTTTGAAGCGACTTCTGATCAGGTAATGGATGGCGCCATGAGCCTGTTTGAGCAGTGTATGGAGAATGGCTGGGTGCTGGATGGTGTCATCAGCCAGAGTGAAACCCAGGCCCGGAATCTGTGGCAGTTGCGTGAACGCATATCGGAATCCATCGCGCCCCGTACGCCCTACAAAAACGATATTTCCGTTGTTGTTTCGAAAGTTCCAGGATTCCTGCAGGAAATCGATGAGGTGGTGACCCGGCACTATCCGGATTTTGAAATCATCTGGTTTGGCCACATTGGCGATGGCAACCTGCACCTCAATATCCTCAAGCCAGAAGATATGGCAAAAGAAGATTTCTTTGAAAAGTGCCAGCAGGTTAACAAGTGGGTATTTGAAATTGTCGAGAGGTATGAAGGCAGTGTCTCCGCTGAACATGGCGTAGGCATGACCAAAAAACCTTACCTGCAATATACCCGCAGTGAAGCGGAAATCGCCTACCTGAAAGGGATCAAGAAGGTATTTGATCCTAATGGAATCATCAACCCCGGCAAAATATTCGACTGATGCAAAGACACATAGTAGTACTTACCGGCGCTGGCATCAGCGCCGAAAGCGGCCTCTCTACTTTCCGCGATAACGGCGGCCTCTGGGAGCAACACAGTGTGTACGACGTTGCCACTCCCGAAGCCTTTGCCCGCAATCAGGAGCTGGTGCTGCGTTTCTACAACGAGCGCCGGCGCCAGCTTGCTGCAGCCCAGCCCAACCGGGCCCACCGACTGCTGGGTGAACTGGAACAGCACCATCGTGTAACCATCATCACTCAGAACGTAGACGACCTGCATGAGCGTGGGGGTTCCAGCCACGTGATTCACCTCCATGGCGAACTCACCAAAGCCAGAAGCTCGCTGAATCCGGAGCTGGTATACGACATAGGTTACCGGGATATTGAACTGGGAGAGCAGTGCGAACTCGGGCAGCAGCTGCGTCCCCACATTGTCTGGTTTGGCGAAGAAGTCCCCATGCTTGAGGCCGCAGCGGAGCTGGTCCGCACAGCAGACGACCTGCTGATTGTGGGCACGTCGCTACAGGTATACCCTGCTGCTGGCCTGGTTCACGAGGTGGAGAGAGATGTACCGATTACGGTAATCGACCCGGGTGAACCCGCTGGCGTCTCCAGGGCAAGGGTTATCCGGAAAGGAGCCGGTGAAGGCATTGCTGAGTGGGCTGCAAACTACCTGGCCAGATAGGCATTGTCAGTGCGATTCTGCAAGATACTTGCGAAGCTCCTCACCAAAAGCTGCCTGCACCCCCAGGCGCTTCAGCATCCAGTAATGTCCGGCAATCATCCGGTCAATAAAAATACTCTCAACCGGCGGTTTAAACGAATCCAGGTATTTGAATACCGTGCTTGTTTTGGCGGCCACATGCATGTGAATACTGGACTCGCCAAAATCATAGGGCTGCTCTGAATCGAAGGGTACAACCAGAATGTCCCGCCACATGGCGTAGTAGGCCTCATCAATGGCCGGCTGACTCCCCACCCGGGCACCAAGATCAATCAGGTAGGCATCCAGCGCCTTGTAATCCTGGGCCAGTGCCGCCGTAACTGCATTGCGGTAGGCTTCAACAATTTCCGGTTTCAGTTTCTTCACGCACCCGAAATCGTACATCACAATGCTGCCATCCGGGCGATACGCAAAGTTTCCGGCGTGGGGGTCACCATGGATGCACTCAAAACAGAATAACTGATCCGCCATGGCCTTGAACATGCGCTGGCCGATCAGGTTGATTGTCGCCTGGTCGTAGCGCTCGGGCGTGACCTCGCTCACGTGGTCACCTTCCTCCAGTTCCAGTGTAAGTACATGACGAGTTGAATGGCCGGGAATTACAGAAGGAATAACTATCCAGGGATCCTTCTTGTGAAACTCCCGGAACAGTTCGATATTGCGGGCTTCGTTTTCGTAATCCAGTTCTTCCCTGAGTCGTTCACGGATTTCCGTAAATAACTGGTCAACCGATTCCTTGGGCATTTTCAACAAGCCGCCGAGCTTCAGGGCAAGGCGCAACTGTTTCAGATCAGAGTCGCAGGATTCATCTACGCCCGGGTACTGGACCTTTACGATTACATCGGTACCGTCGTGCAACCTGGCGCGGTGTACCTGGCCTATCGATGCGGCAGCGTAGGGCGTGTCCTGCAGGTATTCAAACAGCTCACCAACCGGTTTTCCCAGTTCGGTTTCTATCTGCTCAAGAATGATATCGAAGGGCATGGGTGGCGCTTCTTTCTGCAGCTTCTGAAGCGCGTCCGAGAACTCCCGGGGGAGGAAGTCCTGAGTCTGGGAAGCAATCTGGCCAAGCTTCATGGCCGCACCTTTCATTTCACCGAGTGTATCGGTGATGCGGTTGGCCATGCGGGTATAGCTTTCGCTACGGGCACCGTCATCGTTTTCGCTGCTGAACATGCTGCGGGCTTTCTGGCCCGCATACTGCCTAGCTACCGAGGCAGTCATACCCGCAAGCTTGAAGAATCGACCACTGCGTGAGGTAACCGGTTTTTTTACCATGGCTGACTATACGTGCTCTACAGAAAGAAAGATTGTGTCAGTCCAAGTTAAACCACTTTGGTGGAAACAGACAACAGGTCTTCCAGTTGTAGCGAAAGTGTCTGCCCTGAAGACAGAGGGCCTACACCCTTTGGGGTGCCTGTGAGCACCACGTCGCCGGGCAGCAGCGTGAAATGGCTGCTTATATGCGTAAGTAATGAAATGATCGGGAAAATCATATCCCGGGTGTCGCCGCTTTGCTGGCGCTGGCCGTTGATATCCATGCTGAAAGTGATGTGATCATCAGGGAAATGGTCAGCAGCCACAAAAGGGGACAAAGGACAGGAACCATCAAAGGCTTTTGCCAGTTCCCATGGATGTCCCTTTTCTTTCAGTCGGCTTTGCAGGTCCCGAAAAGTCAGGTCCAGCGCCAGACCGTAGCCGAGAATGGCAGCCCGGGCCTCGCTGGACGATGCGTTGGTGAGGGGTTTGCCGATCAATACCGCCAGTTCAGTTTCAAAATGCGTCTGGCCCTTGTTTGCCTGGAGTTCCAGGGGGCGTGTTACATGGACTGCGGCGGTAGCGGGTTTAATGAACAGTAAAGGTTCTGCTGGTACCGGGTTGTTGAGCTCTTTCGCGTGTTCGGCATAGTTTCTGCCAACGCAGACGATCTTTCCCAGTGGCAGATGCACGGGCGTGCTGTCTTTCCAGTAGTGCTGATATTGTTCCATAGGTGACCTTCCAGTGCCGCTTTACATACTCGTGAGGATGTCGGGGCGCAAGCGTCTATTCGCCCTCAAACGAGCATACAGTATAGACCTTGAGGCCTTCTTCCTGCAGTTTGGCGGAGCCTCCAAGATCGGGCAGGTCGATCATGGCGGCTACCTCCACTATGTCAGCACCAATGCGCCGAATCAGTCGGCTTGCGGCCAGCATGGTTCCGCCTGTAGCAATCAGGTCGTCGACAAGCACTACCTGGTCGCCGGGCTTGAAGGCATCCTTGTGCAGTTCCACTGATGCGGTGCCGTATTCGAGTTCGTAGTCTTCCACCAGCGTATCGAACGGCAACTTGCCTTTCTTGCGCACAAGAACCAGTGAGGCATTAAGTTCATAAGCCAGCGCTGAGCCAATGATGAAGCCCCGGGCATCCACCGCTGCCACAGCATCAATTTTCTGGCCGTGGTAGCGATGAACGAACGCATCAATCAGCTTCCGGAAGGCGGTCTTGTCCTGCAGAACCGTGGTGATATCACGGAAGGCAACACCGGGCTTGGGCCAGTCAGGCACGGTGCGAATCGCTTGTTTGATGCTTTGGGAAAAGTAATCCATAAAATCAGGCCCTCAGTCCGGGCGCAGCTCAGGCTGCGTCCAGAAAGATGAATTTCAGGATGAATACGACAGAAATCACCACAACGCTCGGGCTGAGTTCAGACCAGCGCCCACTCAGAGCCTTGATGACAGCGTAAGTGACGAAACCCATTGCGATGCCGTTCGCGATAGAAAAAGTCAGTGGCATCATCAGAGCGGTAACAACCGCAGGAGCGGCTTCCGTAATATCGTCCCAGTCTATCAGTTTCAGGCCGCTGGCCATCAGTACTGCAACATACAGCAGTGCGGGAGCTGTGGCATACGACGGAATAATGCTGGCAATGGGGGATAGCAGCAGGCAGGCAAGGAACAGAACAGCTACTACCACAGCGGTCAGGCCGGTACGGCCGCCGGCAGAGATACCTGCGGTCGATTCGATATAGCTGGTTGTTGTTGAGGTGCCGAGTGCTGCGCCTGACATGGTGGCAACGGAATCAGACATCAGAGCCCGGCCCAGGCGTGGAAGCTTGCCGTCTTCATCCAGCAACCCACCACGGTGGGCGGCGCCAATGAGGGTGCCGGAAGTGTCGAACAAATCGACAAACAGGAAGGCGAACACAATACTGATCATGCCGACGTTCAGTGCGCCAGCGATGTCCATTTGCATGAATGTGGGCGCAAGGCTTGGGGGCGCTGCGAAGAAGCCCTTGTACTCAACCATTCCCAGCATCATGGCGATCACGGTTATAGCAATAATGCCGATCATCACGGCGCCGGTTATGCGCCGGAATGAGAGAGCACAAATTAGTACAAACCCGCCGAAGAACAGCAGGCTTTCAGCGGATTTCAGATTGCCCAGACCTACCAGCGTGGCGGGGTGATCTATTACGATGCCGGCATTTTTAAGGGCGATCAGTGCGAGAAAGAAGCCAATGCCTGCGGAAATGCCGAAGCGTAGCGACATGGGAATACTGTTAATGATCCATTCGCGAACCTTGAAAATACTCAGCAAGAGGAAGATAAAGCCCGAAAGGAATACTGCCCCCAGAGCTACTTCCCAGCTATAGCCCAGGCTGCCCACCACGGTGAAAGAAAAGAAGGCATTGAGCCCCATGCCCGGAGCCAGGGCGATAGGGTAGTTTGCCCATAGCCCCATGATCAGGGAGCCAATAGCGGCTGCCAGACAGGTGGCGACAAACACCGCACCGAAGTCCATGCCAGTCGAGGACAGAATGTCCGGGTTGACGACAATAATATACGCCATGGTCAGGAAGGTAGTGATACCCGCAACCAGCTCTTTACGCACATTGGTGCCGTGGGCCTGAAGTTTGAACAGTCGTTCGAGCATGAGGGGAGTCTGCCTCTAGGGATGTCAGAGTGTAGGGTGAAAAAACGGTAATCTTACTGGCTGGGGAGCCTCAGGCCAAGAGATGATTGGCGTCTCCCCATTATTGGCTTTGTGCCGTGTCACGTTGCAAGCGAATATCGAAACGTACCGCAGCCATTCGCACAATAACGATAAATAACAGGCCAATCGTCAACGACAGGGTTTCACTTTGCAATGTCCATTGGCACAGGAAATAAAGCCAGCAGCCAGCGAAGGAAATGGATGCGTAGATCTGGTCCTTGCGAAAAATGAAGGGCACCTCGTTACAGAGGGTATCGCGAAGGGCTCCACCGAATGTACCTGTCATAACTCCGAGTAGTGATGCGATAAACCACGAGTGACCCAGATCGAGGGCCAGTTGTGCTCCCAGTATGGAGAAAGTGCCAAGCCCGATGGCATCCGGAAATACAATCCAGGACTCGCGAATACGTTCAGAGCGCTTCCAGTAACTGAATACAATCGCCATAGCGAGAATCAGAATGGGCTGTTCTTCGTGTTTTATCCAGTAAACCGGATGGTTGTCCATGATGAGGTCGCGCAGGGTTCCGCCGCCCAGAGCGGTAATAAATGCGATGGTGAAAACACCGACCGGATCCATATTCTTGGAGCGCGCAACCACCATGCCTGATATGGCGAAGGCAACAATTCCAATCATTTCAAGCGAGTAGATGACGTCGAGCATAATTGAACCCTGAAGGAAAGGGGGATGGCTGCTGAGTGGCTCGGATCAGGAGCGGGAAGAATAGCGGAAAATGACGCCCGATTCATCTCCGGAAACCTGCCCGTAATAATCCGGGTATAAGCATTATTTATAAACCTCGATAAAGGTTCTTTATTTGCTTCGTGGGTTGAGTCTGTTTAGCTTGACGGAACTCAAGAACAACAGAACTTATCAAAAGGAGCCCTGATGAAAGCGATCCTCTGTAAAGAATATGGCACTGCGGAAACACTCGTCATAGAGAACGTGCCCAGCCCGGAGGCCAAAGAATATGGTGTTAAAGTCCGGGTAAAAGCAGCGGGTCTGAACTTTCCTGACACACTGATTATTGAAGGCAAGTATCAGCTCAAGCCGCCCATGCCCTTTTCGCCGGGTGGCGAAATGGCCGGTGAAGTCATTGCTGTGGGTGACAAGGTTACGCGTTTCAAGGTCGGTGACCGGGTTGCGGGTCTTACGGGCTACGGATCATTTGCCGAGGAAGTGATTGTCCCGGAACAAAACCTGCTGCCAGTGCCTGATGGCATGAGCGATGAGAAGGCGGCGGCGTTTACGATGGTATATGGCACCTCTTACCATGCCCTCAAACAGCGGGCCAACATCAAGCCCGGAGAGAGTCTTCTGGTTCTGGGCGCCAGCGGTGGCGTAGGGCTGGCAACGGTCGAGTTGGGTAAGGCTATGGGCGCCCGCGTTATTGCGGCCGCCAGCTCTGCTGAGAAACTGGCGGTGGCCAAGGCAGCCGGTGCAGATGAACTGATCAATTACTCTGAGGAACCTTTGAAGGATGCGGTCAAGCGTCTGACCGACAATAGGGGTGTGGATGTAATTTACGATCCTGTGGGTGGCGATTTTACGGAGCAGGCATTGCGGGCTATGGCCTGGAATGGCCGCCATCTGATTGTTGGCTTTGCCGCAGGCGATATTCCCAAGATTCCGGCAAACCTCACGCTGCTGAAAGGCTGTTCTGTTGTTGGTGTGTTCTGGGGTAGCTTTACCCGGAAAGAACCCGAAGCAAGTGCCCAGAATATGATGGAGCTGATGAAGCTCTATAGCGAGGGTAAAATCGACCCGGTAATCAGTGAGGTTTTTGAATTTGAGGATTACGCAAAAGCCCTTGGCGCTCTGACTGAACGCCGTGCTACAGGCAAGGTGGTGCTTAAAGTCGGGTCCTGAGTTGATGTTAAAAACCAAACGATCCTGAATTAATATCCGAAACCAGCTGCGGGGTAAGTTGTACATACCCCGCAGTTTCAGGTAGCCAGACGAACACTTCCTCGCCGGGGCGATCAAGGCCGTAGCCGGCTTTCTGGATATCCACCTTGCGGTATTTGAATGTCCCCGTTTTCTCGATGGAGTGAGTAATCCTCACAAACACCGGAACCGCATAGGCAGGAAGGTTGTCGCGTAAGAACATCAGCAGCCTGTTGATATCGAAAGCACTGCCTTTCGGGACCAGTGTAACCATGCCTGCTTTGCCATTGGTATCCGGAATCTCTACGCCGTAGACGATGGCCTCTTCCACCATTCCGGAACCGTCGATGATATTCTCCACTTCGTTGGTTGAAACGTTCTCACCTTTCCAGCGGAAAGTGTCTCCCATCCGATCCACAAACTGCAGGTGGCGGCATCCTATTTCTTTCAGGACATCACCTGTGTTGAACCAGGCGTCTCCTTTTTTGAATGCGTTGCGCAGGATGGATTTCTCAGTAGCCTCTTTCTGCGTGTAGCCCTCGAAAGACCACTTTTCCGTGATTTCTCCAATGAGGAGGCCCGGGTCGCCCTTTGCCACTTCCTGCATGAAGCCTTTTTCATCACGGACCGGGTCGCGGGTGCCGTCGTGAAATCTCACCAGTTTGTAGGGGGCTGTAGACAAGCCGACGGTATTGTCCTGATTGAAGAAGTTACTGAAACCGATGTTGCCTTCGCTGGAGGCATAGAGCTCCGCAATGGTTTCAATGCCGAACCGGTCTTTGAATTCTTTCCAGATAGATGGCCTCAGACCATTCCCAAGCATTTTTGTCAGGCGGTGGTTGCGATCCTGATCGCCTGGTGGCTGGTTCAGCAGGTAGCGGCAGAGTTCGCCTATATAGCCAAAGACAGTTGCATCGTAGCGGCGCACGTCGTCCCAGAAGGCGCTGGCGGAGAATTTCCGGCGCAGAGCAAAGGCCGAGCCTCCAGCCAGTACTGCCCCCCAGCAAACCACAAGGCCTGTGCCGTGATAAAGGGGCAGTGTGCAGTAGAAAACGTCTTCCGGTTTCATGGATAAAGACATGAGGCCAAAACCGCCGTAGGCCTTCAGGAACTTGTTGTGTGAGCCAGGAGCAGCTTTTGGAAGCCCGGTTGTACCGGAGGTGAACAGATAGATTGCCGTATCTCCTGTTCTGGGTGGGTCAATAAGATTCAGGGTGTTGCTGTTAAATGTGCTGACCTGCCGGGCCATGTTGATGTAGCCCGGGGGCGCATCTCCGAAGGCGTTGAGGGTATTGGTGTCGGCGAGGAACAGAAAAGGTGACGGATGGTCGAGTTGCAGGCTTTCTTTTATGTCATCAAACGCAGACACCAGTTCCTCACCGATCACGACCAGTTTTGGTTTTACCAGGCTGGAGCTATGTTCCAATACCTTGCCTTTCTGCGATGTATTCAGCATGGCGCAGGCAACGCCGATCTTGGCTGCACCCGCAACCACCGCCAGAACTTCGGGGCGATTTTCCAGGAACACGGCGATGGAATCGCCTTTTTTCAGGCCCAGAGCCTGAAAACAGCCGGCGACACGGTTGCTCCAGGCGTTGAAATCGCCCCAGGTAATGCTGCGATCTTCAAAAAGAATCGCAGGTCTGTTTCCATATTTTTCAGCGTTCTTTTCGATCAGGGTTCCGAGGGTAAGGGTTTTGTGCGCGCCCTTGACTGAATAGTAGTAATAGCCCCTGGCGATCGCGGGGAACCGCTTGAGTATCCCCGGCAGGCTGCGGGCGATATCCATTGCGGTAACAGTAGACTGGCTCATAATCTTTCCTTGTTTTTATAGTTGATTCAGAGCCCCGGAATAACCTCTCCTTGAGGCTAGTCCAGGTAGAGGTCAGGCAACAGGGCTGCGTCGCCGGCTTTGTATCTGTAACTTTCAAAGTCGGTTACCCCGTCCTGACGAAGCAGATCCTCGTCTATCAGGTTCTGGCCGGTCATTTCTTCCACGGACCGGTTCAGAATGCTTACCGTCGCATCGGCCATGATGTCGGGCGTGCGGCCCTGAGCCATCAGTTGCTCACCGCCTGCTTCATGCAGTATTGCCGCAGTGGATATCAGGGTTTTCGGCCACAAGGTGTTAACTGCTATGCCGTAACGACGGAACTCCTGAGCCATACCGATACTGATCATGGTCATGGCGTATTTTGTGGAGGTGTAGGGGCCAAAGTGTGCAAACCATTTAGGATCAAGGTTCAGTGGTGGAGACATGCTGAGGATGTGGCCCCGGCCGGATTTTTTCAGCCAGGGCAGGGCAGTCTGACTGCAGGCGAGCACCGCCCGTGTATTCACCTTGTGCAGCAGATCGAAACGGCTGACCTTTAACTTTTCCACTCCGCTCAGGCGTATGGCTCCGGCGTTATTGATAAGTGCGTCGATACCACCAAAATGTGCGGCCGCCTCGTCGATGCACTGTTTAATCCGGGCTTCATCCCGCACATCCAGTACCAGTGGCAGTGCGTGGCCGCCTGCTTCGCGAACTTCCTCTGCTACGGTATGAATGGTTCCTGGCAGTTTGGGATGAGGTGTGTCCGATTTTGCTGCGATCACAACATTTGCTCCCTGTCGGGCGCAGGCCAGAGCAATCGCACGGCCGATACCCCGGCTGGCGCCAGTAATGAATACGGTTTGCTTGTTCAGGGTGTTCACTTATCGCTATCCTGTCCGGATACTTCGTCGTTGACAATTTCCACCAGCAATTGGTCACGTTTCACCTGGTCTCCCTTGCGGGTCAGAACCCGGGTAACCACGCCCTCACAGTCGGCTTTTACTGGATGTTCCATTTTCATGGCTTCCAGGATGACGAGGATTTCACCCTGGCTCACCGTCTGGCCAGGCTCGGTCAGCACATCGATAATGGAGCCGTCCATCGAGGCCTGGATGCGCCCGCTGCCGGTTCCATTGGCAACTGCGGCGGGCTGATGCGTAAGGTCTTTGACTGTCCAGGATTCTCCGGATGCCTGTAAATACAGGGAATCCCCTTTGCGGTGATATTGGCAGCGCTGACGAACGCCGTTGTCGACGGTGCACAAGATGCCGTTGTGAATACTGGTGATGGCGATCTCATGATGTTTGTCGCCCAGCTTGCAGGAAAGTGCATTGCCCTTACGCCTTACCAGTAACTCGACGGTTTCATTTCCGGTGTCGAGCTTCATGGGCGTGCTGGTGGCTGGTGCGTTGCTCCAGGGTTCCTCGCCGGTAGTGCCGTGAATCAGTATGCAGGCAGCCAGGGCCAGCTGGCGGATCTCTGGTTTTGCTGGCTGCAGCGACGGGTCATGGTTGAATGTCGTCTGCAGGAAGGCCGTGGTTGCTTCACCAGCACCAAAGCTGCTGTCTGCAATAATACGGCTGAGGAAGTACCGGTTGGTGGTTACACCAAAGACCGTTGTGTCTTCCAGGGCCCTGATCAGACGCCGGCGGGCCTGATCCCGGTTTACCCCCCAGGCGATCACCTTTGCAAGCATGGGGTCGTAGTGAGGCGTAACCGTATCGCCGGAGCGGATGCCCGTATCAAAGCGCAGGCCTTCGCCTTCGGCAGGTTCAAATACATGCACCGGGCCGGTTTGCGGAGTGAAGCCGCTGGAGGGGTCTTCGGCGTAAAGCCGGACTTCGATGGCGTGGCCGTTCAGCTCAATGTCGCTCTGGGCCAGAGGCAGCATCAGGCCTTCAGCAACGGTCAGTTGCCAGGCGACCAGATCCTGCCCGGTAATCAGTTCGGTAACCGGGTGTTCTACCTGCAGGCGTGTGTTCATTTCCAGGAAGTAGAAGTTACGGTTTTCGTCGACGAGGAATTCGACGGTGCCAGCACCTTCGTAGTTGCAGGCGAGGGCTGCTTTAACGGCAGCTTTGCCCATGGCAGCCCGAAGCTCGGGGGTCACGAAAGGGGAAGGAGCTTCTTCCACGACTTTCTGGTGGCGGCGCTGCACTGAGCAGTCTCTTTCGCCCAGGTACACGGCGTTGCCGTGGCGATCGGCGAAGACTTGTATTTCCACGTGGCGAGGTTCGATAACGGCTTTTTCGAGGATCAGTTCGTCGTCGCCGAAGGCTTGTCTGGATTCGGATCTGGCGCGTTTGATGTTACCGGCCAGTTCTGATTCTTTCTCGACCAGACGCATGCCTCGGCCACCGCCGCCGGCGGAGGCTTTGATCATCAGAGGGTAGCCAATGTCGGCTGCAGCGGAGATGAGCTCATCATCACTGGCGTTGTCGCCTTCATATCCGGGAACGACGGGGACCCCGGCTTTGTGCATGGCGATCTTTGAACGGCGCTTGCTGCCCATGAGCTCAATGGCGCTGGCTGGCGGGCCTACGAATACGATGCCTGCTTCTTCGCAGGCATTGGCAAATCCGGCGTTTTCGGAAAGAAAACCGTAACCCGGGTGGATACAGTCCGCGCCGGTTTTACGGGCGGCATCAAGTATGGCACCGGTGTTCAGGTAAGATGCGGATACCTGTGCTGGCCCTATGCACACGGCTTCATCTGCCAGCTCAGTGTGCATGGCGTTGACGTCAGCCTCTGAGTATACGGCGACGGTGCGGTATCCGAGGGCCTTGGCGGTGCGAATAACGCGGACTGCGATTTCGCCCCGGTTTGCTATTAGTAATTTCTTCAACATGGCGTATTTCTCTTAATCGGTGCAAGGCCGCAAGTGAGAGGGAAAGAGGCTTCCAGAAAACCGCTACGAGCACATCCATGTGCGCTTGTTTCCGGCCGTCCTTGGCCTCCAACATTTTCTGGAAGCCTCTTTCCCTCTCACTCGCTCCGCAATCAACGGTTTTCGTCTGCCCAGGCTGGTGGGCGTTTTTGCATGAATGCCATTGTGCCTTCGGAACCTTCACTGCCGCGGACGGCTGCTGTGAACATTTCGGCTGCACTGTCGAGTAGTCCGCTCAGGGATTCGTGTCCAACCCGGTGAAGCAGGGCTTTGGTTTCTGCCGTGGCGTTGGGAGCGCAGTGGCGAACGCGTTCCAGTGCCTGAGCCAGCATGTCATTCAGATCTGCATCGGTTGAGGCGGCCTGGTGAACGATACCCAGTGCACAGGCTTCCTGAGCCCCGATTCTTAATCCCAGCAGCGCAAGTCGGCGGGCCTGGGTCAGGCCTATACGTTCGACCACAAACGGAGCGATCTGGGCCGGGATGATACCTAAGGAGGTTTCTGGCATGGCGAATCTGGCTGTGGGGCCCGCAATAGCGACATCGGATACACAGGCCAGGCCAAATCCGCCGCCCATTACTGCACCTTCGGTGACAGCGATGACGACCTTGGAGGATTCGTTCACTTGCTGAATCATCGCCCCAAAGGCGCGGTTCAGAACGTAGAAGGGGTCAGCTTCGCCTTCGCCGGTTTTCTGGTTGCGCGCGCCAGCCATGTCTTTGATGTCACCGCCTGCACAGAAGTGGCCGCCAGAGCCCCGGACTACCACGGCGCGTATGCTGGTATCAGATTCCACTTCGGTAAAGATCGTGGACAGTTCCGCCACCATTTGCAGGCTCATGGCGTTCCGGGAGTCTGGTCGGTTGATGGTGATGTGCAGGGCTGGCCCCTGTTTTTCCAGTACCAGTGTTTCGCAATGAGGCAAGGTTTCCATAAAACGACTCCAGGAATATTGTACGGGGCTGGCGGCCCGGCATGGCTGTTCAGGACTGTTGAGGGCCATGGATGGCCCGATTCAAGCCC